>Ga0209715_1001375_pt1 | contig 19800 bp, 25 predicted proteins | sample COGITO_mtgs_1205_2_FD_184809 | JGI IMG/M metagenome (GOLD analysis project Ga0209715, IMG submission 184809) | Pelagic marine microbial communities from North Sea - COGITO_mtgs_120503 (SPAdes) (version 2) | ecosystem: Environmental > Aquatic > Marine > Epipelagic ... | reverse complement strand
TGATTACCTCACTAACTTTGTTATGAAGAGTAACACGTTGAGCTATAGGTGGTTGAAGTGGTTAGGTGCTGAGTTTAACGATTGTCACTTGGACGGCTATATGTCATTTATATTAGAAAGGAAGTAAGTATATATGTGTGTACCATTAGTAGCAGTATCCGCAGGGATAGGAGCGTTATCAGCAGGTGCGTCGGCTATAGGCCAGCGTCAGCAAGCCCGTATGCAGTATCAAGCACAGCTTCAACAAAATGAGATGCAACGTCGTTATCAAGCACAAGCATCAGAGGCGGAACAACAGCGGGCTGGACAAGAAGCAACATCAATTGTTATGCGTCAACGACAAGAGGAGCAAGCTGTAAACGAAGAGTTGAATCAAATAGCCCTTAAGTCTAAAGCTGACTTTCAAAAAGGAGTTACAGTAGCAGGTGAAGCAGGTGTGACGGGACAAAGCGTTATAGCTTATTTAGATGACTTCAGGAGACTAGAAGGAGCGTACAGGTCGAGCCTCAGAAGGCAACAAACTGAAAGAAATATAGCGACAGGATTAAACTTAGAACAAGTAGCTCTAGCTTCTCAACAACGATTGATAGGTATTAACCAACCCATAGCAGAACCAATACGTCCTAGAGGTCTAGGCATACAAGATGTATTGAGCGTAGCTAGTGGCGGACTTCAAGGGTACGCAACAGGTAAATCCCTCCAAACTTAATTATGGCTAAAGAACGAGTACAAGTACAAGGCTTAGGGGACGTTGTTCCTGGTATTCAGCCAACCATTCAACGAGCTGGTCAGTACGCTGTTGCTCAAGTCAGGGCGGCTCCTGTACAAGCACCTCGTAGTAAGTTATTAGATTTAGCTGATACTTTAAAAGCAGGTCAAGATGTATTACAACAGTACGGATTAGCTGCTAAACAAGAAGCGGAAATATTTGAAGATGAGCTAAGTCGTAAAAGTCCTGAAGAAGTACAGGCTCTGCTCAAGAAGACGGAAGGTGAGCTAGACAAGCAAGTACGTCGAGGAGCTATTGGGTGGTTGACTTCTCCGTTGAATCAGAAGAGGAAGCTTAGGGCGGTCGGACGTGCAGCTAGTAGAGCGTTGATGGTGGATGTGACTACAAGGTTAGAGAACCCACAAGCCGATGACCCAGATGACGGGCATGAGTTAGCTAGTATGTTACAACAAAAATACATCAGTAATAACCCAGCTCTAGCTAATTCTGTTTTTGCTCAAGAAGGACTACAGGAAGCTATAAACCCACAAGTACAACAGTTGGTGGTGAACTTTGAAAGGAAGAAGGCAGCTATTGCTAAACGAGAAGGCGGCCTAGCTGTTACCTCTAACTTTTTTGACACCATAGAGACATTAGTTAGTTCAGAAGCTTACCAAGAAGGAAGTATATCAACAGGTGTGTACAAAGATGCCTTTAAAAAAATATGGGCTGAGAGTAACGCACACACACCGGATGAACAGCGAGTAATATTTAAAGCTACGTTATCTGAGTTAGCTAAGCAAGGCATGAAAAACGAAGCTGAGGAGTTGCTTATATTTGCACAGCAAGAACTCAAGTTTGGGAATGCTCCTATGTCTGAAGTGGATCAAAATGAATACGAAGATTTTATTGAAGATGAAGCAGAAAAAGCTGAGAAAGATTTAGAGAAGGATCAACTTGATAAGTTAGGTCTTTTAAATGCAGAAGCCTACAACGCCCTATATGACATAAGGAGTGGAAAAGAAGGCACATTTAACGGGCGACCTGTTTTTACAGAAGGTGATCTTGAGAAGGTTGTTAACGATTATAAAGAGTTAGACCCGGAGAACACAGCTAAGTTAAGAAAAGAATTCCTGTCTAATTTAAATAACTTTAGAAAACCATCTGAACGCAGAATGGAGCAAGCTGTATTTAATATAAATAGAGACGTACTAGAACGTGAATTTGATATTGCTTCTGTTACGGAATCTATGAGTGAGTCATTAAGGACCGAGTTTACTGATATAGCAGGTATTATAGAAACTAATCCTCAATTTATAGAACAAGGAGCTTTTGAAGTTTTAGATGAAATTAGAGACATGGCTGACAGTTTATCTTTAGAACATGACAATGTTTTTGATTTACAGTTCGCACTTATTCCTAGTGTTAAAAAACTAATCAAAGACAAGAAGATAGAAATCAAAAAAGATTACAGGGGTCTCGCAGAGAAAGCTAAGGAAACTAAAGCATTAGTGGACAGTACTATATCTAGTGCAGGTAATACTGAAGTTATTGAGACTAGCTGGTGGGATGGTTTTATTGAACCCGGAAAAGAGTTATCTTCCAATTTTAAAGTCAAACAATTAAAAAATTTAGTTGGAGTTTCTTTTAATATCAAGGCTTCTCCCGAAGAATCCCAAAAGGCTTATAACACATTAAATGATTTAGACCTTGTTCCTCTGGTTGAGATAGCAAACGGAAGAAAACCTATAGAGGCAGCAAAACCTGTGGTTTATCCTTTTCAAACTGTATTCCCTCCTTCCATACCTGAAAGAAAAGCATCCGTTAAAGAGAGTAATGAAATAAAAGCACTAATACGCCAATCTCTTATCTTTCGTGGTGGTTATATGAATGTGCAGTCTCTTGAGAGTGAAAACGATCCGTTAGTTGGTAAATTTGATCCGAAGCTTCTTGACCACACTCGCATACCTATTTTAACAAAAGAAGAAATGGACGCTGGTGTTGATTCTGATATGGTAAAAAGGAAAGCAAATGCTATAGGTAAGGGCGATGATGTTGCTGCTTTTATAGCTGCTCAAAAACTTTTATATAAACAATACCAAACAACTAATAAAATATATCCTAATCCTAAATTCACAACAAACGAAAGACCTGCTGGATATGTAAGTCAATTTGGTTTCTAATATTTAAAACATTGTTATGGACGAATTAGAAGAAGAACAAGTATTACCTACTGAAGAAGTAGCACCACAAGAAGAAGACCCAAGTGTATTTCTTGATGTAGCTCAGGCTCCGTTTAGAGGCGTAGAAGGTGCTTTGCATGGTGCTTACAACTTAGCAGACATGGTTGCTTTTGACGTGCTTCCCGATTGGGATACTCGTTTCTTAGGTACTTCTAAAACTACAGCAGGTTCTCTTGTTGAAGGCATATCACAGTTTGCTACAGGATTCGTTCCTATCTTCGGAGCTGCGGGTAGGATAGGTGCATTAGCTAAAGCAGGTAAGATCGCTAGAGGAGTAGCTGCTGGTGCTGTTACTGACTTTGCTGTATTCAAAGGACAAGAGGATAGGCTTTCTAATCTTATACAACAATACCCAGAACTACAGAATCCAGTTACTGAGTTCCTTGCACACGACGCAGATGAAACAGAAGTAGAAGGTAGACTTAAAAATGTACTTGAAGGGTTGATCCTAGAGGGTGCTATTGGTGGTACGGTTTCGTTATTCATGAAATCTCTCAGAGCTTTGAAAGCAGGTAAGAAAGCAAGAGATGTAGACGGTTTAGGTCCAGACGAAGTTAACAAAGCTACTTCCGATTCATTAGAAGGTGGTCGTGTGTTTGTTGACGATGAAGCACAGATAGCTGCTAGAAGACAGATGGAAGAAGACGAAGCTGCCTTACTAGAAGGCGGTATAGAAGTTGGTGATATTCCAGAGGTTGATCTTAGTACGGTTAACTGGGATGAGGTAGATTTAGAAGATGTAGCGGAAGTTGCTCCTAGGTTATCAAGGGAAGAGTTAGAGACGCTTGAAGCTGGTGGTAAGTTAATCAGTGAACAAACTACTAGTACTGGTATAGTTAAAACTTACGAATTACCTAGTGGCAGTAAGCGTACTGTTATGGTTGATGTCAATGACCCAGAACGAGTCATAGCAGCTGATGTTGCATTCGCTCCTAAAATGGCAGCAGATTTAGATGCGACCTACGGAAAGATAAGTGCAGGTTTAAAGAAAGACTTTTACGATAAGACATTAGTTGAGGAAGTTTCAAATCGTATGCAGACCGGGAAACCGATGACTGCTCGTGAAGCTATTCAAGACCTATCTGATAGAACAAATGGAAACTTAGGTGAATATAGTCCTGTTGTTAAGAGGTTGTTAGCGTTAGGAAAAGAAACTGGTATAGACGCTAAAATCGAAGAAAGGTCTTTTGCTAGTAATATACCTGAAGTTGCTTCAAAAATAAGAGGATCGTTTTACGACTCAGCAGGACGACGTATAGTATTAGATGCACAGACTTCTTCAGTAAAAAACAACCCAGTATACAATTTACTACACGAATCTACACACGCTGTAACAGTTGACAACGTAAGTAAGCATTACGATAGAAATGTGTTTGATGGTATTGCGATAGAGGATGTAGCTGGTAGAGCTGCTTTTGTTGACAACGTATTAAAACAAAAAGACTTACCTAAACCAATCGCAGAAATGTTCCGTATGTTTAAGAAAGCGGACGGTATGCGTGATGAGATTGCATCTAAAGGTAAGCTTGTAACAACAGAAGGACAGCCTGACTTATATTGGATTAAGAACCCAATGGAGTTTATGTCTATGGCCTTCTCTGACCCACAACTACAGAAAGCATTAAAGGGTATTCAGTATACTCCGAAGATGACTATGTGGGAAAAGATTGTTAACACTGTTAAAAGTTTCTTCGGTAAAGGAGTAAGCACAGACTTAGCTGATAACATCGTTAGTCGTGTAGGTGAGATAGCACAGATGCGTTTGCCTACTCAAAGAGGAATGGGTGTTGAGGGTACTGTTGACTTTGCTCCTCCGACTGGTTTTGGTACTGAAATAGACCCCAAGACAAAAGAGTTCTTACTTAAAGGTGCTGAGGCTAGAGAACTAAAAGAAAAAGGCTTTAAGGAAACGAGAACTGAAGCAGGTGTTTTACGGGAACGAATTAAGCCTAAAGATTTGGATGAGACTCCTACTGTAAGTAATACTTTAGATCAGCTAACAAAAAATGCTAAAAGTCCTGAAGTTCGTAACTTAGCTAAGGGTTTAAAGGAAATAATAACCGACCCTGAAGATTTAAATGTACCTATTAAGTATGATCCTGAAAAGGATGGGAGGGGTGCTGCGGGTCGCTACGCACTAGGTACAGACGACATAGAATTATTTAAAGAGGCAGGTGAAGAAGCTTTAGTTCACGAAATACTTCACGGTGTTACTACTCGAAAACTAGCTGGTCACCTTAAAGGATTTTATAATGCCAGAATGGCTATCGATCCAGTTATGGCTTCAGACCTTATTAAGGAGGCTAAAGCTCCTAAACCTGTTAGAGAGTTATCAGCTTCTTATCTTAAGGCATTTGAACACCCATCTATTGATAACAAGCTTTATCCTATGTCGGATTTAGATGAGTTCCTTGTAGGTGCTTTTACTGACAAAAAATTACAAGAACTATTAAGCAAGATACCTGTAGAAGATAATAGGAATCTATTTCAAAAACTTGTAGACGCTGTTGCTAATCTGATTGGAGTTAAAGGGGACGGTAATCTGTTAAATAAAGTAATACGAGATAGTGCTGAGATTATATCTGGAAGTAGGAAAGAGCTTGCTGGATCTGAGTTTCCTAAAGTTTTATTAGAACCATCTTTTCGGTATTCTAGAGGTGTACCCGATTTCAAGGCTAAGTTAAAAACAGACCCAGAATGGCAGCAGTGGACAGACGCTGTGTTAAAAGGAGAAAGCCCTACGTTACCGCGTTTAGAAGTTATAGGAGATATTGATTCAGCTCATAAAATTTTAACGGAGAAGTACAAACAAAACCCTGAGTTATTGAAAAAGTTCGATGAAGGAGAATCTGATTTCTTAGACGAAGACCTTAATCAACTCTTTAAACTAGGTGCTCAATCCATTAAAGATCGTAGGCGTATCCGTGTAGAGAGTGAGATATTTAAGGACTTACTTAGAGGTTCTAACGAGAAGTTAATGCAAGCAGTTAAAGCTTTTGATGATACTGAGAGCTTACAATCTGAGGCAGCTTTAAGAAACCAGTTAAGCGAGTTTGTAGAAATATATGATTACTACAGACAAATGGGTGCGGAAGATTCTAAGAACCTTGCAATGCGTAGGCAGAAGAAACCTATGTCCAGAAAGATAGGACTAGAAAGAAGTGAGCTAGAAAACACAGCACTTGTAAAAGAGTTTTTAAATAACGAATCGGGCGGTATGTCCCCTAAGAAAGCTTCTAAGCTTATCAAAGAGATGTACGATCCAAACAACGCTGAAGCATCTATCAAGAAAATATTAGGGCTATCCAAGAAAACACAAGGCAAGCATCTACTAGACGTTCCTTCTGAGTACTGGATTAATTCGTTGTTAAGCGGTCCTCGAACACAAGCAGTAAACTTCTTAGGTAATGCGTTAACACAAGCTTTAGGCACTTTCGAGATGACTACTGGTGCTATACTTACAGGGAACTTACCGTTAGCTAAAGCTGCTATAGCTTCTTGGGCTGATTATGTGTTATGGAAAGAAGCTTTCTCAGCAGCGTTTAAAACACTTGTCACTGGTAAAGAAGTGCTAGATGTAGGCAGTCGTACATTAGAATCTTCAAGGCAAGCTATAGGCGATGTTGTTGATTTAAGGCAGGGATTAGATGAGAGTAAAAGCTTCAATCAAAAATTTATAGACACACTAGGAGGTGTTGTAAATTTACCCGCTAGAGGTTTGTTAACCGGAGATGAATTATTTAAACAATTAGCGTTTAGAAGGGCCGCACGTTTAAAGGCTGGGATGGAAGCTATAAACTTAGGCATGAAAGACCCGAAGGAAATCTCTGGGTATATAGCTGATAAATTGAATAAAGTAGTAGCGACTAACGGTCAAGTAATGTCTCAAGAAGCTCTTATCAGGGAAGCAACGAAACAGGCAGATGACTTAGGGTTAGTGGGTGTGCAGTTTGCTAAACAAAGATCAGATCATATAAAAAATTATGTAGATCAAAACTTTGACGAGGACGCTTCAGTATTGGCTTCTTACGCATTAGACGAGGCAAAGTACTTTACGCACACGAGAGAGTTAGAGGAAGGAACACTAGGTAAGGGACTGCAGAATTTATCTAAAAGCTGGCCCTTATTGCGTTTCATTATGCCTTTTGTACGTACTCCTACTAACTTATTAAGCTTTGCGTTTGAACGTTCGCCTTTGTCAATGAGTGTGAAAGTACCCGGCACTGATAAAATATTAAATGTACCCGGTTTGCGTTCCGAAGCTATGGCACTGCGAGAAGGATTTAAGTCTTCGGACCCAGTAATTAAAGCGGCTACTAGAGGTAAAGTAGTTACATCTTTCAGTGTAGCGGGTATGTTACTTGATTTAGTTTTAAATAACAACGAAGTATTACCTGTAATTACAGGAGGTGGACCTACAGAGGAAAGGCAAAGAAAGATATTAGAGGAAACTGGGTGGAGACCATACAGTATATTGTATGACGGTAAATACTACAGTTATCAAAGACTCGACCCAATCGCTACATTATTAGGCACTACAGCTGATATTAGTGAGATGTTAAAAGAAGATAAAGAAGCTAATGAAAATACTGTTGAAACCCAGTTAGTAACAATGGCTACTGCTATATCCAGAAACTTATCTAATAAATCTTACTTAGCTGGTATACAGTTATGGGCTGATGCTTTTCAAGAGCCTGAGAGGTTTGGGGAAAGGGTTCTTAAAAACTACGCAGGTAGTTCTATTCCTAATATTTTCTCCCAAGCACAGGATTACGACAAGCAATCACTTCGTGAAGTCAGAGATGTAGCTGATGCTATATTAAAGAAAACTCCCGGAGGTAGAGACATGCTTGATCCTAAACGGAATATATTGGGTGAAGAGAAAATAATAGACTACGGTACATTTGGTTTTATTAATCCTATAGCAATTGCTGAAGATAAATCAGACCCAATACTTCAGGAAATGGCGGAACTACAACATGGTTTCAGGATGCCTAGCTCAAAGATGCTTGGGGGGAATGTAGACCTACTTGAATACGCCAACGAAAAAGGACAGAGTGCTTACGATAGAAGGCTTGAGTTATTAAAAGATGTAACGATAGGAGGACGCACTTTACGACAAGCTCTTAATAAATTAATTAACTCTTCTAGTTATAAAAAATTAGCGGGGTTTGATGCTGAGTTAGGAATAAGAAGCCCTAGGGTGGATCAGATAAGTAAGGTGTTAGATAAATATAAAAACATAGCACAACGTGAAATGCTTAGAGAGTTTCCTGAGTTAGCTAGTAAAATTAGAAATACAAACTTAGCACTGCGTTATAATAAACAAGGAGTATCCCGTGAAGATGTACTTGCTCTTCTCTCTCAATAATTAATAATATATCATCATGGCTGTCACATACATAGACCACGCAGGAACCCAAGGGCAAACGGACTTTACATTTACTTTCCCTTATCTCGAAGACGAACACATCAAAGTAGAAATTGACGGAGTTGACACTACTGACTTTACTGTAGTAGCTACACCTACCGCTAAAGTTGTACTTGATACAGGATTAAGTGCTGCTGCTGCTGTACGTGTAAGACGACGTAGTGCTCCTAATGAGAACCTCGTAGACTTTGTAAACGGTTCTGTATTAACGGAAGCTGAGTTAGACTTATCTTATCGACACAACCGTTACTTAGCTGAAGAGATTGCAGAGCTGAACGACCAATCGTTACAGATTGAAAACGGAGGTACGGAGTGGGACGCTAAGACTAAACGTATAAAGAATGTAGGTACAGCTGTTGATAGTACGGATGCAGTAACGAAGGTATACTTAGATAACAAAGTTGCTCAGGTATCTACAGGAGCTACACAGCCTCCACTCAAGTGGGTATTCTCTGCTATATCTGGTACTAATAATACATACACTGTTACAGGGGCTGAAGTCTTAGGCGATACAGCTTATGAAGTAAGTATTGACGGTCTGATTAAAGAACCAACTGTTGAGTACACTGTAGACCCAAGCACTGATACACTTACCATCATACCGAACATGACAGGTAGTGAAGATATAGTTGTTATTCAGCGTGGGTTTGGAGTGGCTGTCGCAGGTACAGTAGGAACTAACTCTTTAGTAGATGGTAGTGTTACGAATCCTAAATTAGCAAGTGGTGCTGTTACATCCGATAAGACTTCTTTTACTAATTTAGAGGTGTTGTCACCACTCACAGTGCGGTCAACTGGAGGAGAACTCGGCGGGTTTGGTGGAATTGAAGTAGGAGGGCCAAACGGTGGTTATATAGATTTTAAAAAACCTTTTTCCGACGACTTCGACGGACGTGTGTCAATCGAGCAAGATGAAGATCCTATACGTGTCACAGGTAAATATGGTGTGGATTTTTACGCAGGTGGAGATCTTACCTCACCAGTAGCCACCATCAACACGTCAGGTGACTTAGGTATTACGGGCGACTTAAACATAACAGGTGACTACAAAGTAAACGGTACGAACTTACAGACCGTACCAACTGGAACTGTGTCTGCTTTTGCTGGTAGTGCTGCTCCTACTGGTTATGCGTTGTGTGACGGGTCGGCAGTTAATACACACGCTAAAGCTGCTTTACACGCTGTCGTTAGTGATACATACGGAGGTACCGCTTATAATGAAGGGGTGACTGACCAACCAGGAGTTACTACTACCTTCAATCTGCCTGACCTTCGTGGACGAGTAGTTGCTGGATTGGGTGAAAGTTTATTAGGTGCTACTACTGATACGCTTGGTGAAGATAATGGTCTCATTGCTAATACGAAGGAACACCTCCTCACAGCCGCACAATCGGGACTACCCGAACACACGCACGGAGGGGGAGTTAGTGCCTCTAATTCTAGGGGTCCGACAATTCCCAGCGACACTCAGTTTGGGATGGTAATAACACAGGGAGTCACAGGTGGCGCACAAGACGCATCCTCCGCCCACAACAATGTCCAGCCAACCATGATCCTTAACTACATTATTAAAACATAAGCGATGATCGACTCTGTTGCTGACTTTATTAACACCTTTATTGTTGTAGCCTTTGGCTTAATAGGGTGGGTTATCAAACGCATAGTTACACGCTTAGACCTTGGTGATAAACGACTTACAAAGATAGAAGTAGAGTTAGCTACACAGAGAGAAAGAGACGCTGCTGTTGAAAGTAGAATAGGTAAAGTTGAAACTGCAATCAATGAGATGCACAACAAACTTGACCGCATGATGGAGATATTAATTAAGAAATGAGTCTATATAAAAACATTAATAAACGTAAGAGCTTAGGCATTAGCCGTAGTAAGAAGAAATCAACGATCACACCAAAGGCTTACGCTAATATGAAGCGTGGGTTTCCGAAGAAGAAGAAGTAGAAGTGTTAACAGATGGCTAGACCTTCCAGAAGACCTGTTGTTCGTCCTAATCCTTTAGCGTTTCAACAACGTACTATTGCTGCTGGTTCTTCGGCTACTGCAAAAGAGAACAAAGAGAAAGCAACAGAGCTACAAACTAAAGTAACATCCTTAGAAAGTGATCCATTCTTTGTTACTATTGACGGAGGTGGACCAGTTTTAGAAGACACTGATATATTTGACGGAGGACAACCTGATGCCTAGCTTTACTAAACGTATACAATTAAGAAGAGGAACTCGTACTGAATGGACATCACAGAACCCTGTTCTTCTAGAAGGTGAGATAGCTATTGAGTTAGACTCCTACCGTAATAGAATTAAGATAGGCGACGGCACGACTGCCTGGAACTCCTTACCTTACTTTTTAGATGCTCGTGAGGAAGAGGTCGGAGATTACGATGAATTTATTGAAGGCTTGACAGGTGATCCGTGATTTACTAACAAGTGTCACAGTTAACCAATTAAGCAAAACAAGATATGAGTGTATGGTATCAAATGGGACAAAGTGTTAGAAATTTACTAATATCTCTTACTAGTACGAGTAAGGCAATTTTAGACACCGAAAGTAATATACAAGCAAGGACAGATGATGAGTTAGGTACTATGGCTTTTGCCACTGATACTAATAAATTGTATGTATTTACTGAGTCAGGATGGGTATCTTCTTAATAGTTTTGACAATCAATAACCACTAACATAAAAATTACAAACGATGGCTAACATACTTCAACAAATAGGAACAACTGTTAAGTCGAAGTTGGACGAAAAGGTAAACAAGACGGACGCAGTTACAGACTTCTTAAAGTCTATACTGGGCTTCCCTCAAGAGACCGTCTCCCCTTCAGTAGACACAGCTGCAAACATAACGGCTAGAACTAGCGACGACACAGGTACGATCATGTACGGAAGCGATTCTACAAAGCTTTACGTATTTGACGGTAGTGACTGGCAAATCTTTAACAACAGCTAATAAGATATGAGTGATATTACAGTAATAAACGACAGCGAGCAATCTTCGCTAGTAACTAACGGACTTGCTAAGAATGGTGAGTTGTATTTAAAAGCAGCAGGTAGTACCGATGCAGGTGCTGTCATAGTATACGATAGCGGAGCTTGGAGGACATTTGCTAATGAAGGGGGTGCTTTTAGTAATGCGTATAGCGTAGAACTTGATGGTAGTAATGATTATATCAATATTCCTCACGATTCTTCATTAACTATAGCCGGTGATTTAAGTATAAGTGCTTGGGTTTATCGAGATAGTACAGCTACAGACTTTTGGTCGATTATTACTAAAAGGGGAAGTACAGCATCTAATACTACATATCAATTTTATTTAGATAGAATTTCAAGTGGGGGAATGCTTCGTTTTTATAATGGTAGCAGTGCTAATTCACCTTCAGGGGGTACAAATGTACCTACCAATCAATGGGCACACGTAGCTATTACAATAGATAGCGGAGTTTCTAACGGCACTAAGTGGTATGTAAATGGCACAGCAGAATCAAGTACTAACACTTTTACTATTAATAAATCGAACACAGATGATGTAACTATAGGTCGACTAGGTTCTACAAGTAGTTATTACAGTAAAGGTAAAATTGACGAAGTCGGACTGTTTAGTTCAGTTTTATCTGCTTCTGACATTACCGATATATATAACTCAGGAGTACCAGCAGACCTTACTTCTTATTCGCCTGTTGGTTGGTGGAGGATGGGAGATGATGACAGTGGGACAGGTACCACCGTAACAGACCAAGGGAGCGGAAGTAATGACGGTACACTCACTAACGGACCTACCTTCTCTTCAAGCGTACCTTCCTAACACTTAATAATTATGAGCGATAGACAATATGTTATAATAAACGCTTCTGATGTTTCATCCGTTAACTTTGACGATGTACTTGAGACTTCAGGAGATACACTAAGATACAATGTAGCGGGGGATGAAACCTTTGTTAAATACGAAGGGCCTAAACCTCGCTGCTTGTACGGTAAAGACACACTGAGTCACTCAGCTATGCTTACTGTATTATCAGGAGAAGCTTGGACCGCACCAGAGGAGGAACTATAAGACATGGCTAAACTAGACTTAATTACATCATCCACCCGTCCCGCTTCACCAGCTGCTGGTAAAGCATACTTTGAGACGGACACTAATAAAGTTATCATTTGGGACGGTTCTGCTTGGACAGAGATTGTTTCAGACGGTACTGCTTAACACATTGATTTTTTTATAATCACTAACTAAACACATACTAATATGCCAGATACATCATCCATATTCTATCAAATCGGTCAGTCGACTAAATCTGCTATTGCAGCAGAAGAAACAAGAGCAGTAGCCGCTGAGGCTACTCTCCAGTCGAACATCACTGCTGAAGCTTCTAGCCGTGCAAGTGCCGATTCGACCCTTCAAGCTAACATCGACAGTGAGGCTTCAAGCCGCTCGTCCGCTGACTCTACCTTACAAGGTAATATTGACAGTGAAGCAAGCAGCAGAGCATCCGCTGACTCCGCTATTCAGTCCGAACTTGACGCTACTCAAAGTGGTGCTGGTCTTGGTGCTGGTGGTTCATACTCCGCTAACTCCTCCACTAACTACATTACTTCGGTAAGTTCATTAGTTGGAGCCGACGAAGCTCTTGACGGACAAATCAAAACTAACGCTGACGCTATCGCTTCTGAAGCTAGCTCACGTGCCTCTGCTGATTCCGCTTTACAAGCTGAGATTGACGCTGAAGAAACAGCTCGTGCATCCGCCGATACAACTCTTCAAAGCAACATCACAAGTGAAGCTTCCGCAAGAGCCAGTGCTGATACTACCCTCCAAAGCAACATTGATGCTGAAGAGACTGCACGTCAATCTGCTGACTCCACACTTCAAACAAACATATCTGACGAAGCAACTGCTAGAGCATCCGCTGATACAACCTTACAAGGAAATATCGACGCTGAAGAAACTGCTCGTATTGCTGCTGTTAGTGGTGAAGCTACTGCCCGTGCATCTGCTGACACTACTCTTCAGTCTAACATTACTGCTGAAGCTTCGACTGCCCGTGCTGCTGAGTCTGCTCTTGATACTGCCAAAGCTAACCTTAGTGGAGCTTCCTTCACTGGAGATGTAAGCGGAACTAATCTTGTACTTAGCGGTAACTTAACTGTTCAAGGTACAACTACCTCCATCGAAACAACCAACTCCCAAGTTACTGACGCTATCATGCTTCTTAATGACGGAGCTGCTGGCGGAGCTAACAACGGTAACGACGCTGGTTTCATCATTGAGCGTGGTTCTTCCGACGACGGAAACATCGCTGTTGTATACGACGAAGGTGACGACAAGTTCGCTTTCTACAAAACCTCAGCCGGTGCTACTTCTACTGACATCAGTGGAGACGACTCATCTGCTTCCTTGATCGACGTTAAAGCAAACGACGTTGTTCTTGGAGACGGTAACAACCTTGGATCATTAGCTGACTTCACAGCTGCAATGGCCTAATTTAATTAATAACACCTAATGAGTACGAAAGAGAAAAAAGTTGATATGTCATCTATATCTTTTCGTCTCAAACGGTCACAGAAGAAGGATGTGGCTGGCATCGCTAATAAACTCGGTGTCAGCTCATCCGCTCTTTTGAACACATGGATCACTAGGATACTCAATAATATGAACGGACTAGGTGATCACAGTGAAGAAATACCGAGAGATAATTAAAAGGATAAGTTTACTCATATCATACATTAAAGGGGTGGTTCTTAGGAGCCGCCTCTTTTTGTTTACAAAGATAACAAGCTTTATTACTATAACACTATGCTCAGTCATAAAGAGGGAAGTAAACTGCACGACAAGATTGCAGACGCATATAGGAACAGTATAGATATGATGGACGAACACGGAGAGTACAACGCTGCTCTACTTAACGGTGCTCGTCAGTTCCTGAAGGATAACAATGTTACTATGGACAGTGGCTTAGGAACACCCTTACAAGCGTTAAACAGTCAGATAGAAGCGTTACCATTTGAAGAAGAACAACATCGAGATACCACCCAAGCTCAAGGACTTTAGAAACTTTCTATACCTAGTTTGGAAACACCTTAATCTACCAGATCCTACACCGCTTCAATACGATATAGCGGAGTACATGCAACACGGTCCTAAGAGATCGTTAATCATGGCGTTCCGTGGTGTAGGTAAGTCCTGGGTATGTAGTGCGTATGTAGTACACCAGCTACTGCTAGACCCGTCTAAGAACATACTTGTTGTATCAGCCAGTAAGAATAGATCAGACGACTTCTCTACGTTTACCCTTCGTATCATTCAAGAGATTCCTATTCTTCAAGGATTAAAGCCATCAGAGAACCAACGCTTCAGTAAGATAGCTTTTGATGTAGGCCCTGCTCCGGCAGCTCACGCTCCCTCCGTTAAGTCATTAGGTATAACATCACAGCTTACAGGTTCTCGTGCTGATATAATCGTAGCAGACGACGTAGAAGTCCCTAACAACTCAGCTACACAAGGAATGCGTGACAAGCTAGACGAACAAGTAAAAGAGTTTGAAGCTATCCTTAAACCCTTAGACACCTCTCGCATCCTCTTCTTAGGTACTCCACAGTGTGAAGACTCTATCTATAACAAACTTCGAGAAAGAGGCTACAACGCTCGTATATGGCCTTCTGAGTATCCTAACGCTAAAGAAGCTGCTTACAACTATGCTGGCGATCTAGCACCCCTTCTAGCGGACGCTATAGACGAAGACACTGTAGGTACTACAACAGAACCTCTTAGATTCTCTGACTTAGACTTAGAAGAACGTAAGATGTCCTACGGACGTACAGGATATGCTCTACAGTTCATGCTTAATCCTAAGCTATCAGATGCTGATCGATACCCATTAAAGATTAACGATCTTATTATAATGGATGTAGATGTAGACTTAGCTCCTGAAAAAGTAGTGTGGTCTAGTGACGACGATAACACAGATAGAGAACTACCTAATGTAGGACTCAGTGGAGACCGCTATAGACGACCTTCTAATACTGTAGGTGATATGATACCTTATACCGGTTCTGTACTCTCTATCGATCCCTCTGGACGTGGTAAGGATGAAACAGGTTATGCAGTAGTTAAAATGCTTAACGGTCAACTATACGTTCCCGATGCTGGAGGTATAAAAGGTGGATACGACGAAAAGACGTTAAAGCATCTGGTCGCTATAGCTAAGGATAACAAAGTTAATAAAGTAGTTATAGAGTCTAACTTTGGAGACGGTATGTTTATGGAGCTTATAAAGCCTCTATTTAGAACAAGCTATCCAGTAACTATAGAAGAGGTACGTCATAACAAACAAAAGGAACTTCGTATAGTAGATACTTTAGAACCAGTTCTTAATAGCCATCGCTTAATCATAGACCCTTCTGTTATAACATATGATTATAAATCAGCTCTTACCTATCCTATAGAACAACAAACTAGATATATGCTGATGTATCAATTATCTAGAATAACAAGAGATAGAGGTAGCTTAGTTCATGATGACCGTCTAGATGCTCTATCTATAGCTATAGCTTATTGGGTAGAACAAATGGCTAATGATGTAGATCAAAGTATGTTAGATCGTAAACAAGAACTACTACATAAAGAACTTCAAACGTTTACTGATAGCTTCCATAAGACTAATAACAAAGTTGTAGCTAACCTTTGGATGTGAGTCGCTCTACTGTTGTAGACACACCTATCCTTAAAAACGTGCGTTATAACGAAACCTTCAATACTTAAAACGTATAAAGCTATAAGAGGTAACGATTGAAAGAAACAAGTAGCTATAGTAGCTTTAACGTTAACGCTGTACTTACGCATGTGCTTTTACGCTTAAAGAGGACGAGCTAATGAACCTTATATATAGCTATAGCTTATGAAACCTCTAACGAAACGTTGTACTTACGCCTTTACTTACGTAATACTAATTATAACGATCTCAAGCCGAAGGAAAATTGTCAACCCTAAAAGTTAAATCACTAAGTAAAAAAGTATAATACTTATAACCTAGTACATCTTCTCAACTTTTGTTATAGTACAGTCGTTATGGATATAAACGAACAGACAGACACTTTTCAATACGAGCTATTCAAACTTATACATAGGTTCAAGAATGAATACGATCTTAACGATTACACGATAGCAGGTAGCCTGGACTTCGCTAAACTGTCTGTACTGACTGAAACAGATGATGTTATCTTTACAGGGGATGATATAGTAGAAGACGATCTAGACGACCTATCGCCGATGTTCTAAATCCAGAAGACTGACTCCCAAGCGTACACAGGAAAAGACGTAGGAGGCTTCGCTATAGGTATAGGATCACATTCAGTAAAGGTTGCCATTAACATATACGTATAACGTAGCACAAACGACACGCACCGTCGAAAGGTTTGATCGAAAAAATCTGAGGGGCTTACGCTATATACGCGTGCGTTAATTACCCCACGTGTACCCAGGTAGATTCTTATAGGGGAGGGGGTATTACTTCGCACTATAGTCATTATGTCTAATAGTAAGTACTTGATAGTCAGCAACTTAGTGTTATACTGGTGTAAATACGGGTAGTTTGATGACGATTAAATAAGTATGAACTTATGTATTTAGTATAAGTAGTACGCTTATTGCAAGTAAGTTGCGTTTAGTCGTATATGTGTTTTTGCTTTCTTGGTTCAACTTTTGTGTCATTGTGTCACACTGTGCCGTCACACTTGTGCCATTATGTCACACTTAGAATTGGTAGTTTTGTTGATAATCAACGACTTATGAATCGGTAATAACTGGCACGGCCTTTGCTTAATATGGGCAGTTCTTTCTCAGTCCTCCGGGGCTTCATATAAATAAACCAAACCAATAAATAAATAAGTAATATGAACAACATACAAAACGCTACTGCTAAGATCAACGACATCATCGCTAAAGTGGATTACATGAACACCAAGCTAGACGCTAAGATCAATCAATCAAAACACGCTAAGATGACTAATGATTTACGCCGGATAATGCGAGGCAATCAACCTAAGCCGTCCGCCAGCAAAGTGGATATCATTGAAGCACTACGAGCAATCCAAGCGGTAAACGCTTAACACATTTAAACCTCACCTTTAAACGGGTGGGGTTTTTTTGTACCCAGGTAAATCGCTGTGAATAACCTTTATAATTATGTGTTTGACAGCTTACCTGTCCGTATATTTAACCGAGCAAGTGACGGGTGCAGTTTACCTGTCCGTAAAAACCAAATAAACACCAAAACCAATACATATATGAAAAAAACAATTACAGAATATGACTTCATTCGCTCATTTGACGAATACAACAGATCAAACAACTTTAGCACCAAAGCTCGTAAAGAGTTATTCCAGTACTTAGAAGAATGCGAGGCTGATAGTGGTACAGAGTTCGAACTTGATCCAATAGCTCTTTGCTGTGATTACACAGAATACGACTCTATCAAAGAATGTGTTGAGGATTTTAAACACCTTGACGAGTTTGAGATGTGTGAGTCTAGCGATGACTATCGAGATGTATTTGCTTGTCACACTCAAGTTGTTACTTGGGATGACGATTGCGTATTAATCCAACACTTCTAAAACCATGAACAACCCAGAAATAACTAAACTTGACCGCATCATCTGTAATTCTTTCCCTTTGTTATATCTAGGGGGCTGGCTACTGGTGGTGCTAAGCATCATTTTTTCTTAATTAATCCTAACCTTAAACTACAAATACCATATGAATAATCTATCCGACATTAGAAACATTGAGCAAATCATAGAGAATACAAAGGAAGCCATAATTTACTGGCAAGAGGATCCGACATATGTGGACTGGCTTAGAAATGAATTAAGCAAATGCTATGCAAAGCTAAATAAACTGGAGCAATCGACATGAAAATAGAACAACCAAGCGATAACTCTCTTTATGTCACCATTGGCAACTTTACTTACTACTTTGATGATTCAATAGATGGTGAGTGCTATGTCGATAGATGGCACAAAGATGATGATGATATAAATGACCCTAAACTTTTACAAACAACCGAAAACGAATAAACCAAAATGAAGATACTTGTTTTAACTATCCGTGCACACGGGGAAGAAGATGATATATATGTCTTTGATAACCGAGAAGTGAATGTCTTACCTACCATTAAAGAATGGCTTAAAGATAACGATATAAAGATAACCTTACCAATCCATGTAACCGACACTTACAGCTTCATGGATTGGTTTTACGATGCCGAGAATAGCCTTGAAGATTGTTACGATTTCTTTGTCAGCCTTCAATACAAGGAGCTGTTATCCGAATGAGCGTAACCTACTATCTAACCGATCACAACGGCAACCAGATTGCTTTCTTTTATCGAGTCGATAACGAGCGATACAGTACCTGTCCGAATATCCTTTGGGCTTGCCGTCAGTACCCGCAGTTTCAAGGAACGGCTAGTAGCAAGGGAGACTTCATAGAGCAAGCCAAGCAAACCTTAAAGGAAATTAAAAAACTAAGTGTACCTGTCCGTAGCTCTAAGAAATGTACCGACTGCGATATAAGCTTGCAAGGCATGGAGAACGAATCCAATGTCTGCGATGAATGCAACCCGATAACCGAATAACTTACAAATGACAACTGACCCCGAAAACTTACCGAGTCTTGATGACGAATCGTTACAAGCTCTCATCACGCACTACACCGGCTTAAAGTACAAGCTAACCGACAATTTACGTGTCCGTGAAAGATTAGTAGAGCTACAAGACGAACAACTAAAACGCCAGATCGAATCCCTCGGTAATTACGAGCCGATCGGTGACGATTTAAAGAACCAACTGAATAACCAATGACCGAAGGAGAATATATAATTATGACAAGTCTTACATTCCTAGCCATCATCTTAATAATAATAATCTTTACAGCTTGGATGTACCGTGATTAGAACAGGCTTATTTACTACTAACCGATCTTGGGACATACCCGAAGAGATAAAATATAATAAAATGAACAACTACGACAACTGGCTGAACAGCGACAACCCAATTGATCTTGAATATGAAGAAGAAAGAAGAGAAGAAGAAAAAAGAGAATTACTACTGGACGATCTTGCGGGTTTTGATACCGAAGAAGAAATCCAAGATTACCTGTCCGAAAACAACCTTGAAGACCCAAGAGATTGATCAACCTTTCGTAGTGGACGGGCAGTTTTGGGAGGCGGAGAACGACATACTGAGACATGAGTAAATTTGACATAAATGAAGAGATAACTGACTGTCCGTTTGACTGGAGCGGTATTGATCATCGAGCTATATCAGATGGATGGTATCACTTTTGGGGGGAGACTCAGATCACTAGCTTTGAGACGGATAAGAAGGGTAGGTATGTACGGGATGAGGAC
>Ga0209715_1001368_pt1 | contig 19860 bp, 20 predicted proteins | sample COGITO_mtgs_1205_2_FD_184809 | JGI IMG/M metagenome (GOLD analysis project Ga0209715, IMG submission 184809) | Pelagic marine microbial communities from North Sea - COGITO_mtgs_120503 (SPAdes) (version 2) | ecosystem: Environmental > Aquatic > Marine > Epipelagic ... | reverse complement strand
GCGTTCTTAAGAAGCATCGCTCGTGGATTGCCCCAGAAGCCAGGGATGAAAACGATGTGAGAGGCCGGCGCTGAGGTTAGGTCGGGGAGAGAGCTTTCGCATTCTAAGCGCATGCCGCCCATCAGTTCGACAGAGCGGTGACCATCGCTCGCTATTGTAAGGGGAAGCTCCGCGGCCGGATGCCGGCGCGATCGCGCGATGTCGCGTGCAGCGCTAAGCATCTCGAGGGGAATGGTGAGCGTGGAGCCTAGTGCGCCGGGTAGGGCGATCAGAGTAACTGCTGTCATCGGCGCAACTCCAAAAGACTCTGCCGCCAGAGTAAAGGGCGTTCACTCGAATGCATAAAAAGTGGACCACGTAACTGCGACTCAATCCTAACCTTGCGCATACTCTATGTCGACGATTGCATAGTCGATTACCCCAGTTGGGGTTGAGACACTGACCTCGTCATCCACTCGTTTTCCGATCAACTCTCGTGCAAGAGGAGAGTCTACGCTGATATAGCCGAGAGAAGGATCGAGTTCGTCGGCGCCGACAATTCGGTATCGCGCTTGTGTTAGAGCCCCGGCGCTGTTCTCGAATTCGACGCTGACGAAGGCGGCAAAAAAAACGCGGGTAGGATCCTCGGGCGGCCGGTCGACAACAATAAAATTTTCGAGACGTTTGCTCAAGTAGCGCACTCGACTGTCTATTTCTCGTAGGCGTCTTTTGCCATAGATGTAATCAGCATTCTCGGATCGATCTCCCTGTGCCGCTGCGTCGGAGACAGCCTGAGTAACGACAGGGCGCTCGACTTTCCAGAGCTGATACACCTCGTCTCTTAAGCGCTGACGCCCCTCTGCTGTGACATAGTTGGAACTGGGTTTTTGCGGCGCGCGATATCTGCTCATGGCTTTTTCACATACTCTGCATCTGCTGGCAGTAGGCTCAGCTGATCTCCTGAGACGACCTCGACGTTATTTTCTAACGGCTCAACGCGAACCCCAACACCGATCAAGCGCACGGCTCGTTCTCCGCGGGCAAATCCCTGCTCGCAGAGAGTGCGGTAATTCTCAGGATTGGTGTCCTCTGAAAGCATTTCCACTGTGGTCGTCACAAAGTCATGAAATTTCAACTTCACAAATTGCTTCTTAATTGAATAGTGGTTATCTAACCTTTTTAGTCGTAGCTCCAGTTTCGGTAAGAGTCTCAGCATTGCCTCAAGGCTGCTGTCGAGATCGGGAAGATCTGTATCGAATGTGTTTTCGACGCTGACTGATTTGCGGATGCGATCGGTTGAAACTGGCCGATTATCGATACCGCGGCTAAGTTCAAATAACCGTTCGCCAAAGCTGCCAAAGTGTTCGGTCAAGGCGTCTGCACCGAAGTTTTGCAGGTCTTTACAGGTTCTCAAATTCAGCCTATGCATTTTTGCCGCAGTGACTTTGCCAACCCCGTGGATTTTTTTTACTGCAAGTTTCGCGACGAAATCGTCGACGTCGTTCGGCAGGACAGCAAATTGTCCGTCGGGTTTGTTCCAATCGCTAGCGATTTTGGCAAGAAACTTATTCGGCGCTATGCCGGCCGAAATGGTTATGCCTACGACCTCGCGCACCTCGTTTCGTATTGCCTCAGCAATTCTTGTCGCGCTGCCTCTAAACTCATCGCAGTCGCTGACATCTAAAAAGGCTTCGTCTAGCGAGAGCGGTTCGATAAGGTCGGTATAGCGTTGGAAGATTTCATGGATTTGTGAAGAGGCGAGGCGATATTTTTCCATATCAGTGCGGATAATGATCAAGTCTGGGCAGAGACGGCGTGCCGTGGCTGAGGCCATCGCTGAATGAATGCCAAATTCGCGCGCTTCGTAGTTGCAGGTTGCCACCACGCCGCGGCGTTCTGGAGAGCCGCCAACGGCTATGGGTTTACCGCGCAGCGCGGGATTGTCTCGCATCTCGATGGAGGCATAAAAACAATCGCAGTCGCAATGAATAATTTTGCGCTGTCGCGGTTGGTTTTTCTCGCTAAACGAAACGGGCTCTCGCTCCATCTAACGTCAGCCTAGGCGTTTTCGCTCTCGAATTTGCGCATGAAAACGGCGAGGGCTTCGCAGCCTGCCAATGGCATTGCATTATAGATCGAGGCGCGTGCGCCGCCTACATCACGGTGACCTTTGAGTGCATAGAGGCCTGCGTCTAAAGCCTGTTCGACAAAAGCATCAAGTAATTCAGGTTTGGCGAGATTGAACGTGACGTTCATTATCGAACGATGCGCAGGGTCCGCGACGCCAAGGTAAAATTCGCTCGCATCGATCACGTCGTAAAGGAGTTTGGCTTTTGTCTCGTTCTGAGCTTCGAGAGTAGCAACGCCGCCTTGTTGTTTTACCCACTCGAGCACGAGGCCCATCATGTAAATAGCAAAAGTGTTGTTGGTATTGGCGAGCGAATGGCTACCCGCGTAAACGCTATAATCGAGTAATGAGGGGGTCTCTTTCAGCGCATGGCCGAGGAGGTCTTCGCGAACGATGACGAGTGCCAACCCAGCTGGTCCAAGATTTTTTTGTAGACCGGCAAAAATTATGCCGAACTGGCTAATATCGATTTCGCGTGACAAAAATTCCGAGGTCATGTCTGCGACCAGAGGAATAGTGCCGGTCTGCGGAAAGCTGTGCCACCGCGTGCCGTAAAGCGTGTTGTTACTGGTGATGTGTAAATAAGCCGTGTCTGCAGGCAAGCTCGAGACATCAAATTCAGGGATGCGGTCAAAACCCGTCTCTGCGCTGCTTGCTGCGGTGGTAGCGTTACCATAGCGCGCGGCTTCTTTACGTGCTTTAACGCCCCAAGTGCCCGTCTCGATATAACTTGCTGATTTAGTCGTGCTCAGGCCCAGTAGGTTTAACGGTACCGCAGAAAACTGCATTTGCGCGCCACCGTGCACATAAAGAATTTTGTAATTGTCGGGAATGCCAGCAAGCTCTTTGAGCAGTTCGTCGCAGCGATTCAATACAGCATCAAACTCGTCAGAGCGATGGCTTATCTCTATGACCCCAGCTCCCATGCCTTGATAATCTAGAAATTCTGCCTGTGCTTTTTTCATAACCTCTGCAGGTAGCATCGCAGGGCCGGCACCAAAATTGTAAATCTGTGTCATAGCGTTTTCCCAAAAATTGTTTGTATTGTGTGTTAATTAGCTCACTAAATGAGCGTGACTTTAATCACATTGTCGATCGCGGCGATTGCAGCGAGGGAGTCCGCTGAGGGCTCGCCCTCCAAATCTATAAGGTTATAGGCAATGTCTTCGCGGCTTTTGTTAATCATGTCGAGCACGTTGATATTCTGATCAGCAAGAACAGCGAGAATCTGTCCTAGCATTTTTGGCACATTTCGATTGCTTATCGCGAGACGGGTGCCGCGCGCGGCGCCTTCGGCTCTGTCGAGCGTCAGAGCGGGGAAATTAACCGAGTTGCGTATATGCCCATTTTCGAGGAAATCCATCAGCTGATCTGCGGCCATAATAGCGCAGTTTTCCTCCGCTTCTAGAGTACTCGCGCCGATATGTGGCATGGCGATGACATCGTCCCGGCCCATGAGTTCGTGCCGAGGAAAGTCGCAGACATAGCGGCTAAGTTTTTTCGCGTCGAGTGCCCTCAGGAGCGCCTCGGCGTCGACAATTTCGTCGCGAGCGAAGTTGATGAGGCTCGTGCCGGGGCGCATGGCATTGAAGATTTCGTTGTTGATGAGTCCGCGCGTTGCCTCGATTGCAGGCAAGTGGAGCGTAATAAAATCGGAGCTGGCGACAAGGGAGCTGAGATTCTCGATGCGTTTGACCTTGCTTGGAAGGCGCCAAGCGGCCTCGACCGAGAGTGCCGGATCAAAGCCATTGACCTTCATGCCTAAGCCTATCGCCATTTCGGCGACGAGCGAGCCTATGGCGCCGAGGCCTATTACACCAAGGGTTTTGCCGGCAATTTCGCTGCCAGCGAAGCGCTTTTTCTCTTGCTCCATAAGCTTGGAAAGCTCGGCGTGATCACTCAAATGGGCCTGTGACTCAGCGAAAGCAATACCTGGAATGATACCGCGAGAGGCGAGTAATAAGCCGCAGAGCACAAGCTCTTTCACTGCATTGGCATTGGCACCGGGGGTGTTAAAAACAACGACCCCGCGGTCGGTGCAATCAGTCACCGGCACGTTATTGGTGCCCGCTCCAGCGCGCGCAATCGCTCGCGCGTCGCCCACCTCATCAATAGTAAGTTTATGACTGCGCAGTAAAATCGCATCGCCGCCTATCGCGTCACCAGCGACAATATAGTCTTTTGCTGAGAAACGGCTTAGTCCGCGGTTAGAGATCTGGTTGTAGGTTTTTATTGTGTGCATGCGCTTCCCTGTTTTTTGGCTAGCCAACGCCGTGCGTTGTTCCTTTTGAGTAGCACCGGATTATGAAGTGAAACACGGCCGAACTCCATACGCATACCGCAACTGATTGTCGGGAGTGCCGAGTTGGGGCTAAGTGCCGGTTCGCGATACTATAAAGCGGAGAGAATAGAGGCTAGCGAGCTCTGGATTAGCACGTAGGCTGCGAATCACAATCGATGAGAGCGCCGCCTGGATATTGTTTTTAAGCAGTGGGGAGAGCATTCGATGAATTTGTTGCAACCTGGTATTGCGGTAGACCTTGAAACTGGGGAGGTGCGTGTGCGCCGGATACTTGGATTGAATCCAGGGCCCATGACCGGTCCGGGCACCAATACGTATTTGGTCGGTTCAGACGAACTCACTCTGATCGATCCGGGTCCCATCGATGCTTTGCAGCTGCAGAATTTTTTGGTTGCGATCGGCGACGCGACATTGGTGAATATTTTAGTCACCCACACCCACGGTGATCACTCCCCAGGCGCGCTTGCACTCGCGAAGCAGACTGGCGCAAGATTGGTTGGGCTGAATGCGCCACAAGCACCGGGCCAGGACCATAGCTTTGTCTCCGATATTGAGTGTGCCGATGGCGACATCATTGAGTGCCGGGACACAGCAGGGTCCTATTCGTTACAAATGATTCATACCCCTGGGCATGTTTCCAACCACCTGTGTTTTTTGTTGAGGGAGGAGGGGCTTTTGTTTACAGGGGATCATGTGTTGCAGGGAACTACGCCGGTGATCCTGCCGCCCGACGGTGACATGAGTGACTATCTGGCGTCGCTTGAACGCTTGCTTCAGCTGCCACTCGTTGCGCTTGCGCCAGCGCATGGGGACGTTATGCCTGCGCCCTTTACCGAAATTGAAAAACTGATTGCTCATCGCCTTAAGCGCGAAGCGAAAATATTCGAGCGCCTGCGTTTGCTTTCGCCATGTACCGACGACGAACTTGTCGTGAGCGCCTACGACGATGTGGGCGAGCACCTGTTGCCTTGGGCTAAGCGAACGATGAGCGCGCATCTCATCAAGCTCGAGAAAGAAGGCATGGCTAGGTTAGATAAATTGCACTGGCAAGTGCTTTAGTCCGTTGCACGAAGCTAATGGGGTTAAAAACGCAAAACCGGCAAAGGTCGTGACAGCGGCAGAAAAAGGCACACCTTGTTGGAGCCTTTATCTTTTGCGCCGCGAAGACGGAGGTCTCTACACCGGCATCAGCACCGATGTGGCAAGGCGCTTCCAAGAACATAGGTCTGGACGGGGCTCGCGCTCTCTGCGTGGAAAAGGGCTACGCGAAATCGAGTATGAATGTGCGTTAGGCTCGCGCTCTCTGGCCTCGCGAGCGGAGTACAGAGTGAAAAAACTCGCGAAGGCTATGAAGGAGTCGCTGATCGAAAGCGACTTCTCGCGCACCGAGCTCCTCGCGTTTCTCGAGATGGGCCTCGACTAAGCCTTCGCAGACTCGGAAACCTCGTTGCCATGCTCATCGAGCGGGGTAATTTTAAAGTTTAAGAAGCCGTAGATAACAGCGACGACGGGACAAATAAGATTAAAGAAACAGTACGGGAGGTAGGCGAACGTCGCTACCCCGAGTGTGCCTGCCATGTAAGCACCGCAGGTATTCCACGGGATCAGAGGCGAGGTCATGGTCGCTGCGTCTTCTAAGGTTCGAGAGAGATTTTTCGGGTCTAGGTTGCGGTTAGCGTATTCCTGCTTATACATCCGACCGGGTAAGACGATCGCAATGTACTGGTCTGAGGTGATGATATTCGCGCCAATACAGGTGGCGATCGTCGTGGCAATCAGGCTGCCGGTACTGTGAACGAATGACAGAGCATAGCCAACAAGACAGCGTAGTAAGCCAGTGAAGTCCATTGCGGCACCGAACACCATGGCGCAGAGGATTAGCCACACCGTGTTAAGCATCGAGCTCATGCCACCGCGCGTCATTAAATCATCGAGTGTCGCATTGCCGCTATCGAGTACGAAGCCATCGAACAGCGTCTGCCAAATGCCTTTTATAATCCCTAATGTCATATTTGACGAGTCACCGGCCATCGCAGCTAGCGCAGGTTGCTGGAAAAAGAGGGATAACACGACAGCGATAAGCGCGCCGGCGAGAATCGTGGGTATTGGTGGAAGGCGTTTGTTCGCCATAAAAAGTAAGGCAGCCACGGGCAATAGCATCAGCGGATTTATGGTGAAATTGTCTTGGATCAGGCGCATGGTTATCGCAAGATCGTCGGCGCTCGCACTGGTATCGATGCTGAGTCCGAGCGCAAGATAGAGCAGCAGAGCAATAATAATGCTGGGTATTGTCGTCCAGATCATATGGCCGATGTGGCTAAATAGATCCGTGCCTGCTACCGCCGGAGCGAGGTTTGTTGTCTCTGATAGGGGCGACATTTTGTCACCGAAATAGGCTCCGGAGATAATCGCGCCGGCAGTGATTTCGAGAGATAGGCCGAGGCCTGCCGCAGCGCCAATGAGGGCAATACCTACGGTGCCAGCGACGGTCCAAGAACTACCGATACTGAGTGCGATAAGGCCGCAAATGAGACAGCTTGCCGCATAGAAGATGGAGGGATCGAGTATTAGGAGGCTGTAATAAATCATTGTTGGCACGGTGCCAGAGAGAATCCAGGTGCCGATCAACACGCCAACGCTAAAGAGAATGAGGATTGGTTTAAGAGAAATAGTGATGCCCGCAACGATAGCGTCCTCGGTCGCCTCCCAGCTTAAACCATTGCGCCAACCGATAGCGGCTGCAAAAGAGGCGCCAATACAGAGTGCGATCTGGTTCGGCCCGTAGCTTGCATCTTCGCCGAATAAATAGACCGACAGGGAGAGCAGAAGAACAAGCATTGCAACGGGGAAGAGCGCCTGAAGAATAGTCGCCTCCCTGGCACCAGTCTCGCCAGTTGCCGAAATTACGTCTTGATCTGGTTGCTGCTCGGGTGTTTCAGTCATTCTGAGTAGGCTTCTCGCGCATTGCTTGGGAATCCGAGGATAAGCGCTAGCTACCGCCTCTGTCCAATCTCTTGGCCTTGAGCGGCAGACCGCGGCCCGCGGCCTAGGGTATACTTAGGGTTCGTAAAGTAAATTGGCGATCCTCTGCAAAGGCGCGCCGAGCTAGGAAAGCAGATGACAGACCTACAAGCCTATATGACTGACCTGGGCAGACGCGCGCGCGCCGCGTCCGCAATGATCGCGAAAGCGACGACGGGTCAGAAGAACGCGGCGCTTATCGCTATTGCCGAGCGCATCGATAGCGCACGGGAAACCCTGCTGGCAGCTAATGCGCAGGATATGGCCGCGGGGCGTGAAAAAGGCCTCGACGCGGCGCTGCTCGACCGTCTCGAGCTGACGCCGGCACGGATTGATGCCATGCTCGAAGGGCTTAGACAGGTTGCTGCACTCGACGATCCGATTGGCGCTATCAGCGAGATGAAGCCGCGGCCAAGTGGTATTCAGGTAGGGCGAATGCGCGTGCCGCTCGGTGTCATTGGTATCATTTATGAGTCGCGCCCGAATGTAACCTGCGAAGCGGCGAGTCTCTGCCTTAAATCGGGCAATGCAACGATACTCCGTGGTGGCTCAGAGGCCCTCAATTCCAATCAGGCGATTGCGCAGTGCATCACAGCAGGACTTGGCGAGGCAGGGTTGCCCGCCGATGTCGTGCAAGTGCTAGATCGTCCAGATAGAGACGCAGTAGGCCATTTAATCACGATGCCTGAGTATGTCGATGTCATCGTTCCGCGCGGCGGTAAGGGACTGATCGAGCGCATAAGCCGCGATTCACGCGTGCCGGTCATCAAACATCTCGACGGCAATTGCCATCTGTATATAGATTCAGACGCTGATTTTGACAAAGCAGTGCGCGTCGCGCTTAACGCTAAGACACAGCGTTACGGCACTTGTTGCACGCTAGAATCACTGCTCATAGATGAATCAGTCGCAGCGGCGCTTTTGCCTGTGCTCGCCGCTGAGTTTGCCGAACATGCGGTGGAGTTAAGGGGTTGTCCTACAACTCAGGCATTGGTTCCGGCTGCGATCGCCGCAACAGAGGAAGACTGGGGCGAGGAATATCTCGCGCCCATACTGTCTGTTAAAGTCGTCGATGGCCTCGACCAAGCGATAGCACATATTAATCAGTACAGTTCAGGGCACACCGAATCTATCATTACCGAGAACTACACGAAGGCGCAGCGCTTTTTACGCGAAGTGGATTCGAGTTCGGTGATGATTAACGCATCGACGCGATTCGCCGACGGATTTGAATATGGCCTTGGAGCGGAGATCGGTATTTCGACCGATAAATTGCACGCGCGCGGACCTGTGGGGTTAGAGGGTTTGACTTCGCAGAAATATATCGTGTTAGGGGATGGGCATATCCGCGCATGAGGAAGAGGGTCGGTGTCTATGGCGGAATGTTCGACCCCGTGCACTGCGGCCATCTTGCCGTAGCCGAACTCGCAGTTGAAGCGCTGAGTCTAGATCGAATACTCCTCGTCCCCTGTAAATTGCCTAATCATCGGCATGCGGCTAGCGCGAGCGGTCCCCAGCGCCTCGACATGTTGGGACTTGCGTGTGCAAAGAAACCGCAACTCGAAGCCAGCCCGATCGAGCTTGAGCGTGAAGGTGTCTCCTACAGTGTTGATACGCTTGCGCAGTTGCGAGCAGCGGATCCGGACACCGATTTTGTCTTCGTGCTTGGGAGAGACGCCTTCGAAGGGCTGCCTCGATGGGAGCGATGGGAGCGACTGCTGGATGAAAATTTGCTCGCAGTCGTTTCACGGCCAGGTGTTTCGGTCTCGCGCGAAAGCGCTGACCTCACCCAGCTCAAGGCGAGACAGGTGGCGAGTCCCGAGGCGCTTTTTAGCGCTGCTGCAGGGAAGGTCATTTTGCTCGATGAGCTGCAGAGTCCTTTATCTTCTACCCTTGTTCGTGCGGCGATTGCTAAAGAGGGGCTCACTGAAGACGGTGGCAGAGAGAGGTGGCTGCCAAGTGCAGTACAGGCTTATATAGAGACGCATGGGCTCTATAAGAAAAGTGATAATAAAGATTAATTAAATTAAGTAAATTATTAATAAATAAGGATTTAAGATTGAAAAATTCAAAAGCACTTAACAGCGAGCAGCTCGCCGAACTGGCAGTGACAGCGCTAGGTGACATGAAAGGACAAGAGATTCGTAGCATCAGCGTTCAGGGGCTGACGTCGATCACCGACTTCATGGTTATCGCAACCGGGACGTCAAGCACGCACGTGAAAGCGCTCGCAGACTCTGTCGACAAGGCCGCAAAAGAAGCAGGGCAAGCTGTCAAAAGCATTGAGGGCAAAATAGCCGCCGAGTGGGTGCTGGTCGACCTCGGTGATGTTGTCGTTCATCTCATGGTTGCGCCGATGCGCGCGCTTTATAATCTCGAAGAACTCTGGAGTTTCAAGGCGCCTGCCGAGGATGCAATCGCCAATATAGCAGCCGAGCATGAAGCTTAAGCTGATTAGTATAGGCACTAAAATGCCGCGCTGGGTGCAGGAAGGTGTCGACGAATACAGCAAACGGATCGTCGGTGATTTGGGGTTTAGCCTGCTCGAACTGCCGATGGCTAAACGGTTAAAAACTCAGAGCCCCGAGGTGTGTCGAGAGAAAGAGGGGGAGGCGATTCTAGCTTCCGTCCAAGAGGCCGACTATGTGGTAAGTCTCGAAGTCCTTGGCAAAGTATTAGATACGCCTAAGCTGGCGGCAAGGCTCGAGCACTTTAAGCGCCAAGGGCGTAATGTATGCCTGTTAGTCGGCGGCCCAGATGGATTGTCCGAGGCATGCGCAGCGCGTGCCGATGAGAGCTGGTCGCTGTCGGCGCTAACCTTGCCGCACCCTTTGGTGCGAGTAGTACTGGTTGAGCAGCTCTACCGCGCTACCAGCCTGAGTAAAGGACACCCTTACCACAGGGCTTAATCAATCTTGTGGCGGCAGTGAACACAACACAGTGAGTAAAACTTTAGTCGACTCACGGTGTCGAACTTTGTAACAGTGACAAGCGGAGTAGGGATTGGAAGGCAAGTGGCAGCTCAAAGATCGCGAGGCTGAACGAAGGCTTTTCGCAAGGCGCATGGTCGTTGCGAGTGCTGTTGTCGTTTTTCTTTTCGCCGCGCTGTTGCTTAAGCTCATCAATCTTCAGGTTACTCAGTACGACTACTTTGCTTCGCGCGCAGATGGAAATCGCCTCCATTCGCAGTATGTGCCGCCAGCGCGAGGGCTAATATTCGATCGTAGCGGCGAGCTGCTTGCTGACAATCAACCTATCTTTAATCTCTCGGTTGTTCGAGAGCGAGTCGATGATATCGATGCGACTCTCGAACTGCTGTCCTCTTTGATTCGCTTAGAGTCCGAAGACGTCGAGCAATTTCGTGAGAGGCTCAAGCGCCGCCGCGTCCCGTTCTCCTCTATACCGCTTCGCTATGTACTTACCGAACAAGAGAAGGCACGGGTGTCGGTGAACGCGCATCGTCTTCCCGGTATCAGTATCGAGCCCCAATTCGTTCGCAGCTATCCCGCCGGCGATCTCAATGCGCACGCCGTTGGCTATGTGTCAGAGATCAACAGAGAAGAGCTCGATGCGTTCGCAGAAGACGTTCGCGAGAATTACGGCGGAACCAACCACATTGGTAAGACGGGCATCGAGCGCACCTATGAAGAGCTGTTACACGGCGAGGTAGGTTACGAGGTTGTCGAGAAAAATAACCGTGGACAGGTGATGCGGCGGCTCGAACGCACCGATCCTATTGCAGGCAAAAACCTTACTCTCTTCTTAGAGAATCGGTTGCAGCTTATTGCCACCGAGGCACTTGGCGAAAAGCGTGGTGCGGTCGTTGCGATCGATCCGAATACCGGAGGGATTTTAGCTATGGTAAGCAAGCCAGGCTTCGATCCTAATTTGTTTGTAACAGGTATCAGCAATGCGGATTACTCACGCCTCATCACCGATAACGTCAACACGCCTCTGTTTGATAGGACAGTCAACCCTTATCCACCGGCGTCGACGGTAAAGCCGTTCATTGGCCTTGGTGGGTTGCAGCACGGTTTTACTGATCAGGACACTGTAATTCAGGACCCCGGGTATTTCAGGCTTCCCGGCGTTCGCTATCGCTGGGGCGACTATACGCTGCGAACAGCGATCGGTGGGGGCCATGGCGAGACCAACCTCCAGCGCGCAATATTCCAATCCTGCGACACCTTTTTCTATGACCTAGGCTATCGCATGGGTATTGACACTATCCATGGCTTTTTAAGCCAGTTTGGCTTTGGTCAAAATTTTACGCTGGATATTGGCTACGCGCGCACGGGGGTTCTGCCTTCGCGCGAGTGGAAGCAGGCAACAAGGAACGAGCCGTGGTACCCCGGGGACACGATTAACTCCTCTATTGGGCAGGGTTACATGTGGGCGACGCCATTGCAGCTAGCCACCGCAACAGCGATCGCGGCTAATAAAGGGGTTGTCGTTAAACCGAGAATGCTGGCAGCAATCGACGGTGAGCCTTTTGAACCGCAAGACTTAAATCCCGTGGCAGATGTTCAGATTGATAATCCGGACAACTGGCGCTATATCGAAGAATCGATGACGATGGTCGTGCACCGGCCTTACTCGCAGGTGTTTAGAGATTACGGCACCGCTTACGAGGCGATCGCTCGCGCTGATCGCGAGATGTCTTACAAAATGGCAGGAAAGTCAGGGTCCGCTCAGGTCGTAAGTATTGCCCAAGATATTCTGCAGAGTGAGGATATCGACGTGTCGGATTTGAATAAAGACCACGCGCTGTTTGTCGCCTATGCGCCAGCGCAGCACCCCACTATTAAGCCTCAGATTGCCGTCGCAGTTTTTGTCGAAAACGGACAGCATGGCAGCAGTGTGGCTGGCCCAGTCGCAAAAGCGGTAATAGATGCGTATCTACTCGACATCTTGCAGATCGATTTCACCTCGCTTGCGACGGACCCCGATGGGCTTCTCAGTTTTGATGCTAGCCGAGCGCCACAGCAGTCAACTGATCCAGCTGCAGGCTTTCTCACTCTCGCCAACGCCGAGCATGAGGGTCATGTGCATGATTAATCGGGGCAGGAGAGTAACCTCACTCCAACCCACAGCGTCAGGCGCCTGCTTAGAAGAGGCGCGCGTGTGAAGGCGCCAAATAATCGAGATTTCGTCCGCCAGTCGAATGTTAGTTTTTCTCAGCCACACAGGCTGCGCAGTTTTTGGCAAGTGGTTCATGTTGACCCAATACTCCTTTCGGGCTTGCTCGCCCTCTGTGGATTTGGGCTCTTTGTGCTCAATAGCGCTACTGCGGGTGATACTGAGATTGTCACACGGCAAGCGGGCACGATGGGCATCGGTCTTTTTGTTATGTGTGTCGTCGCGCAGTTCGATATTCAGTTCTATCGGCGCTGGGCTCCCACAGTCTATGTGGTGGCGGTATCGATACTGGGTCTGGTACTGGTGATTGGGGTTGAAAAGAACGGAGCAAAGAGCTGGCTCGATCTCCCTGGGCTACCAAGTTTCCAGCCCTCTGAATTGTTAAAATTCATTGTTCCTATGCTTCTCGCCTGGTATCTCGCCAGCCGCGCCTTGCCGCCAAATTTAAAGCATGTTTTCTGGGCGGGAGTCTTCACGCTATTTCCTGCGGCGCTTATTGTCCTTCAGAACGATATGGGCACGGCGCTTATGGTGACTATGTCGGGCATTTTTGTTTTGCTTCTCGCAGGGCTGCGTTGGCGATTTGTCTTTGCAGGAATCGCCGCGGCGGTCTTCGCTTCGCCAGCGTGGTATTTGTTTCTGGCGCAGCCGCATCAGAAGAACAGGATACTGACTTTCTTCGATCCTTACCGAGACCCAACCGGTGCTGGGTACAACATCATTCAGTCGCAGATAGCGATTGGCTCGGGTGGCGTCTACGGCAAGGGTTATGGGAATGGCGCGCAGTCGCATTTAGATTTCATTCCCGAAAGTAATACCGATTTTATCCTAGCGGTGCTCGCAGAAGAGTTTGGGTTGATTGGTGTGTTGGTGCTTATCGCACTCTATCTCTTTGTCATTGTGCGAGGCGCGCGCATAGCACTCGGCGCAAGTGACATGTTCGGTCGCCTCTTGGCTGGCAGCATTACGCTTACTTTTTTCCTGTATCTTTTTGTCAATATGGCGATGGTTTCGGGTCTTCTGCCCGTTATCGGCTTGCCTCTGCCACTTATCTCGCGGGGTGGGACTGCGGTTGTGACGCTATTTATTGGCTTCGGATTGCTTATGTCTATACAAACTCATAGCGCAAATAAATCGCCACGTTAGAAACCGTCGCGTCTCCTCGGCAGCGCAATGAGCTAGAAAGGGGGGCTGAGCACTAAAATACTCAAACTTTCTTTGTTGCTACCGCTACCCTACTAGAGTAACCGCGTGATGAAACGTCCTCGCATGAGGGGCGCGTAGATACCCAAGCTAATCCAATCACAGTGAGACAATACAATGAGAGTGGACGTGATCGACACATCGGTTGAGGCTGTTCTGGGCGCTATTACGCGCATCGAAGAGAGGGTGCGTTGGGGTGTGCGCTGCGTAGCTAAGGCGTTGCTTCTGCCATCGCTGGTCATGCTCGTCGGGTGTGCTAGCAGTCCGTCGGCAACGCCTGCCTCACCGAATGCGGGTCGATACCAGATCTCACAAGACCGTGCCCCGACGCGGGTGCTGAAGGCTTCCGAGGTGAGAGACGTGGTGCCTACTGCGATTAACCGCACGATGGCCGGAAACCGCAGTCCCTACGAAGTGCTTGGCAAGCGCTATCGGGTGATGTCTTCCGAGGAAGGGTATTTCGAGCGCGGAGTTGCCTCTTGGTACGGCGAAAAATTTCATGGGCATAAGACCTCCAATGGCGAAATCTTTGACATGTATGAAGTGTCGGCTGCGCACAAATCATTGCCGATTCCGAGTTTCTTAAAGGTGACCAATCTCGATAATAATCGCAGTATCGTGGTGCGCGTTAACGATCGCGGGCCATTTCACGGTGATCGAATTATCGATTTGTCCTACGCCGCAGCGGTAAAACTTGGCTATGCTGATAGGGGAACGGCGCGCGTTGAGCTAGAAGCTATCGTGGTGAAGGGAGATGCCCCTCGTGAGCGAATCGAGCAGCCGCAGCTAGCACGGGTCGGCGGCGGCAAAATCGCCAACCAATACCTTCAAGTTGGGGCGTATTCGAAGCGCGGTAGTGCGCAAGAGGTCGCAGAGCAGCTACAGGGCCTTACTCGACAGCCCGTCAGAATAGAAGAGGTGCGTTCGTCACAGGGTCAGACTTTGCATCGAGTTCGCATCGGGCCACTAAGCGATCTGGCTGAGGTCGACATGCTCAAGGCGCGCGTCGCTTCAGCTAATCTCGGTACTCCCTACACCGTGTCTGACTAGCTCAACTCGATTAATCAAATGCTGGGTCTGAACGAGGGCGAAGCATGACAAAAACGGGGCGAAGCACTGACTATTCGGTGCTATCGGCTGTGGCGCGTAGGCATTGTCTCGTGTAGGCAGTAGAATACCGGAGTAGACTTCCATTCGCTCTCTATAACCTTAAATTCGGTCAATAATTCCGCTCAAGACCGAGTATCATAGGCAATCGATAAGCGGCAAAGTGGTGTCCCTAACCTTGGTGTTTTGAAGAGAAAGCAATAGAAGAGCCGCGAAAGAAAATTCAGACAAAGAGTAGAGTTTCCCATGATATCAAGAGCCCGATTCAACCTGCGCACATTCAATATCCTTTTTGCCCTGTGCCTTGGCATGCTGCCTACCCTAAGGGCTTTTGCAGCGCCGGCGATTATTCCTCGCCCGCCGGATATAGCGGCAACGAGTTACATTTTAATCGACGCCAAAACTGGCCAGGTATTGATTCAAGAGAACGCCGACGAGGCGCTCCCTCCCGCAAGCCTGACTAAAATCATGACGTCGTATATCGCGATCGAAGAGATCATCAGTGGTCGTCTCACGCTCGACACGCCCGTGCATATCAGTGAGAAGGCTTGGCGTATGGAGGGCTCTAAGACCTTCGTTGGGGTCGATACGATGGTGAGCGCCGAAGACCTCCTGCGCGGAATCATTATTCAGTCGGGCAATGACGCTAGCGTCGCGATCGCCGAGCATATTGCGGGTAGCGAAGAAGCCTTCGCAGACATGATGAATCAATACGCCGAAGTCATGGGCATGCAGCAAAGCTTCTTCATGAATGCGAGTGGACTCGATACGGAGCTCTATTACAATACGATGTCGGCGCGTGACCTCGCGTTAATCGCACGCGAAACGGTCATCAAACACAAAGACTTTTATCCGATCTACGCCGAGCGCGAGTTCACCTACAACGGCATTACACAGTCTAATCGCAACTCGTTGCTGTTTCGCGATCGTAATGTCGACGGCCTTAAAACAGGCTGGACAGATGCAGCCGGATTTTGCCTCGTGGCCTCTGCCGAACGCGATGGTATGCGTCTGATCTCTGTCGTCATGGGTACCGCGAGCACAGAGGCGCGCGCAATCGAGACACAAAAGTTGTTCACCTATGGTTTTCGATATTTCGAAACCCATCAGCTTTACAGCGAAGGGCAGGTTTTAACCAATGTGCCGGTCTGGTCAGGGGAACAGTCGACTGTAGACCTTGGCGTCACAGAAGATGTCTTTGTCACTATTCCGCGCGGTCAGGGCGAGAATCTAACCGCCGCGGTCGATGTTGAAGAGGCGGTCACCGCTCCCTTAGTAGGTGGTCAAATCATGGGCGTGGTCAATGTTACGCTCGACAGTGATCTCATATACCGCGGTGACGTGGTCGCTATGCAGGCTATCGAGCAGGGAGGGCTTTTTAAGCGCTTCATCGACTGGCTAACCCTGTTTTTCAGCAATCTATTCTCATAGGCTCGGTGTAATGACCAAAGACATCACGTTCACCGAGACGCCACTTGGTACTGATCAGGAAGCGCCGAAGATTGAATTCCCTTGCCTCTACCCCATTAAGGTTATCGGCGTGTCGGCGCCTGGTTTTGAAGCGCTGGCGATTAATGTGCTCGAACGTCACGCAGGGAAAATATCCGAAGAGCTGATCGAGTTCAATGCAAGCAAAAACGGCAATTATGTGTCTGTTCGCGTCACCATTGCTGCCACCGGCCCCGATCAGCTCGAAAATATTTTTGCAGAGCTGAAGACAATCGAGCACGTGAAGATGGTGCTTTAGAATGCGTTTAGACGCGTATAAGTGGGAGCAAGCTAAACCCGCGGCTGGTCTACCGCTAACAAGGCCGAGCGAAATCGGGCTTAAAGTAAGGCGGCTAGGGCTGCAAGACTATGTGCCGTTATGGCAAGCGATGCGTTACCTCGCCGAACATCCCAGGCAGGGACGCGACGACGAAATTTGGATGCTGAGCCATAAGCCGGTTTTCACCCAGGGTCAGGCGGGCAGGTCAGAACATATCCTCGATGCGGGCGATATCCCCATTGTGCATATCGATCGCGGTGGACAAGTGACCTACCATGGGCCTGGGCAGCTAGTAGGTTATCTGTTGATCGACGTAAAACGTCGAAAAATGGGCGTCCGCGAGCTCGTGGACCTTATCGAAGAAGCCATTGTAGAGGCGTTAGCGACGTTTGATATTCGGGGTGAGCGGCGCGCCGACGCACCGGGTGTTTACGTTAACGGTGCTAAAATTGCAGCACTTGGTTTACGCATAAAGAACGGACTGAGCTATCATGGCCTCAGCCTTAATGTCGACATGGACAAGTCGCCCTTCGACAGAATAAATCCCTGTGGTTTCGAGGATCTCAGGGTGACACAGGTCGCCGACTTGATCGGCCCGGTGGATGCTGAACGTAACCTCATGCAAGAAGTAAGCAGCGCATTAGTAGCCGCGTTACTCCCCAGATTTGGCTACCGAACCTAGGTTCATGCTACCCCTTACGGGGTTTGGCGGAAATAACACAAGCCCTATTGAACGGGGCAGAAATCTGAAAGCCGGGTCTGCCGGCGAAGTGAGTTGAGTCAGAATGACAGAGACAACAGAGCGAAAGCGCCGGAATGTATTAGTCGAAGGTGAGAAGCTGCGTGGTGCCGATAAGGTGAGGCGCATTCCGCTTAAGGTAATCCCAACGGACGAGTTGCCGACCAAACCGAATTGGATCCGCGTCAAAATCCCTGCTTCGCCAAGAATCAATCACATCAAGCAAAAACTCCGGGAGCATAAACTAGCGTCTGTCTGCGAAGAGGCCTCGTGCCCTAATCTGGGCGAGTGTTTTAGCAATGGCACCGCTACGTTTATGATTATGGGTGAGATTTGCACGCGGCGCTGTCCATTTTGCGATGTCGCGCACGGCAAGCCGAACGCACTCGACGCGAATGAGCCGACCGAACTCGCCAGCGCGATAAGCGAAATGGGCTTGAGCTATGTCGTGATCACGTCTGTCGATCGCGACGACCTGAAGGACAGTGGGGCACAACATTTCGCGAACTGCATCAGCGAGACGCGCCGCTTTAATCCCGAAATTCAGGTCGAAGTGCTGGTCCCAGATTTCCGAGGCCGTATGCAAATTGCTTTGGATATTTTGAAAGACACGCCTCCTGATGTATTTAATCATAATCTCGAGACTGTCCCCCGCTTGTATAAAAAAGCGCGGCCAGGCGCCGACTATCAATGGTCACTCGATCTCCTTAAAGGCTATAAGGCACTTCGCCCCGAGGTCGTAACCAAATCTGGGCTTATGCTAGGACTTGGTGAAACTATCGACGAGGTGAAAGACGTGATGCGCGATCTCTACGCCCATAATGTCGACATGGTGACGCTAGGCCAGTATCTGCAGCCCAGCAAAGATCACCTCAAAGTCGAACGTTTCGTGCATCCCGATGAGTTCGACGAACTCCGCGTCTTTGGCGAAGAACTTGGTTTCAAACACGTTGCGAGTGGACCACTAGTGCGCTCGTCTTATCATGCCGACAAACAGGCCCAGGGCGAAGAAATCGTCGTTAAGGCGTAACGTGATGATTCGCATGTTGGCCGTGTTGAACTTGGTATCTGCCGTTGCTCTTTTTTATTGGCTCGATGCCAATGCGGTTTTAGTCGGTACCTTCGCTATTCCCTTGCGAGCGCTGCTCAGCGCCGCCGTGGGGATTTTTGCGCTTTTTGGTGTGCGCCCATGGCTCTCGCCATTTTTGCGTTCCTCTAGCGTGTTTGCCGGATTCTTCGTTATCCCTTATCTGTTTTTCGTCGGCCTCTACTACTATCTTCTGCTGCCCCAGCGCGAAGGAGAAGGTGTTCGAGGAGAACAGATTCTGAGCGCACTAATAACAGATGCGTCGAGTAATGGCATCGTTGAGGTAGGCTTTAGCTACCCTATCTATACGCCGACTGTTGAAGTGAAGAATGCCGAACTGTTCACGCGAAACGTTGAGTTGTTTCTTCGGGTAGTAGATGCCAGCGGCGATTCCTCCCTCTATCGCGCGGTGCGTGATGAGGTGCCAGGTGCGGCGTTAAGCGTCGAGGCGAGCGTGAAAGGCTTGCTCAGCGAGAATAACGAGTATCTGTTCAACCCAGTGAGTGTCGCGCCTTTGGCGACTCTAACCGGCAGGGCTGCGTTCGTGATTACCGATCTGGAGGAGGGTAAGACACTTAGGCAAGCCCTGAGAGAGGCGCAGCAAGCAAAGTTTGAACTGCGTGAAATCCAGTCGGGTGATTTGATCGACGAATTCCCGCTTATCGCGCTCTAGGCCTGCGTCTCTGTGCTGGGTGCTTGCCCTTTCGGATAGGTCAGCTACCGCTCTTCAGGGCGGGCTTAGGCGGAGGCGTCTGACAGTTCTTGACTTAGCTGGCCGTCATCATTCCGTTTGCCTTCAGCCGCGAAAATAGGACGTCTTATTACGATCCCTACTGCAATCATAACCAGCGAAGCGGCGGCCGAATAACTTAAAATCGCCGCAAGCGCTGCACCCAGTGGCAAAAGATATGCGAGTCCCACAGCGAGCAAGAGCCGGCTGCATTCTAAGGGCGTGCTGCGCACTCGCTTGTCTAGGATATAGCCATGGATAAAGAGCGACAGTGCGATGAAGCCTGCCGCCGCCCACAGCTCGACTGTGCTCGCCACGGTGGCGAGTTCAGCGAGAGAGAGGCTTACAACCACAGTAATGATGAACTGCCCGAACACATAGGCCCGAGTGATGCCTGCAACTTTAGGGTCGTATTTCGATTTTAAATCGACAGGCGCTGCGGCCTTGCAGGTTTTCGTGTAGTCGGCGGGCAGCCAGCCCGGTGGTTTAAACAAGAGTTGCACTTTGTTTTTGATGCCTTTCATCTTGACGAAATCGATTAGTAGCCGCCAGTAGACATGGGTATTCGCCCAGAGTGGATTCCAGCTATTCAAGGGCTTACGCAGACCATAAACAGCGGGCTCCTCGGCAAGTTCTTCTTGAAACGTGCCGAATAGG
>Ga0209715_1001336_pt1 | contig 20130 bp, 19 predicted proteins | sample COGITO_mtgs_1205_2_FD_184809 | JGI IMG/M metagenome (GOLD analysis project Ga0209715, IMG submission 184809) | Pelagic marine microbial communities from North Sea - COGITO_mtgs_120503 (SPAdes) (version 2) | ecosystem: Environmental > Aquatic > Marine > Epipelagic ... | reverse complement strand
ACAGCTTTGACCGAATATAACTCTTTCCTTCTGGATGCAAAAACTTACAAGTATTAGTAAGTTTTTTTGGTGCTACACTTGATATCAGCGATTTGAATTTTTCTTTCCCCAGAATTAATTTTAATTCACCCTCTCCAAAATAGTTCGACTTCACTCCCTTTGGCTCCACAGTAAAACCCACAACCTTTTATGGCTGTGGGTTTTTTATTTTATATAAATCCTCTCCAAAATAGTTCGATTTTACGCCTCTTGGCTCCACGATTAAGCGCAGTGCGACTGCAAATTAAAATTCAAAAAACTTACCAAGCTTGCTTGTGTAAGTTTTTTTTTAAGAGGGGCTGATGTAAAAAAAAGTTTTCAGGACATTTACAAGAAGTGATTAATATGACAAAAAAAAAAGAAAAGAGATGATTTATTGAATTTATAATTTTTATCATAACAATAAAAAAATTCAATATTACCCTTATAATTGCAATTGATAAAAAACAAGCTTAAGCTTAATTATAAATAGTATTGTAATTAAATACCAATGAAAAAAATATTTACATTTTTAGCAGTAACTATCGCATTTAGTATGAATGCACAAATACAAACTTATTCCACAAATAATAGCGGGTCAACAACTTCTTCAGCAATTGGAAGTTATACATTAGCAACTGCTGCTGGTGCATTTGCATCAGGGAAAGACACCGAAGCAACTGGAGAATATTCTCAAGCATTGGGATATAAAGCAAAAGCACATGGAGACAGGTCTTTTGCAATAGGACATCTATCCAAAGCAAGCGGAGTAAACTCTACAGCTATGGGATATTGGACAGAAGCAAATGGGAATTATTCTACATCAATGGGAGGAGGCACAAAAGCAAATGGAGTTTATTCTACAGCAATAGGATATGGTTCATATGCAAGTGATTATTCCTCATTAGTGATTGGGCACTGGAATTTAAGTGGATCAACGGTAACTGGTAGTGCAACTACAGCAAATTCAGCAAATACACTTTTTGTAATTGGAAATGGTAGTCAGTCTTGGAGTAAATCAGATGCTTTTAAAGTAATGGCTAACGGAGATACTACAGTTAGTAATGACCTAACAGTAGGTGGTGATATCGTAGTATCATCTGACGCAAGACTTAAAGCAAATATTGTATCACTAGGGTCTACGCTTGCCAAACTACTGCTAATTGATGGAAAGAGTTACACAATGAAAAAAAACGGTAAACAAAAAATAGGCGTATTGGCTCAAGATATTCAAAAAGTATTTCCAGAACTCGTTACAACAAACGATAAAGACATGTTGGCGGTAAATTATCAAGGGCTTGTACCCGTGCTTATTAATGCACTTAAAGAACAAGACGATAAGATTTCAAGATTAGAAAAATTAGTAGAAAAATTAATTTCTAATAAATAAAAAACTATGAGAAAGTTAATACTATTAACAACTCTTGTATCTTTCACATTACAAGCACAAAATATTACAGTTGCATCAGGCAAAAGTTTTACAATTGAAAAAACAGGTTCTGTGACCATGAGTGGAAATTTCTCAAACTCTGGAACCTTTTCCTTAAACTCAGATTCTGACGAGTTTTCATCCATTATAATTGGCGGTTCTGTTACTGGAAACATTACCTATAATCGGTATGTAAATTCAGTAGGTACAGATAAGTGGGATTTAATAGGGTCTCCAGTAAGCGGGCAATCTATTAACTCATTTGTTACTGCAAACTCCTCAACTTTAGCCACTAATGGTTCTACTTATGCGATAGGGTTTTATAACAATTCAAACAATACTTGGACAAACTTAACTAGTGCTGATTTAGGGGGAGAAATTATCTTTCCTGTGGGTACGGGCTTTCAAATGGGGACCATTGCTAATGGAACTGGGATACTTTCTTTTACAGGAAGTCCAGCTGCTACAAATCAAACACAGGAAATTATTAATAATGATGCTGCAAATTCAGGATTAGGAACAAGATGGAATTTAGTAGCAAACCCTTTCCCTTCTTACATTCAAGGAAATGCCAATGCGAATGCTACTAATAACTTTTTAACAGTAAATAGTGATAAGCTTGACGATTCTTATGAAGCCATTTATGGCTATGATGCAGATGGAACAGGATATACAATTTATAATAATAGTAGTGGTGAATTACTTCTTGCTCCTGGGCAAGGATTTATGATCGCATCGGATAATACTAACTCTGAAACTATTAATAATATTTCGTTTACAACAGACATGAGAACTATTGTGGGGGGAGATGATTTCATTACAAGTAGTAGAGCCATGCAAGACTCTTATGAACTAATTCTTAAACTTTATGAAGGAGATACAGAGATAGATCAAACAAAATTCTATTTTGAAGATGGACTTAATCTAGGTTTAGACCCGGGCTATGACGCTGGTCATTTTAACCAACAAGCATCGTTAATGTCACGGTTAGTAGAAGAAGATCAAGGAATCGGGTTTGCTGTCAATTCAATGGGACTTGAGAGTATTAATGATGTCATAATACCTCTTGAAATTAATAGAGAGTCTGGAAACGGATTCAGAATAAGCATACACATCAATGGTATTTATGAAGGTACAAACATATATTTAGAAGATAGTCAAGAGGGAACCATGACTCTTTTAAATGAAGAAGACTTTGAGTTAATTCCAGAAATAAATTTAAGCGAAGTAGGTAGATTTTTTATTCATTTAACTCAAACTACTTTTTCTATTGAAAATGAAACGCAAACCAATCATTTAAATGTATATAAGTTAGATGCAAATAATTTTATTACTGTAGAAGGATTAGCTTATCTATCAAATCAGACCAACCTTCAATTATATAATATTCTTGGTGAAGAATTATTATCTATCTCTTTAGCAAATAACACAAACACACAAACAATTTCTACACAGGAGTTGACCACAGGTATTTATATTATTAAATTAAAATCAGGGGATACTGTAATTACTAAAAAACTTATCATAAAGTAATATTGGATATGGAAAAAAAGGCCGCTACTAAAAAAGAAACAGCTCCTTCTGGAATTACTAGAAAGGAAGCAATAAAGAAAATGGGGAAATATGCAGCACTTAGTGCTTTGGGTACTTTTGTAATACTAAATCCAAAAGCGGCACAAGCTCAGTCTGTAGGTTTAGATAGCTCGGGGGATAATCCACCAGACCCTGATGGATGGGGAGATTAGTAGTCAATAATTTAAAAAAAATATGTTAAGTAAATGGTTTGTGTTGAAGAAAAACTTTTAGTTAATATCCTTTACCGAGCAGAAAGTGAAGTCTTAAAAGATATAGACATAAGCCATCTCAACTTTGAAAAGTTAATAAAAATAGCCAGTGCCCATTTAATGCTACCCGCTCTTTTTTTTAATATTCATAAAAAGAATTTAACTTGCTTATTTCCTGAGGATTTTGTAGACTATATAAAAAACATCTACTCTATTAACAAAGCCAGAAATGAGGTGTTAATTTCTGAGGCAAAAGAGCTCTCACAACTACTACATAAAAATAATATTAATCATATTTTTCTTAAAGGATCTGCACTTATACTATCTAATGTTTTTGAAGATATTGGAGAGAGAATGATTGGAGATATAGACTTTATTGTGCAAGATAAGGATAAAGAAAAAATTAAAAACTTGTTATATAATAAAAACTATTATGGTTTATTTCCTGATAGTTTATTTACATTTTTTAAACCGAGACACTTTCCTAGAATCGTGCAAAAAAACAAAACCATCGCTATAGAGCCGCACACAGAATTATTATCTCCAGGATATAGATGTGTTATTAATTCAAAAGAGCTGATTAATGATTTTAAAGATGAAGCTAAATCTATTAAAACACCAAGTAAATCCTTTTTGTTTGATCATTGTATATATAATTTACAAATAAACGATAGAGGGTTATATAACTCAAATTACAGTCATCGAAGTATTTACGATATTTTTAAGATAAACTGCAAAAATAGGTTGGACATAAAAAACATTAAAAAAGATATATATACTAAACACTATTTTTTAACCATAAATAAGTTTGAAATATTTGACATAAATATTACATCTACTTTGTTGAATTCATATTTTGACAAATTAATTATGGTAGGTAGAAATATTTTAAGAAAAATCTATATCCGATCAATACAAATAGTTGAACTCTTTGTAAACTATAATTACAGAAAATATGCTTTAAATAAAATTATTAATTTCTCTAATAAAAAAACCTCTTAAACGATCTATTTAGATGCTTAAACATATGAAGGATTTACCTTTTTCTATAACTCAAAAAATCTCTGAAGAGGATTCTATTGTATGGTTAAAAGAATCAAATAAATATATTATTTTAAATTCTAACATATTAGAGTTAATTAAAAAAAAAATCAGCTTTATCTTCAAAAGAATTCTTAACGCTTATTACTGAATCTTTAAATGTTGGTATTCGTGTAGCGAAAAGAATAAATAAAGAGATCTCAGAGTTAATGTTAGAGACAAAACAGGCTGAGTTAAAATCCAAAACAAAAGATCCAATCATAGTAAAATCATGTGAAATAATTCAATATTATACCTTCAATGACAAGGCTATCAAAATATGCTTTGATTCTATAGAAACAAAATCATTAATTCACCAAAAACACAATCATCTAGCTAAAGAAAATATGAACAAGTATGATGTTCAATATAAGATTTTTAATAGTAAGGGTAAACTGTATATTTTCAAGAACAATCAAATTGTTGGTAGTTGGAATAAAAGCACTCAACTAAACGAGTTTCAAGGTAAATTCTCTATGGAAATTCTCTGTTCATTTTACAATAAAAAAGAACACGATTGGATGGGATTATTTCACGCATCTACAATTTCCAAGAATAATCATTCAATTATGTTTACAGGCGACTCTGGAAACGGCAAAAGTACAGCTGTATCCATATTAATGGCTAATGGATTTAATGTAATTGCAGACGATTTTACGCCGATATTAAGATCGGATTTTAAAACGTACTGCTTACCGACAGCTATTTCTATAAAAGAAAAATCATTCCATTTAATTGAGCAGTTACATATAAATCTTATAAATTCTAATGAATACTATATAAGCAAACAAAAAGGTAATGTTAAATATCTTCCACCAATATCAAAAGAAACTAGTGCTAATTGCAGCACTGTGGTTTGGGTTAAATTCTCTGAAGGTACAGAAAGCACAATGAAAAAAATTAGTTCACAAAATGCTTTAAAAAAATTCTTACCTGATACTTGGATCTCAAACAAAGAAGTTAATGCAAAAGCTTTTTTAAAATGGATAAAAAAAATAAACTTTTATGAACTAAATTATTCCGACAACAATAAATTAATCTCTATAATTAACAGTTATTTTTAGACTTAAAAAAAAGTTCATACTATGAAGGGTAAACACAATAAGGTTGTAATAAAATTTAATTTCCCATATATATATTCCTTTTTGTTTTTTATACTCTGTTAACACTTTTTAAAACCTATATCTTATTCATCAATAATTTATTTTTTAGATGAAAATTTATAGATTTAGATAAAATTTATAAAAGAAAATATTTATCACACTGAAATTTGTATGCTATTTTAGCGTAAAATAATTTTATGAAATTGGATAACGATAAAATTGAAGAAATCATTGAATTGATAGAGTTAGTCATTAGTGAAGACACACATTTACAGAATGCACTTAATGATTCTCATAGTACTAATTTTTATACAAAAGAGGAACTTCAAAAAACAATAGATGAAATTTCATCAAAAGAAATGAAAAAAATATTTGAACAAAAATTAAAAAACTTTGACTCTAACAGAAAAAAATATCTAATGGAAAAATATGGGAAATTTATTTTGAGCGAAAGACTTGTTAGGTCAACAATAAATTCCTCTTTTGGACTGAAAAGAAAGTATGGAGTATTTGGAAAATATTATTAACGATTCGTACATAACAACGATCTCTTCCTTTATCCCTCCCCCCAAATCAACCAATATACTTAATCTATGATGTGTTATGCTTTAAGTATAAACACATGAAAAAAATTATAATTTTTTGTTTATTATTTTTTTGTAAATATTCATTTGGAGACTCAAATTTTGTAATCCAAAAAATACATACAGATAACATATATTATAATGTTGTAATATATGAGAATGAGGTATACGTCAGTTCAAATCATGGGATATTTCTCATTGATTCGTCAAGCGGTAAATTAGTAATGCATGATAAATCTGTAGAGGGTATAATAAATTCTGACTTGTCAAAAAATCTTGGTTTTAAAATTGAATTTATTGATTCTCCCATCCCTCTTCCTGATTCATACATGTCAACTGTAACTGATTTTGCATACCACCACAACTCTCTATATGTTGTGACAAAAGGAGACTTACTTGAATACGAAAACAAACCCTATAAATTTTCTCCACACGGAAGTGTTCGTTCTATCTCTAAAAATAGTATTGGAACGTATAGCGGAGTATATATTAATGGAAATAAACTTAAAAAAACAAACTATACCGATGGACAAATAAGAGAATTCGATAGCATTACATTTGTTTGCTACAATGGCCTCACAGTAGTCAAGGACGCAACAGAAAAAATTCTATATGATAACAGTAATTCAAAATTTAGTAGTGCTGAATATGGGAGAATTTCAGATATATATTCAATAGGAAATTCTAATTATTTAGCTATATCATCAATTGGTATTTACATATACGATTACAATTTAAATAGTTTTAATTTAATTTATTCTAATAAAAAAAGAATTATTCCAATAAGAAATAAGATTAACAATCGTATTCAAAGTAACAATGAATTCCATTTTATTGATGATGACAAATATTTTTCTATTGACATAAATACTTTAAAAACAAGAGTTATTTATGACAACTTTGATTTTAAAATAGATGACATTTTAGAGTGCAGTATTGATGGGAATATTTTCTATGGAATTGCTGGAAATAAATCATTATTTAAATTTAAAAGATTTAAAAATGAGCTTAAGTTAATAAGTACTTATGAGATGAGTTTATCAGCACATACAATTTCGGATGTTGGAGATCTCGTTTTTTTATCTGGAAACGATGGTTTAAGTGTCTTTGTGAAATCTATTGGTAAAATGTATAATGGAATTATAATTGACGAGTTCAATAAATACGCTGTATTCAAATTTAAAAATTACATCAGTTTTGGAAGTATTCACGGAGTTTATAGCATTGATAATGTTAATGAATATCAAAAGAGCTCATTTCTTCAAAATTTAAGTTCAAACAGCGACAGTCGCTTCAAATATGAAGTTCTAATCATATTATTTATTTTAATTTCATTTTTAATAATTTTCAAGTCATTGAAAAACAAAAATTTGTCTAATGAAGAGCTAGTAATAGAAATTAAAAAATTTATTGTTAAAAACTTAACAACAGTCACTTTGATTACTTTACAAGACAAATTTAATTTAGATTATAATGCTATAAATAATTTACAGAAAGGATTTAGTCCTGCCAAATTCATAAAACAAGAAAGAAATAGCAAAGCAAAAGAACTGTTTTTAAAAGAGGAATCCATATCAAAAATCTCCAATAACACGGGGTATTCTGAATCATACCTTTTAAAAAACAAATATAATTTCTTAAAACAAAAAACAGATAATTAATAACTAAAATGCAATGAAAAAAATATACAATATCATAAGTGATTTTATAAATTTTTGTACATGTTAAAGTTGATTTTGAGTTAAGTAAAGAACACAAATCAATTTCAATTTATTCAAAAAAGTTATACGAAAATAAATTAGGCAAGACACTAAGCTAAATATTAAAACATGATAATAAAATTATTAAAATTCGCTGTAACAGCTTTATTTATCTTAGTAAGTGTTGGTCACGTTAGTGCACAAGATAAAAACAACCCATATGCAGTTGGACTTGGAACCAATGTTATTGATCTAAGTAATCTCCCTGGAAGCACTGTTAACTACAATTTTTCACAATTTTTGTCTAGAATATCTTATGAAAAATATTTGAAGAAAGGTTTCACTTTACAGCTTGCAGGAACCGTAAATAGTTTAACAAAAGACGGAATGGCGGGTAATCCAATGAAAGAAACACAATACTGGTCAGCAGATCTGATTGTAAAATATGATTTAAACAATCTAATAGGAGAACTAACAAATTGGTTTGACCCTTATGTGTTTTTAGGAGGAAGTTATGTGGCTTTTTCTGATGTTTATGCAGGAATGATAAATTCAGGTACAGGTTTTAATACTTGGATCACCGAAAATATTGGTTTTAATTCACAAATAAGCTACAGAAAAGGAGATTCTGAAAAAATCTCTGAGCACTGGCAACTATCATTGGGTTTGGTGTATAAATTCGGTGGTAAAGATACAGACGGAGATGGAATCAAAGATTCTGATGATTTATGTCCTAATGTTGCAGGTTCTGAATCAATGAATGGCTGTCCTGATACTGATGTAGAAATTGTTTTAAACAAAAAAGATAAATTTAATTTTAAAGCTAGCGGTAAAAATAAAAAAGTTAAACTTTTAATTGATGTAGTTGAAGCTGTAAATGGAACTTCCAAATGTAACAAGCACAAAGAGTTTTTCGCATGAATTTAAGACTAATTATTTATTCACTTCTTCTAATTACGCATAGTGTTTCGGGGCAATCTAGATTACAAAAGGTCCTCGCTCATGACTCCTCCAGTATTTATGTTTTTAATAAAGAAAATATAACTATTAAGAACTTTCGAAACTCAATTTTAGATACAATACACCTTAATCCTTCTGAGAATATCGATTTTGAGGATTTAAAAATGGTTGTTTTAAAGGGTGTGCCTCATTTAGTTTCTAAAGAAGGCGGAATGGTATGGGAAGTAGTTAAAGATTCGCTCAAAAGAATAGATAATTCTTTCAACCATAAAAACACTTCTCAATCAGATGTTTTCGTTCGCAATGACACCATCTTTAAATTTGGTGGGTATGGATATTGGGGTGTAAGAAACTTTTTTACTTACTTTTCCAAGACTACTGCAGAATGGCAGTTTTATGGAATTAACCCTCAATCTTATATACCTAAAGGTTTAAGTCATTTTAATGCCTCCTATCACAAGAACAGCTATTATATTTCAGGTGGTGTATCAATAGACGAGCATGATGGAACCAACGAACTTTTAAATACCAACGTCTGGAAATTCGATTTTAATACAAAATTATGGAGTGATTTAGGAACATCAAAATTTGAGTCTTACGATGATCATAATGTTGTTGATATTGGAAATGGGCGTCAGCTCGTTTTTAGGCGCTTAAACAAAACCGATTCTTATGTTATTCGTATTATAGATTATGTTGAAAATTCCATAGAGGAGTATGACAACTCCAATCCAATCATGTCTATTGATGGAGGATTTTTCGCGCGTGATTCACTATACACTATCAAAAGTGGAAAGTTAAGTGCTGTGAATTTAAAAGATTTCACAAATGAGTCTACAGATCAAACCTATTTGTATTTAGATGCTAGTGTGTTATTTGAACGCCTCACACTGTTTATTGTCAGTGTTCTAATTTTGTTGTTTGGAGGCTTAGTGTTGTTATATTGTAAAAACAGGAAACGCCCAAGACTCACTGATTCAGGTTTTTATCATAACTACATACATTATCCTCTCTCAAATCAAGAGCAAAAAGTTTTAGGCATGTTATTGTACAGTAAAAACATTAATTCTAAATTATTATTAGAAGAGTTGAACGATTCATCTTCGAGTACTTCGTATAACAATCTAAAAAAACTAGAAGTTATTGATTCTTTGAATGAAAAAATATCAAAAGTTTTTGGAACCAAAACATTTATACGATCAAAAATGAGTACAAAAGATGAGAATATACTTATCTATTTTACCAACTATAGAAAAGAGTTTGTGCTATGATCTGTTACGATGATTATTGGTGGGTGTTAAAAGTGAAAACAGGACATGAACTAAAGGCTGTTTCTGATTTGGAAAGCTTTGGGGTCCAGTCTTACACACCTATAATCGAGGTGGTTCGTAATTGGAGCGATCGTAAGAGGAAAATTCAAACACCACTTATGCCTCGTTATGTATTTGTAAAATTGACCCCAAGTGAAGAACGCATCGTATTTGGCTGCAAAAGTGTGCTGGGGTATATGCATATTCATGGATTGAGAGCAAAGGTTTGGCCTAAAGAAATTAAAAAGTTACAGCAGTATTGCAACAACATTCATTACGCTTCGCAAACTGATCGTGGAACACATATTAAAGCTCCCGTATTGGGCGTTGATGCAGAAGTTATTAATGTCAAAAACGGAGTTTGTTATTTAGTTTCGAATTGTGGTCGTTATAAGATACAATTCAAACTGGCAAGCTAATAAATGAGTTTGTTATTTATTAAAACCCTTTAGAGTGTCATGGGACACCCTGCGGCGGAGCCGTGAAAATTTTAAATCAAATATGAGAACTATTCCAAAATGTTGAAGTTGGTAATTAAGAATATTTATGATCTAGGATCTAAACTTGTATTTAGGTTTAGTTCAAGTGTTTCCTTATTTATTTTCGCTTATTTAATCGATAAATTAATAGTCAATGAACACCAACAATCTTGGTATTTAGAGTTTCTTTTGATTTTCCCTGTTGTGAGTTCTATTTCTCGTTTTGGTTTGCCCCTACAAATTTTATCTAACAGTATTTCAAATCATAAAGAAGTAATAAATGTAATAAAATATCAAGCTATCCTCATCTTAATTTTTTCTAGTATTTATTTAACTACGTCTAACGATTATTTATTATTACTTTCAATATGTCCAATAGGTTCAATTTTATTTAATTACGGAGTTAATAAGATTAGAAAAGGAAACATTATTGGATACTTTTTTCAAAACGGAATGATTTATTTTGTAATGATAATTACATGTTTTTGTACGGATTGGTTTTTTTACAATTCAAAAACAATAGCACTGTTTATGATTACATTTTGTTTAATTTATCTTTATAAATTTAGAGATATTAAACTAAAATTGATCGATTTAAAAAATTATTTAAGTGACAGTCTCAACTCATTTACAATACCATTCATAATCTTTTTAGCATTTAAATCAGGAAATAATTTAGATGTTGGAGATTTTTTGATAGTTAAGTCCACTTCGTTAATTAGTTCTGCTCTAGGAGGCCTTCTTTTATTAGATTTTAAAAAAATAGACAAGAAAAAGAAAACTATTGAAAAACTTGATTTTTTTACTTCTTTAAAAAAAAGATATTCTACTTTTTATGTATTCCTCGTTGTAGTTGTATCTGGGTTTATTATTTTTTCATATCACGAAAAAATATACTTATTGATTATTTTAATTTTGTTTGAAACCTTTTATTTTTTCATAGGCCAACAAAATTTATTAAATATTTACTTTAATAACCAAAACGGGATTATCAAATCAAATTTATTGTCAATTGTTGTCACTAGTTTAGGCTTTGCAGTTTTAATGATTTTTAATTTCAAATATCATGAGATAGTTTTGTATGTCCTTGGTACATCAAGCTTTCAATATTTTTCATATATCAATTTAAAAAAATATCAAAACCTTTAAATTACTTTTAATATTTTTAACTGGGCTGCCTATCTTTGGCTCAAAATTACCCCTCTTTGTATTGTTGCTTTTGATATGTGGGCCTGATTTAAGGTATTTTCCTTTTAAAAAATATGTTGTGTTTTTTTGTATACTGATTATTCCAATGATCTTGTGCGAACTCATTATTTATCAGGAACTTTCAATGACCTCAATCTCAATATTTTTTAGTATGATAATTGGATTTAGCATTCGGGAGGTGAAAATCAATTCAATCCTAATAATACTATCAATTTTCATAGCATTTCATCTTTTTTCTTTTGTTTCCATTTTATATTATGGTTACGATTTGATACCACAATATTTATATGGAGAATCCAGACATCTTGTTGGAGTAAATACTTTAATAAAAATTAGACCTAGTGGGTTATATCCTGAACCTTCAACTTTAGCTATAAATTATATCGCTATTTCAATTATTCTTTTTCTCAGAAAGGAAAATTATAAATACAAAAATGTTCTTATTTCATTGTCCATATTATTTTCAATTTTAACTTTTTCAGTTATTTCTATAGTTTCGGTGTTAATATTAGTAAGTAATTATAGACATTATTTTAAGTCGTTTTTTTATAAATTTATTATTGCAGGTGGGTTGTCTTATTTCTTATACAATTTTATAACATTATTTGTACTCCCAAAAATTGGACTATACAGCGATAGAGGTCTTGATAGTTATAAAAGATTTGAACTTTTTTATGTGATGTCTGAAAATATAGGTTTTAAGCCTGTAAATTTTACAAAATCGGGGGTTGCTTTAGATAATGGCCCAATAACATATTTAATATTGTTCTGTGGTGTTTACGCGATACCAATGATATTTTATATACTTAAAAAGTCAAAAAACAACTTAGATGTAATTCTAATATTATTTACCAAAATTAGCTTAACCTACCCTTTGTTGTGGCTTATTTTAAAAAACAATGAAGATCTTAAAAGTCGCAATAGTAACTAATAAGTTAGAGTATCACAGGTTTACATCTAAAATTATTAGTTGTGATGTTATTATTGAACATGAAAACCCATTTACCTATTTGAAATTGTTTAGTTTAAATTTTAAAAAATCTGAATTTTATTTTATTGGATTAAGATTACCTGATGTTTATTTAATTAAATTATTAAAAAATAGATGCTCTAGATTAGTCGTACTTCAGCACGCTTTTAACGAGAATAATAATATAAAATCATTTTCTTATTTTTTAAATAACGCTGTGAAATTTATAATGTGGTTATTCTCAATTTTAATAACTAATCTTTTTTTGTATAAGATAAAATATAATACTAAAACCAGCTGCTACTATTTCACGGATTATTATAGAAAAAGACTTAACACTATTGTTAAGAATGTGCTTTATCATAAATGTGGTGAACCTGACCCATTAAATTTTGGCTCAAAAGAAAAAATTTTAATCGAAAATCAAATTATTAATTATTTCTATGTTGATGAACCACTAACTAGGACTCTAGGAATTTCGTTAAGTCGAGAAAAAAAATTAATATCAGATCTAATCACTGAATTTCATATTAATAAACTGTTTGTAAAGCTACATCCAAGATCATCAAAAGAAAAGTTTGCGGGACTACCAAATATAGTTTTAACAGATTCTATATACAGTAATTCAAAAACTCTGATTGGTTACAAAAGTAACCTCCTTCGACATCCTTTTAAATCTGAAAAATTTATCGAGTTGTCTAGAGCTAAATTAAGTTGGCATATAAAAGATTATAATTTTTCAAAATCAGGAAGTTATTCAAATGATGTAAAAAATAATATCAAAAAACATGAAATCAATTCTGTATAGTAATAAAAGTTACGGAGGTGCCGAAATTTATGTAAGAAAATTAAGGAATGATTTTAACATCGATTTTTATTCAATCAAAAGTTATAATTTTTTTAAATTAATTCATGTTTGTTTTTTCGAAAAATCAATTGTTTTTCACGACGTAAGAGCCGCTTTATTTAAATTCACTAGACCCTTTAAGAACGATAAAATTGTTATTCACGGACCAGGAAAGAATCCAAGATTAATTAAAGTTATTGTAATATTATTATCCTTTACTAATTGTGAAATAATAATGGTAAGTAAAGATTTGTTTTCGAAATTCAATGGCTCTAAAAAAATCATCTTACTAGAAAACTCCTCTAACTTTGACAACATAAACTTAAAACTTAATAGTTTTGATTTCATTTATTTTGGCAGATTAGAACCTTCTAAAGGTTGTGATATATTGATTGATTTTTGGATAAATAAAAAAATTAATAAAAATTTACACATCATTGGAGATGGATCACTTTATAGTAAATACAAAAATAAAACGAACCTAAACGTAATTTTACACGGTCCTCTAGAACAAAGTGAAATCAAAAAAATAATAGAAAATAACTGTGCTTATTATATTTCTTTAAGTTTTCGAGAAGGACTTTCTCTGTCTTTATTGGAAGCTTTAAGTTCAGGGCTAATTCCAATTGTAGCCAATATACCTTCACAAAAATTTATTTCGAAAAAATATGGCTTTAAACTTATTGAAGAGAATCTTTCTAATTTAGAAGATTTAATAAATAATAATTTATCCCATGTAAAAATAAAAGCAAAGTGTGAAGAAACTAAATTTTTATATAAAAATAATAATACTAATGATGAATTTAAAAAATATTGGAGAAAAGCGCTAATCTAACCGTAACAGTTATTGGTGGATCTGGGTTTATTGGTTCCAAACTTATAAAAAAGTTAGGATTTGAAAAATGCATTAACATAGACAAAAACCAATCTGCTTTTTTTAGTAATATAACCACTATTGGTGATATTCGAAATTCTGACCAAATAGTATTTAATAAAGAAACTAATGCAGTTATTCTATTGGCTGCTGAACACAGAGATGATGTGCATCCAACTTCACTTTATTACGACGTCAACGTAAGGGGTACAAAAAATGTATTAGCTAAAATGGATCGTACTGGAATTAAGCATTTAATTTTTACTAGCTCAGTTGCAATTTATGGACTTAACAAACAGAATCCAAATGAAAATCACATTCACGATCCATTTAATCCCTATGGGAAAAGTAAATGGGAAGCAGAGCAAGTGATAAAGGAATGGTATGACAAAGAGCCCGAAAGTAAATCAGTCACAATAATTCGACCGACTGTTATTTTCGGAGAACGTAATAGAGGAAACGTATATAATTTATTGAAACAAATTTCTTCAGGAAAATTTATGATGATTGGAAAAGGCAAAAATAAAAAATCTATGGCCTACGTTGGTAATGTGGTATCTTTTATCAAAAACAGACATGAAAAGAGAGAACTAGGGTATCATGTATTTAACTATGCCGAAAAGACGAACATTAATATGAATGAATTGGTTTCCGTTATTGAAGAAAAGATGAAATTGAGAATTCCAAAATTTAAAATACCTTTTTGGCTAGGAATGATTGGTGGATTTTGTTTTGATATTATAGCTAAAATCACTGGGAGAAAACTATCAATTAGCTCAGTTAGAGTTAAAAAGTTTTGTGCTACTACACAATTCGATGCAACCAAAGCGCATCGGTCATTTAATGTTCCATACACATTAAAACAAGGACTTAACAACACATTAGAATATGAATTTATTAACCCTGAGGAAGATAACATCCTTTCTTATTCTGAATAAACACAACTAATCATTCAATTTAAACTCAGCAAAGAAAGTTAGTGGAAAATCAAAAATAACTTCTGTCACTTGTCTTTTATTATTTTAAAAGTTGTTGTTTTTAAAGCGAATCAAGCCTTAAACCTTACCTAATTAACCACAGAGACTTTACTAAATTTAATAAACTTTTTACAATGTTCAAAAAAATCTTTTTCTATTTATTTGCATTTGTAATGTCTTGCGCTTCAAAAAAAGATGTGTACTATTTTCAAGACATCGATAATTCAGTCCTTGAAAACAGTTTTAAATTTTTAAACATCCAACCTGGAGATATTTTAGACATCCAAATTAAAGCGCTCAACCCGGAGAGTGTGTTGGTTTTTCAAAGACAAGCAACTCTAGTTAATAACCAACAACTACAAACTCAAAGCCGTACTATTGACGGCTATCTAGTCGGAGAAGAGGGCACAATTAACCTTCCCATCGTAGGCAATATCAACACTTCAAATGAAAATACACATACTCTAGCACTTATAATTGAAGAAGCATTGAGTACCTATATCAATAACCCTACGGTAAACATCAGACTGCTAAACTTCAGAGTTTCTGTTTTAGGAGAAGTTAATAGTCCGGGTACATTCACTTTCCTAGAAGAACGTGTGAGTCTCCCCCAGGCGCTTGGAGTGGCAGGAGATTTAACTATTAAAGGAAATCGAACTCATTTGTTGCTCATACGAAATGAAAATGGCAAAAACACAAACCAAGTCATAGACCTTACCAAAACCGATTTTTTAAAATCACCTTTTTACTTTCTAAAGCAAAACGACATCATTTATGTACGCCCTAACAATGCCAAAGTTAAATCTTCAGGAATAATTGGTAACGCTGGCACTCTGGTCTCTATATTGAGTTTGGCTGTTAGTTTATTTATAGTTATAACACGTTAATTTAATATGAAAACTTCCGAAAATTATCCTAGTCAAGAGAACAGTTCTGTTGATATCTTCACTGAAATTCGTTATTATGTCTTTTTTTGGCCCTGGTTTCTACTTTCTATCTTTCTTTTTTCTTTAGGGGCTTATCTTTACCTCCGCTATACAAATACCATTTATCAAACATCGGCAACCCTTCAGGTTAAAGACGCTTCTTCAGACCCACCATCCTTTTTGACGGAAGGTGCAGGAAATATGTTTAGCTTTGATAAAGTCAAAATTGATAATTACATTGCTCAGATTGGCTCAAAACCAAATTTAGCAAGAGTTTCAGATCTCTTGGACCTACAAACTCAAGTTTACTCCGTTGGTCATATCAGGAAAAGACTGATTTTTGGGACTGATATTCCCTTCAAAATTATTTTTAAAACCGAACAAACTTACGAGTCCCTTAGCTTGGTTTTAGAGGCTTCTAAAGGCTATCTTTATGTTGATGAGGATCCCATCCAATTTGATCTTTCAGTGCCTTTAGAAACCGACGATTTTAAGATAATTGTCAACACTAATAAACCAAAATACATAAATAATTACCAAATGAACAGATCAAACAGGTATATGGCTGTTGAGCGTCTATCTAAAAATATTGGCATTAGTGGAAGTAGTAAAACAGGGGATAATATGAATTTGAATATTCAAGGATTCAACGCCAAACGCAATGAAGCTATTTTAAACACTCTTATTGAGGTGGCACACAAGCAACAAAAATTAGACAAGCAAGAAATTTTCGCACTCTCCATAGGTTTTATCAACAACAGATTAGGCTCCATTAAAAATGAAATTGACTCCTTAACACTTCAAACGACAGGCTTCAAGTCTAATAATTTTATCTTTTCACCAAAAGCTCAAACCGAATCAGCGCTTACGAGTTTAAAGAACTTAGACCAGCAGCAGTTTAACTTAACTACTCAAAAGGCCCTTGCAAAATCTCTAAAAAAAAATCTTGAAAACCAAGCGGACTTTAGTCTTTTGCCATCCAATATTGGTTTGCAAAGTACGAATGTTAATGAACTGGTATTGTCTTACAATGCGCTGGTGTTGGAACGTAAAAACTTATTGACTGGAGCTACCAAAAAAAACCTATTGGTAGTTCAAATTAGCAATCAACTGAGTGACTTGAAAACTAATATTTTTAGTAGTGTAGACAATTATCTTTCAAATATCGAGACTTCCTTAACTGAATATAAAGACTTTAAAAATAGAACCAACTCAGAGGTTTCAAAAATTCCAGAACTTGAATCAACCTTAATCGGTTTTCAAAGAAGTTACCAAATTGCAGAAAAGTTGTATTTATTTTTATTAGAACGTCGTGAGGAAGCATCAATTAGTTACGAATCGACACTACCAAACACCCGTGTAATTAATTATGCCCATACAGATTATGTACCTGTAAAACCAAAAAAACAAATCATAGCAATGGCTGCTGTTTTATTGGGCTTAGTATTTCCTTTTGGTATTTTATACCTACTAAAACTAACCGATACTAAAATTCATAATCGAAAGGAACTCGGAAAACTTATTCCTAACATAGATATTATGGGCGAAGTCCCTTTTATAGAAGATATACATTCAACCGACGACTCAAGAAGTATTTTAACAGAAACCTTCCGCATGATTCGATCAAATATAAGTTTCAAGTTAAATAGTGATCAATCTTGTAAGGTTATTTTATCAACCTCGAATATTAAAGGAGAGGGAAAGACTTTTACAGCTTTCAATATTGCTGCGAGCTATGTAGCGACTGGGAAAAAGGTTTTGCTTTTGGGAGCTGATTTACGAAACCCAAAGCTTCACATCCCAATGGTAATTAAACGCCCAATAATTAACAAAGGATTGAGTAACTTGATAGCGAATTCATCAATTGAAATTAGTTCTGATTATTTAAATTCTTTTAATATATTTAATAACAACTTAGATGTACTTTTTAGCGGTCCAATTCCACCTAACCCTTCAGAGCTTTTAGGATCTGTTAGATTTGTAAGTTTATTAGACAAATTAAAGGAATCCTATGATTATATCGTTATTGATTCAGCACCACTTATGCTTGTCAGTGATAGCTTACCACTCTTGAAACTTGCAGACTTAGTAATCTATACATTAAGAGCAGATTATACCGAAATAAAGATAGTTTCTTATGTTAATAGTTTAGTTAAAGATAAAAAAGTAAACAATATTGGTGTTGTATTTAATAGTGTCAAATCTATTACAAAATCCTATTATAAATATGGGTACGGATACCGCTATAGCTATCAGAACAAATCCAACTATGGTTACGGCTATGGTTACGATCAAGAAAAGTCATAAATTTCTGTAGGTTCTGCTTGTTGTTCATAAACTTGTCCCTAAGAAATCAGTTCTTTTTTATTCAAATACATGTCCTTTAGTTTGTTTATGAGGTTATGTTCCGGACTAGACTTTAAATGCGCAAAAAGGGGATGATATCTTTACTGTATTCATGTTAAAGCGTACTGAAAAGAACTTAAGCATCTTCACTTAAATTAGCATGTAATTTTATGACCCTAATATTACTAAATAGTACTGTTTAATTTTCATTTAAAAAAACTTTTTTTTGTATTCAATATCTTTTATTCTCAAATATATTACGTTTGTCACCATTGCTGGGGTTGTGGCAATCGGCTACTATAGACGACTCATACTAACATTTAGAATTTTTGGGAAACCAAAAAAAAGAGATTTTCACAAAAATCCTTTGCCAAACTCTGTAGGAATTGTTTTTGCAATTTTATTTTTAATTGGATCTTTACCTCTAATTCCATACGTTAAAAACATACAAACTTTTTTAGCTCTATTTATTTGCATCTTTTTTCTATCATTAATTGGCTTTTGGGATGATTTAAAAATCATGAACACAAGGAAAAAATTAGTTTATCAAATAATACTGATCATTATTACTGTAATCGCAAATGATCTAGTTTTAAAGAATCTTCATGGTTTCTTAGGGATTAACGAAGTGCCTAGCCTATTAGGGTTGCTGTTATCCGTGTTTATTGGTGTATTTATGGTAAATGCATTTAACTTGATTGATGGCATAGATGGATTGGCAGGTTTTATTAGCATCATTGCCTTCACAAGTTTTGCTATCATCTTTTGGGTACTCGACTACAAATTCTATTTTGGGTTGTGTTTACTGCTCATAGGTATCATCTTAGCGTATCTGCCCTTTAACTTTAGTAGGAAAAGAAAAGTTTTTATGGGAGATTCCGGTTCGCTTTTTATTGGATTCATCATTTTTATAATGACCATGATCGTGGTCACAAACATGGAGCCTATTGATACGAGCTTAATCCATAGGTCAATATTACCCATTGCGCCAATGACCATTTTTCTCATTCCAATGGTAGATTCACTTAGCATATATACCTACAGACTATCTTTGGGAGTGAGTCCTTTTGCTCCAGACAGACTTCACATTCATCATTTAGCATTACGGATAACCAATTCACATTTAATGTCTTCAATAGGAATTAGTTCAATTAATTTATTTCTAATAGCTTTGTTTTCATACTTAGCATTCCAAATGCACCATACTTGCTTTATTGGACTATTTTTTGGGGTATTCTTTGGTTTAGTGTTTTTTACCATCTATCTCAGAATACGTCTTAAACGGATTGCGCGTAAAAAATATCATGAGAGATATCCTTATATTCAAGGCTAATCACTTTTTTAAAGTTGTTATTTCCAAATCCTCACCAAAATAGTTCGACTTTACGCCTCTTGGCTCCACTTTTCAAATATTTAAACTATCTGATTATCATTTAGTTAATATTTATTATTTACAAAATATGTACGATATTGTACAACAAATTTCAGGAATATTATTCTACTGATTTAAAAAAGTTATTTATCAGCAACATTT
>Ga0209715_1001331_pt1 | contig 20163 bp, 12 predicted proteins | sample COGITO_mtgs_1205_2_FD_184809 | JGI IMG/M metagenome (GOLD analysis project Ga0209715, IMG submission 184809) | Pelagic marine microbial communities from North Sea - COGITO_mtgs_120503 (SPAdes) (version 2) | ecosystem: Environmental > Aquatic > Marine > Epipelagic ... | reverse complement strand
TTCACAAAGGTTGGGAGAATAAGATCCTAAGTTGACCGATATTTTTTGACAAGGGTGTGAGCTTCTGAACATGCGAAAATTTTCAGATGGTTAAAAAGCAATTATGGAAACCTTACTAAACACTATGGCTTGATTGAGGAATAGCGTTTTTTGAGGATTGGATAAAAGAATAAGAAATAGGTTTTCTGAAAGAAGCCTTCCATCTTCTCAAGCCAACTCGATACCGCATATGGACGTACCCTTTTCATCAGAAACAGTCGACTCTTCACCCGAAAAATTAAAGTTTCATATTGAAATATTGTTAGTTGGAAGGAAGTGAAGTTTTACAGAGATAATATTCAGTCGGATAAGGTAATTCACAGAATCAATAGAGAGCGTTTTAAAGCATTTAACGGCCCATATAAGTAGTGCATATTGAAAACCTATGAAAACCGTTAAATCAACTTCTCGCGTATATCTGAATATTGAATCAAGCTTTGTATGTATTTCTGCATATTCATCGAATATCTCTTTATTTGGTGTGTCTTTTATTGAATTGAAAAAGTATTTAACCATATTTTACATATCATTTTGTTCAGGCTTTGTTTTTTCACAAGAATGGATCGGGGCAACTATTGATAATTATACTCCTGCAAATGCGATGTTGTTAAATCCATCGGCAATTGTAGATCAAAAGCCATGGCTAGACATACATCTAGCAGGCGCTAATGTTCATGCTACGAACAATTTCGCCTACCTAAATCAATCAACACTGCTGAATTTTAAAAGCTATGGAAACCGCGCAATTAATCTAGAACGTAAAACTGTTTGGGCTCAAATGAATGCACAAGTTTTAGGTCCAAGCGCAAGCTTATCAATTGGTAAACAGGCCATTGGTATACATTTTTCATTAAGAGGTTCAGGCAACGTGAGTAAAGTTCCCATTGAATATGCTGATTATCTAATAAATGAGGGGTCTGATGAAGATTCAACTGTGTTGACAGTCAACAACATGAGAATAAAGACATTGGTCTGGGGAGAAATCGGGCTCACATATGGTCGACTTCTGTATCAGTTTGACAAGCATTTGATAACCAGTGCAGTGACCGTGAATCGACTTTTCGGGCTTCAAAGTGCAGCATTGTTCATCGATGATGGAGAAATGCTTATACAAAATAATGTCGGAGAGTTATTGGATGGTAGTGGGAAGTATGCACACACAACTCCAGCATTTAGGGCTGGAAGCGGATGGAGTGCGAGTCTTGGCGCTACTTATAAGAGAATGCTAGATGATGTAACCAACTATGTGCCTCATGGCAGGGGAGTCAGATGCCATACTTTGCCATATAAGTGGAAGTTTAGTGTATCGCTTGTCGATCTTGGTGGAATAAGAATGAAACGTGGGGCTCTATACAATCGTTTTGATTCCGATGAAGAAGCCGATCAATATTTGAATTCAATTTCAAATGGAACCGATCAATATTTGAATTCAATTTCAGATGGACTTGATATGAGCGCAGTTTCTAAGGATGGAGATAAGTATACAGCGTGGTTACCAATGGGTGTGAATGCTCAGTTCGATTATAATTTTGAAAATGGACTTTTCATAAACGGACTATATACACAACGTTTAAGCTTCCCTTCATCCTATGGTTCAGAACGCTCCAATCTTATAGCCGTAACGCCCCGTTTTGAGAAAAGATGGTTAATGGTCGCAATGCCATTTTCACTGGAAAACTACCGAGACCCGCATTTAGGGTTAGCGCTGAGGTTATGGGTTTTAACGATAGGCACAGAGCACTTCTTTCCTTATTTCATTCGTTCAGATGTTTATAAAGCAAATGCATATATGCATCTTAGAATAAGATTTAACAGAGCTCCGGGTTGTCGGGAAGAACCGGTAAAGGGATTGGAAGGATTTAAGTTTAGGGACATTTTTAGGCGTCATGAGAATGACCCTGCCGCGTGCCCCGATTGGTAAATAGAGGGATTCAATCATGTTTGGAATGCTGCGTTTCCAGAATTTGCGTATAATCTCCGCATCGGTTTGAGGTTCGAGTTTATCATGCTGAACAATAAGAATCGTCTTATAGTTACCTTTTTTCTGAAATTTCACATCTATTGTTGAGGTATCTGAGATCCATTTACAATTGAATCTTTTTTGGTTTACAATAGAAACGAAACCACAGTTATCAACATTATAAGCCCTGACCCTAAATCGGTTTCAGGACACTTTTTTTTCCATTTATCAACGACAATTCTCAAAGCATTACTCTCTATAATAGTTAAGAGTAGAATGGCTAATAATACAGGCAAAAAGTTTGGAGGCACAAATTCGGAACGTTACAAGCTGAAAAAGGCGTTAATCAATCTGTAATTGCCAAGAATATGGGACACTCTACCACAGAGCATACAGATGAGTGTATCAATCATGTTGACAAGGCTCAAGAAGGAGAGGTTCAATTCGACACTTTCTAAGAGTAACACATCACTTAACAACATCTTTTATAACGTGTTGAGTAGCTATAAGTATTGATTATAGTAATGAATAAAATAAAACCGCGTCTACATTATAATTGCTCAATTCTTTAGCCGTGGTTCTAGTAATCATCGCAAAGGTTAGGATCAAAGGGGATTCAGAAACTCCTAACTCAGGAGTTTGCAGTCATCGGCTAGCGTCAGAGATCTGACTGGGCTCAAGCTTTTATTGGCCTTCGTAAATGGAACGTTAGAAATAATCTGAATGGAGGTTAATCAGACCGCCAATAATTTCTATATGTCATATTTTATGCCCAACCATTCTATGCATCTTTGCGAATTAATAATTTATACGAATGAAAAAAATTACATTATTATTTCTTCTTACGCCATTCATACTTTGCGCCCAATTCGACTTTCATGGACCGGCCACTTTTGACCACATTCTTAGTCAAAAAATAGACGCAAGTTGGACCCCTTCGGCAATCTCAGCCATTAAAAATCGTAAGTATGTTGTGATTCTTGATGAACAAACCCAATCTAAAGCAATAATGATTGGGGCAAATGATAAGTCCATTTTAAAAATCAAATCAATCGACAGCATTGTTGGTGGGGAAGCAAGTTACGGCTCTGCAATGCGAAGTGTGTTTCAAATTGTAGATAAAAATTCAGCATTAGAAAATGACCCTAGTGCAGGAAGCGGTCCATACACACCGCTTAGCGAAACATATAAAGTAAGTCCATTACTGCATAGTTATTTTAATCTAAACAGCAATTCAAATGATAAAGCGATTGTGACAGACGGTGGAACATATTATGTGTTTGAAGAAACTAATACAGGCTATTTAATCGTTGATTTCATTGGGGCAGCCAATTCATCAATTATCAAAGCCGTTAGCAAGTGGAAGTATGATTCAAATTCAGAAGAAATAATTGAACTAACCAATTTTACGGATCAATACCTTCAAATTTCTGGCGAAAACTTGGTCTGGAGTGAGGACATTAATAACGCGTCCAATTTTTTCTTGGCTGATGCAAATAAGTTGTTAAATATTGAAATTGCTGCTGGATCAGATTTCAATCCGTCAAGCACGGCATATCAACCCAATGCCACTGCTGAAATCCCTGAAGTAGCCAGCTTCGAAGCAAGCCAGCTAAATAATATCAGTATGGATCTCGAGGAAAAATATGTAACTCAACTCGGAAATGGTGTTTCAGCTGCTGAAAACGCTTCAATAATGCTCGATCAAATTGAAGCTGACTTGACCAACCAAGGAGCCACTCTTAGGTATCCTAAATCTTTTTACTTAGCTTTAAGAGAAAATATGCTGAGTCATACCATCGAATCTTCTGATATCTATAATATCAGATTAGGTGAAAATAATATCCACTCAGTATATTTTACTAATGCACTAGACGATAAATTAGTACATCATCCGTTTATGGTCGTTGCGTGTTTTGCAGTAGCATCAAGACCAAACTTTCTTCAGGATGTTAACCGGCCACCTGGAGCTAGTGGTGGGCCAGGATATGCTGAATCTCAAGTGACTCGAAACGGGAAGTTTGGGGAATTTTTAATAAAAATCCCCCTAAAAGATTACGGATTAGTTTCATCATTATTAGACAATGACCTGTCCCAGTATAATGACTTAGCTTCAGATTTTGATCAAAATGACCCGAATGCAGGCACTACAACTAAAAGCACGTTCAATTATGCATCAACTTCATCAAGTGCAATAGCCGTTGATGGCGTTACTATATACCCAGCATTGAATAATACTTTAGTATACGCAGTGGAAGCGGCCGAGGTAACCAGCTCAGGAATTCATGTAGGCGGAGGTCTAGAGCTCCACTACCATGCTGATGGACACGCCTTCAATGGAAATGGATTCAACCTTTATAATCTTAGTGATTATGATGGGAAAAATCATCCGCCAGTAATCGGAATAGCCTACGATGGCATTGCCATTTTTGGTAAGTATGAATCAAACTTTTCAAGTATGAACGGATTTAATATTTCATTAGACGATTTTGGTGGGCATGATCATGGTGATGGTTTCGGTTATCATTATCACGCGCATACTCAAGCTTTAACTACAATACAACCCCCTAATGCTAATTTTGAAATGCACCTTTTAATGGTTGGTGCCTGGAAAGGGGTCATTAATTCTATTCCTGGTTTCATGTATCTTAAGGGGAATCAACTTAAAGAAACAGATATATCTCGTTATGCTGGCGCACCATATATTGTTGGTATCAATGAAAAAGAAAACCCTGATACCGAAATAAAAATTTATCCTAATCCAGTAATTGATGAATTATTTATATCCTCTACAATTGATGCAAGAGTCGAAATTTTCGATATGAAAGGTGGTTTTATTGATAGTTATGACCTACATAAAGGTTCTAATACTTTCTCAATAAATGATTACAAATCCGGCACCTATTTAATGAAAACAAAAAACAAAGAAGTTCATAAACTATTTATTATCAAATAATTATTGCGGCGTAGTTTACTTTTTTAAGATTTGATAAAGTCTTGAAAGATGTCTTTCAAGACAATAAACTATTACTTGACTTCATCTCTCTTAAGGTGTCAACATTAGGCTGACGTCTTACAATTATCGAAACAGGTAATACATATTTCAAATTCACTATTAAATTCAACACCCCCACGCTTATATGGTACCTCTGAAGTCTACTAACGCAGACTTAGCGTATCCGCTGCTGCAGTGCGCGCATAATCAGGGTTTAGCGCAGTAATATCAGTGCCGATTAAAATCGGAGCTATTTCAAAAAAGAAAAAAGCCAGTCAAATTTTAGTGGGTGGGATTAAAGTGGAACAAAATCCTTCACAGCCTAAAATGTCAGAACAAGAAATTTAAGAATTAAAAGAAAAAAGGGAGACAATCCTACGAAAGCCTCCCTTGCAGTACCCGGGGCGGGAATCGAACCCGCACTTCCGAAGAAACTGGATTTTGAATCCAGCGCGTCTACCAGTTCCGCCACCCGGGCATTTTTGGAACGGGGCGCGAAAATATAGAAAGTTTCATTATCCGCTAACGATTGAAAATGAAATTGAGTTGAGAACAACTTTTCTGAGCCTTAAGCCTGCCGACTTTGCATTGAATTGAATTTCTTGCTTTTAACATAGTTTTCAACAAGGCTTTAGTTACATTTGCAGCCCTCAAAACGGGACGCATTATGTCAAAAGAAGTAAAAATATGTTGCGGCAGGGCTACTAGAGCGCTTGGTGAGAAAATCGCTAAGACCTACGGTATCAACCTAGCGAACGTAAACATTTTGACCTTTTCTGACGGTGAGTTCCAGCCTTCTTTTGAAGAAACAGTGCGCGGTGCAGACGTTTTTATCATCCAAAGCACAATGCCTCCAGCAGATAATTTGATGGAGCTATTGCAAATGGTAGATGCAGCTAAAAGAGCTTCAGCAGAAAACATCATTGCCGTTCTACCTTACTACGGTTATGCGCGTCAAGACCGAAAGGATAAGCCGCGTGTTTCGATAGGATCTAAATTAGTTGCTAATCTGCTCAGCGCAGCAGGCGTGACTCGTGTAATGACCATGGATCTGCACGCTGATCAAATTCAAGGTTTCTTTGAGGTGCCTGTAGATCACTTGTTTGCATCAAGCATTTTCTTGCCATACATTCAAGACTTAAACCTTCCAAACTTGATCATGGCAGCCCCTGATACAGGGGGAACCAAAAGAGCGAATGCATACGCCAAATTCATGAATTGCGATTTAGCCATTTGCTACAAGCAAAGAAAAGTGGCGAATCAAATTGAGTCAATGACCGTAATTGGCGATATAGAAGGAAAAGATGTGATTCTAGTTGATGATTTAATCGACACGGCAGGCACATTGACTACGGCAGTTGAAATGATGTTGGACAATGGTGCAAGCTCAGTGCGCGCTTTGATCACTCACCCAGTGCTTAGCGGTCCTGCATACGATAGAATTAACAACTCTAGATTAACCGAATTGGTAGTTACAGACACTATTCCATTAAAGGAGAAGTCTGACAAGATAAAAGTGCTTAGTGTGGCAGATTTATTTGCGAACACCATGCGAAGCATTGTAAGTCATGAATCAATTAGTTCGCAATTTATTATTTAATTAATCACGAATCGACCAATGAAAACGATCGAAATCAATGGGCATTTGCGAGAGGCTCTAGGCAGCAAGTCTGCTAAGGAGTTGCGCAGAGAAGGCCACGTTCCATGCGTAGTATACGGTGGTGGAGAAAATGTTCACTTCCACGCAGACGAACGCGACTTAAACAAGCTGGTTTACACACCAGATGTTTTCCTTATCAACATTACGTTAGGAGATAAGAAAGTACAAGCAGTACTTAGAGAAGCACAGTATCACCCAGTAAGCGACAAAACGTTACACATGGACTTCATAGAAGTTGTTCCAGGTAAGGCTGTTGCTTTGAAGCTTCCAGTTGCATTGGCAGGAAATTCAATTGGAGTTAAGAATGGTGGTGTATTGAGAAGAAATGCCAAGGCTCTTTATGTAAAGGGCGTTGTTGACACACTTCCTGATACAATTACAATTGATATTAGTAAAATGAAAATTGGTAGCACCATCAAAGTAGGTGATGTATCAATTCCAGGTGTTGAAATGCTTGAAGCTGCAAACCGCGTAGTTGTTGCAGTTAAGACTTCACGTAAAGCTATTGCAGACGAAGAAGCTGAAGAAGCTGCTGAAGGAGCTGAAGGAGCCGCTGAAGGAGCCGCTGAAGGCGATGCAGCATCTGAAGAGTCTACTGAAGGATAAAATCCCTTCTATGAAGTATCTCATTGTTGGCTTAGGTAATCCAGGTAGCGAATACTCGGAAACCCGTCATAACATAGGATTTAAAACATTGGACGCTCTTGCCGGAGCATCCAATGTTGTTTTTACCCCAAGCCGTTTGGTAGACGTGGCCGAAGTGAAACACAAAGGCCGCACGTTGATCTTGATCAAACCAACCACATTCATGAACTTGAGCGGTAAGGCGGTCAACTATTGGCTGCAAGAAGAGAAAATTCCTCTCGAACGGATGATGGTCATAACAGATGACCTTGCGCTGCCATTTGGAAAAATCAGAATCCGCGCCAAAGGCAGTCATGGTGGACACAACGGACTCCGAAACATTGAAGAAGTCCTAGGAACTCAGGCCTATGCGCGCATGCGTTTTGGTGTGGGAAATGATTTTGGCCAAGGACAACAAGTACAATATGTGCTATCCCCTTGGAATCAAGATGAAGTAGCCGCATTAGATGAGCGACTCAACTTGGCAAAAGAAGCGCTACTGGCCTTCAGCACCGCTGGCCTCGCTCGCACCATGAGCGATTATAACAACCGATAAATAAAATGCCCCGAGATCAATGACCTCGAGGCAATTCCATTAAAACAGCAAACGAGCTGACACAATAAAGTTGCGTCCTGCTCCCGCTAAACCAGAGCTGTACGGACGATAACGAACATCCGTGATATTTTCTAATCCTGCACTCACGGCAAGGTCATCACTCACCTGCACCATTGCTTTAAAATTGAGCGTATACCATGCCGGTGAATAAGGATCGCCATTCTCATCGATGGCGTAGATCTCATTCTTGCTTTGCTCTCCGGCAGCTAATTCTGAAAAGCTTACTTCATCATTATATATGCCATACAAATCAAATTTCAAGCGTTTTACGCTGTAGGTCAAATGCGCGGTGGTAAACCACGGAGCCGCATGACGCAATGGTGAAGTAGTTCCATTATCCAACTCTTCTTCGCCCGCTTGATAATTAAACCTTCCCCATAAGCCAAAGCCCGAAGGCAACTTTGCTTCAAAGCCTGCCTGAACTCCATACACAGTTGCTTGGGAGGCATTTTGAATGGCCTGCACCTGACTCAATTCTCCATCGTAATCGATGCTATCCAAGCCATTAAGTTGATAGTCTCTGCGCACCAGTGCATTCTCTAAAATGGTGTAATAGAAAGTCGCGTCCAACTTCAAGTAATCACCAAAAACCTTGGCGATGCCGAGTTCAGCATTGTAAGCATATTCGGCACTGAGGTTAGGATTGGGAACAACTAAGGCTCCTGGCTCAGAATCAAACACCTTTCCTACATCATCCACATTGGGCGAGCGGAATCCTGTGCTGATGTTCGCTCGCACACTCCAAGTTTCTCCTGGCGAATACACAGCGCCTACGCTTCCCGTAAGTGCGACATTATTGATGTTCGCCTCAGTAAATGGAAACGGATAAAAGGTGGTGTCAAACTTCGCGGCTAAGTCAAATGCATTGTACCGCGCACCTGCCTGCATTATCAAGTCTTCGGTCAACTTAAATTGATAGGTAGCATAAGCAGCATACGATGACCATGTAGATTGTGGATACCTACTCGGTCCAATGGCTTGACTTCCTGTAAATACATTTTGATCACGACCAATCGAGGTCACATCATTCAGCACACCATCAACTCCATAATAGAACTTCTGCCGCACACCGATGTTTTTATATAAATCAATGGTGGCAGAATAAGCATCCACACGCTCGATGCGATTTGATCTCATATTAGAGTTCAAATTGCGATCTATGCGGCTCTCCTCAAAATGCTGTTGAGCCAATCGAACCGTCAATTCATCGTAAATGCCCTTATCGGCACTGTGCACGATGGTCAAATTATTCATCATCCATTCTTGCGGACCGTACTTCCATTCAGCATAGCGCGGCAAGCCGTTGCGTGTTCTGAGGTGACGATCATAGCGACCATAATCACTCGTGGTGCTGTAATGAAACGCATAGGTGAAATCCCAATGCTTATTGGGCTTAAACCGCACTTTCTGCATCATGTTGATCTGCGAATATGCCGATGGACTTTGCACCAAAGGATCCTGATTTTCAACTACGCGATCGATGGAATCAGATCGCTCAATGGTATATGGTTTCAAGTATTCAGTTGGGCCGTATTTGCCCATGCGCAAGTCGCCAAAATTGCTTGTGGTGAAACTGGATACAAACGCCCATTTTTTCCATCCTACATTCACATCAAAGTGACCAGTTTGCTCGCCATTGGCCGATGAATATCGCCCGAGTGCCTTTCCCGAAACAACAGGTTCATTGGTCGCTGAAAGCGTTGGTGTTAATGTGCTAAAGCTCATCACACCACCAATGGCATCGCTGCCATATATAACTGATCCAGGGCCGAACAACACTTCGGTGCGCTCAATAGCGAATGGATCCAATGAAATGACGTTTTGCACATTTCCACTTCTGAAAATGGCCGTGTTCATTCGCACACCATCCACGGTAAGCAACACACGATTGGTAGAAAACCCACGAATCATAGGACTTCCTCCGCCCTGCTGGCTTTTTTGAATATACACATCGCCCGATGCGGCCAGCAGATCGGCTGCAGTTTGGGGGTTTTGCAGCGCCACTGCTTTGGGTGTGATGGTCGTAACCTTTGCGGGAACATCTCGTTGCGATTGATTCCAACGAGAGGATGTAATCACCACTTGATCGAGTGAAATAGTGCTTGGATAAAGGGTGATTTTCCAATCCATTGCGTTGAGCTCATCATAACTCAAGGTTTGAAAAGCGAAGCCAATCATCCTGATTTCGATGACTTCTGATCCTTTGAATGAACTGATGTCTGCCGAACCATTGGCATCGGCAACAACTGATGTTTTTGGCGATTGGCTAACGAGCGTAACCAACGGCACGGGTTGACCCGTTTCCGAATCTTTAATGGTGACCAATTGCGCGAAGGAACACGAGCCCCAAAGCGCAAAAAGACACGCTAATACAATTTTCTGCATGGTAATTTTTTTGAGTAAAACATGATTTTTGCTGAACACCTGCTGCGCTCAGACTATCATAAATCCTAACTCAAAATTTTCGGGGGCGGACTGTCAATCTGCAAGTTCTCTGAGATCATCAGTTCGTTCATTGGCGAACGCGCATTAGTCGAAGCTGACAATACAAAGGAAAGAGTAAAAGATTTCTGAACATATTTAGCAGCTATCAATTGTTGCATTGATTCACGGCTTTTCTTATTGACGGGCTGATCGATTTTTTCTACAGTCAATCGCTCTAAATCGGCAAACAGCTCACTTTCTTTCACATCATGGATGCAGATATACACGGTTGTGTCGCCTTCATCTCGACTGCGAATGATGTCATACATCTCTCCATCAAAGCGAAATTCTTTGCTGTGTTCGCGCTCAAAACGAGCATTGGGTGTTTCTTCCCAAACCTTTGCGATGTGCAAGGTCACCAAATCAGATGCCGGCACACCAGCTTTAATCTGTTGCTTCACCTCATATCGAATAGCGGTTTGTTGCAACTTGAAAACAAGCCAAGTGCCTTGCATCTGGATCAGAAGCAATGCCACCAAGAGTGAAAAAAAGCCCGTTGTGATGATTCGGTTTAGCACAAGAAGGCAAAAGTAGTTGGAAATTGACTGAATAGAACCCCAAACTCTAATTGCAGCAATTATCCCCTCACCCCCTTTCTCACAATTGCCTTTACATCTTCAATCGCAACGCGCTCTTGCGTCATGCTGTCGAGATGGCACTAGGAAGCGGGAGCGGGTCAAGCTATCTCTATCGTTCAAGCTCAACTGTTGAATATTGATTGCAAGCCCAGTAACCTTTCTTCTATATCAGAATCTGCGCTAGTCAAGATAATAAACCCCAGTGAAGAGAAATTATCGAATAAGAACCACTATAAATCCTAGTAGAAATCTACAGTTTAATAGATTGAAATATCAAGCACTGAAGGCCATGAGGCCGGTAATGCGAGATCAAAAAACACCGTTGACCCGCCAGTACAGGCCGAGAGAAAGGAAATGGTTTGTGGCATCATAGTATTACATACAATCCCAACAATAGATCCTGGCGTAACAGTTTCCGAGAATCTTATTCGCGTTACTTTTGCACTTGGACACCCTAAAGTTATGAAGCCAGTAAAATATGGCGGAACTATAAGTGTGTTTGAATTATTAACCCAACAATTAGGAGAACAAAGAGGAGGAGTCCCATCATTTAACTCTAACTCTATGGCTAGTGTGCATGAACTATTATTACTTACTATATTTATAGTGTCTCCAAACGGTTGAGCATCTGAAAGAAAAAAGGCAAACGAAAAAATTGAAAAGAATAAAAGCTTTTTCATACAAGTGGGTATTGAATGCTATTAAATATATATTAATCCTCAATAGCATCCCACTACAGGCCCAAATCTACCCGCTTCAAAATGCCCATTGGACTTTTGGCACAAACGCCTCGTTGGTATTTAGCTGCTACGGTACTTATCCAAATACAAGCTCAATAACTCATTTGGAAGAATGCACATCATCTATTGCTGATGAATCTGGGAACTTACTTTTCTATTTTAACGACAGCAATGTGTGGGCAGGAAATGATGTGTTAATGCCAAACGGAACTGAATTAATATACAGATCATTTATATGGCAAGCAAGTTTGGCTGTGCCACAACCGGGAGATTCGGGACTATTCTTCATTTTCAACACTTTTGGTGTGGGTGAATTTGGACAACCCATAAATCCGTTGGTACTTTCCCTCTTGTATTCTAAGGTAGATATGAACCTCAATAGTGGTTTAGGGGATGTCATGACCAACCAAAAAAATATTGTCTTTGACTCTAATCAAACAAATTATCCAATTGCCGCTGCCCACCATGCAAACAACAAAGACTTCTGGCTTGTGACGCAACGCGAAATTCCTCCAGCATCGTTTCAATCATATTTAATAACCGAACAAGGAATAAGCAATAGTCCAGTAGAAAGCCCTTTGTTTTATAATCGTTTTCTATTTAAGGATTTGAAATTTTCACCCAATGGGGAGCTAATTGCTGGAGTGACCAGTTATTACTCCACCCAATATACAAATGCACAATTGGGCTATGCCATTTTCTTAGCAAAGTTTGACAGGGTCACAGGTGTCCTTATGGACCCTATAGTGTTACCTATGTCGCCAAATATTACAACGAATGCTGGTAAACTTGAGTTTTCACCCTGCGGAGACATGCTCATGGTAGGAGATAGAATTAATCCTACATTAAAAGTATTTGACCTAAGCATTTATGACTCTTCTGCCATTGCAACATCAGAGGTAATTTATAATAGCCCCCCCTCAGAAAGCATAAGAATGGGCATAGATGGAAAGATATACAAAGCTCCTAACGTGTCAGGCAACTTGGTACTTGATGAAATAACCATAGATAAAAATGGCAATGTCACAATCTTGGAAAATGCCGTCAACTTCAGTCAACAAATTGGAGGCGGTATCACCAATCAAGTATCAACCAACCGCTATGGCCTCATCAGTCCACGTGCATTTTGTGTCAATGACACTTCGCAGATCGATCTTTTGAGTTGTGCAGACTCGGCCACTTGGATATTCTTTGACCCAGAAACGGGCGACACGGCTGCGGTGTATAGTGGCGATTCCATTGAGCATGTATTTACTCAAGCAGGCGAGCATCCGCTGCACCTTTGGCTTACGCATGGCAGCATTACCGACACCATTATCCAGCATGTGTGTGTTTCTCAACCCATTGAAGTCAATGATCTGTTGCCAGATACCGCCATTTGCGAAGGTGATACGCTTGTGGTCGATTTAAGCAACACAGGCGGATTGATTCAATGGTCTGATGGGCAGAGTGATTTGAACGTTCAGTTTTTGGAGACCAATACATTCAGTTATTCACTCACCAATGCGTGTGGAGTTTTTCGAGATACGTTCGTACTGCGCATTGATAGTTTATTGAGCTTCGATCTCGGGTCAGACAGCATCGCATGTATTGGAGATTCGGTTTCGCTTAAGCCCGACTTGAGCTTTGCACAAACCGTACTTTGGAATGATGGATCAAGTGGCAGCACTTTTCAAGCAACGACTTCCCAAACGGTTACACTGCTCGCCCAAAATACTTGTGGCTCCGATAGCGACAGCATTGCCCTGTTTTTTACCTCCGCGCCAAACATCAACTTGCCCTTCGATACTGCTTATTGTGATCAACCGCCTCAGTTCATCACCTTAGAAAGCGATACGCTCGTAAACTATGTATGGAACGACAGTGTGTTGCTAAGCAGTCGTTTGGTGAATGATTCTGGAACCTATCGGCTCATCGCCTTTAATGTGTGTGGTTCAGACACGCATGATATTAGCGTAAGCTTTCAACCTGAGATTGAAACCGAGCTGTTGCCTCAATACATCTTGTGCGCCAACGATAGTGTCTTACTTGATGTGACTACCGACAGTGCCCGATACAATTGGAGTACAAACGATACTTCATCCTTCATTTACGTTACAGAAGAAGGTGAATATGTGGTGAGCATCACCGCTAATGAATGCGTCAAAATAATTTCAACTGATGTAGTTAGTGATGAATGCGATACTTCCGATTGTAAAATAACAATGCCCAATATTATCACACCCAATGCAGATGGCATCAATGATATTTTCACTGTCCAGTCCAGCTGCGATCAAGTAAAAATCAAGCTTTCCATTTATAACCGTTGGGGTCAATTGATGGTGAGCAATGACATGGTGAGCTCATCTAAAAATCAGGTACTTGCCTTTTGGGACGGCTTTGTAAATGGAATTCCCGCTTCTGCTGGTGTGTATTTTTATACCATTCGCTATCAAAGTCGTGCTTCAGAACAATCTTCCGTTCAAAATGGAACGGTTCAGGTGATTAGATAGCCTTCAAACCTTTTCTCACAATCGCCTCAACATCTTCAATCGCAACGCGCTCTTGCGACATGCTGTCGCGATGGCGAATGGTTACGGTATTGTCTTCCAAGGTTTGGTGATCTACAGTCACGGCAAATGGCGTTCCGATGGCGTCTTGACGTCTATATCTTCGTCCTATCGCATCTTTTTCATCGTATTGACACATGAACTCTGCCTTCAATCCATCGAGCACCTCACGGGCTTTCTCTGGCAATCCATCCTTTTTAAGCAAGGGAAGCACCGCCACTTTATACGGAGCCAGTTTTACAGGCAGGCACAATACCGTTCTTGAAGAGCCATCCTCCAATGTTTCTTCTTCGTAGGCAGTTGAAAGAATGGCTAAGAACATGCGGTCTAAGCCGAGGCTCGTTTCCACTACATAAGGCACATAATTCTTGTTTTCTTCCGGATCGAAGTATTGCAATTTTTTGCCGCTATGCTTTTCGTGCTGCTTCAAATCAAAGTATGTTCGCGAATGGATTCCTTCCAACTCTTTAAAGCCAAACGGGAAGTTGAATTCAATGTCAGCCGCTGCATTAGCATAATGGGCCATTTTAATATGATCATGAAAACGGTATTCAGTTTCTTTTATGCCTAATGACAAATGCCACTTCATGCGCTCGGCTTTCCAGTGCTCATACCACTTCATTTCTGTACCGGGCTTTACGAAGAATTGCATCTCCATTTGCTCAAATTCACGCATTCTGAAAATGAACTGACGCGCAACGATCTCGTTTCTAAAGGCTTTTCCGATTTGGGCAATGCCAAATGGAATTTTCATTCTTCCCGTTTTTTGCACGTTCAAGAAATTCACAAAAATGCCTTGAGCCGTTTCTGGTCGCAAATAAATCGTGTTTGCTCCTTCGGCCACCGAACCCATTTCTGTGCTGAACATCAAATTGAATTGACGAACATCGGTCCAATTTCTAGAACCGCTCACTGGATCAGCAATTTCTTCATCAATGATCAATTGCTTGAAATCTTCTAAGTCGCCTTCGTCCAAGCATTTTTTCATGCGTTGCTCAATGGCATCGATTTTAGCTAGATATCCAGACACACGCGGATTGGTTTGCTTGAACATATCAGCATCAAAGCTCTCACCAAATCGCTTAGCCGCCTTTTCTACTTCCTTATTGATTTTCCCTTCAATCTTGGCAATGTGGTCTTCAATCAATACATCAGCGCGGTAACGTTTCTTGCTGTCTTTATTATCAATCAAAGGATCGTTGAACGCATCAACGTGACCTGATGCTTTCCATGTGGTGGGGTGCATAAAAATAGCCGAGTCAATTCCCACGATGTTTTCATGCATCTGCACCATGCTCTTCCACCAATACTGCTTGATGTTGTTTTTAAGCTCGGCACCCAATTGACCATAGTCATAAACAGCACTTAAACCATCATAGATTTCACTTGATGGAAAAACAAACCCATACTCCTTGGCATGAGAAACAACATTCTTGAATTTATCCTCTTGATTCATAGCGGCAAAAGTAGAAGGGCTTTTGATTGTATAAAGAAAAACTTGAGGTTAAGAATACATTTGCAGCAATGATTCAGATAGACGACCAATTGATTTCTACAGATGTACTTGACGAGGCCTTCATTTGCGACCTCAATGCATGCAAAGGAGCATGCTGCGTGGAAGGTGATGCCGGTGCGCCTCTTACAGATGAGGAAGTGAAAATTATAGAAGAAGAATATCCAAAATTCAAATCATATATAAGAGCGGAAGGTCAAACCTCGGTTTCTGAAAAGGGTACATCTGTAAAAGACACCGATGGCGAGTGGGTTACTCCATTGCGCGATGGTAAAGAATGTGCTTATACTGTTTTTGATGAAAAGGGAACCGCGATGTGCGGCATTGAATTGGCTTGGAAAGAGGGGAAGACTTCTTTCAGAAAACCCATTTCTTGTCACCTCTATCCCATCCGGACAAAACGCTACTCAGAATTTGAAGCGGTTAACTATGAAAGGTGGAATATTTGTAGTCCAGCATGCAGTTTAGGAAAAGAGCTAAAAGTGCCTGTTTTTAAGTACACGAAGGACGCTTTGATCCGCAAGTACGGTGAGCAGTGGTATGCAGCTTTAGAAGAGGCCGCAGAGGAGTACTATAAAATGGGTTAGATAGTTGACAAAAGCAAACATTATTTTCAATTTGCCCGGCAATTAACAGGTCACTATTCCTCAACCAAGCGTTAACACTGAGTTAATGTTTCGAAATTAAATTTTTAAACAAACTGACATTTTTTAGAGTGTTCAAAAAGTCCTCCAATTGTCAATAAAAATGGTTTGACAGGGGAGCCTTTTTTGTCAAGTTTTGCTGAGCAGAAAAAAAGAAGGGGGCGAGGGCTCCCTTTTACGCCTAGAGTAGTTTTTGCACTAAATAAGCTGAAAATCAATTCGTTAGACAAATGTCGTTGTTAAGCGGCACTGGAAATTTTTGGCTCTAATTAAACCTGAAACGCCAGTAAAACAGGCCTTATAAGATTGAACAAAAAGACAAGATAAAAACAGAAGCTAACATAGAGGAAGTGCTTCCTCAAAACACGACACTAGAAACGAAGAATACTATGACTGAAGAACCAATTTTAAAAGAAGATCCAAACAGATTTGTACTGTTTCCTATTAAGCATGATGACATCTGGGCATTTTATAAAAAGTCAGAGGCAAGCTTTTGGACAGCAGAAGAAATTGACCTGGGTCCAGACCTTCACGATTGGGAAAATAAATTGAACGATGATGAGCGTTACTTCATCAAACATGTTTTGGCATTTTTTGCTGCCAGCGATGGCATCGTAAATGAAAATTTAGCGGAGAACTTTCTGGCAGAAGTTCAATATACAGAGGCGAAGTTTTTCTACGGTTTTCAAATCGCAATGGAAAACATTCATTCAGAAACCTACTCTCTTTTAATCGATACCTATATTAAGGACGGCAAAGAGAAGACAAAACTGCTTAACGCCATTGATACTATTCCTTGTGTTGCCGAAAAAGCAAATTGGGCAATGCAGTGGATCGAAAACGGATCTTTTGCGGAACGCCTTATTGCATTTGCAGCTGTAGAAGGTATTTTCTTCTCAGGATCTTTCTGCTCTATCTTCTGGTTGAAGAAGCGCGGCTTGATGCCGGGATTGAGTTTCTCTAACGAGCTTATTTCTCGTGACGAAGGAATGCACTGTGATTTTGCTTGCTTGCTTTATAATGAGCACGTAGTAAATAAGCTTCCTAAAGAAACGGTAACCAAGATCATTACTGATGCTGTTGAAATTGAAAAAGAATTCGTGACGGATGCTATTCCAGTTTCATTGATTGGAATGAATGCAACATTGATGCAGCAATACATTGAGTTTGTAGCAGACAGATTACTTTCTGAACTCGGATGCGATAAGGTTTACAAATCTGAAAACCCATTCGAATTCATGGAAATGATCAGCCTACAAGGCAAGACCAACTTCTTTGAAAAGCGCGTTGCTGAATATCAGAAATCTGGTGTTGCAAATGGCTCAGAAGGCCAAGTATTCAAATTAGATGAAGATTTTTAAGATAACCTCCTCCCTTTATAATAACCTGAATTAAACCAAAAGCCATGTACGTAGTCAAAAGAGATGGTAGAACTGAAGCAGTGAAGTTCGACAAGATCACTGCACGAATTAAAAAACTTTGCTATGGTCTTCACCCAAGTGTTGATGCCGTCAAAATCTCTATGAGAGTGATTGAAGGAATCTTCGAAGGTGTTGCAACCACGCAATTAGATGATCTTGCTGCTGAAACTGCAGCTTCGTTAACTACTACGCATCCTGATTATGCCCTGTTGGCGTCAAGAATAGCGGTGTCTAACTTGCACAAGAACACTGAAAAGTCGTTCTCAGCAACGATGGAGGCACTGTATACCTATGTTGATCCGAAGACCAACAAAAAAGCAGCTTTGATCGCTGATGACGTGCACAAAATCATCCAAGAAAATGCGGAAATGTTGGATAGTCACATCATCTATGATCGCGACTTTGGATATGACTTCTTTGGTTTCAAAACCTTAGAGCGTTCATACCTTTTGAAGATGAATAACAAGCTGGCTGAACGTCCACAACACATGTTGATGCGCGTTTCAATCGGTATTCACAAAGAAGATATTGATGCGGCTATTGAGACCTATGACTTAATGAGTCAAAAATGGTTTACGCATGCAACACCAACATTATTTAATGCAGGCACTCCAAAGCCTCAGATGTCGTCATGCTTCCTATTGACTACAAAAGATGATAGCATCAGCGGGATCTATGATACACTTACACAGTGTGCTAAAATTTCACAATCTGCTGGAGGAATCGGATTGTCTATTCACAACATTAGAGCTACTGGCTCATACATCAGAGGAACAAACGGAACCAGCAACGGCATCGTTCCAATGTTGAAAGTATTCAATGACACTGCTCGCTATGTTGACCAAGGAGGAGGAAAGCGTAAAGGTTCATTTGCGATCTATCTCGAGCCATGGCATGCTGATGTTTTCGACTTTCTTGATTTGAAGAAAAACCACGGTAAAGAAGAAAACCGTGCCCGCGATTTATTCTATGCAATGTGGACACCAGACTTGTTCATGAAGCGCGTGGAAGAAGGTGGAGATTGGACATTGATGTGTCCAGATGAGTGTCCAGGTCTTTCTGACGTTTGGGGTGAAAAATTTGAGAAGCTTTACACGAAGTACGAAAAAGAAGGAAAGGGCAAGAAGACCATCAAAGCCCAAGAGCTTTGGTTCAAAATAATGGAGTCTCAAATTGAGACGGGTACACCTTACATGCTTTATAAGGACGCTGCCAACTCTAAATCAAACCAGCAAAACTTAGGTACCATCAAGTCTTCAAACTTGTGTACGGAAATCATGGAATACACTGCTCCTGATGAAGTAGCGGTATGTAACTTGGCGTCTATTGCGCTTCCAATGTTTGTGAAAGAAGGGAAGTTTGACTTCAACAAGTTATTCGAGATCACTTATGTGGCAACGAAAAACTTAAACAAGATCATTGACAACAATTATTACCCCGTGCCTGAAGCGAAGAATTCAAACCTTCGTCACAGACCAATCGGATTAGGTGTTCAAGGATTAGCAGATGCGTTCATTTTAATGCGTCATGCATTTGACAGCCCTGAAGCTAAGTTGCTCAACAAGCAGATTTTCGAAACCATTTATTACGCTTCCTTAACTGCTTCTAAAGATCTTGCGAAGATTGACGGAACATATGAAAGCTATAAAGGATCTCCAATTTCTGAAGGTAAATTCCAACAAGACCTTTGGGGAGTAGAAGCAACTGATCTTTGGGAGTGGGATGTATTAAGAGAAGAAGTGAAAAAGCATGGTGTGCGTAATTCATTGTTGCTTGCTCCCATGCCTACTGCATCTACAAGTCAAATCCTTGGAAACAATGAGTGCATTGAGCCTTACACTTCAAATATCTACACCCGAAGAACACTTTCAGGTGAGTTTGTAGTAGTAAACAAGCACTTGATGAGAGATTTGGTTAAGTTGGGTATTTGGAATGAAAACTTGAAAAACAAGTTGATCTCTTCAAACGGATCAGTTCAAAACATCGATGAGATTCCAGAGAACATCAAAGAATTGTACAAAACTGCTTGGGAAATCAGTCAAAAAGTGATCATTGATCTTTCTGCAGACCGCGGAGCGTATGTTGATCAAAGCCAGTCGTTGAATATCTTCATGGAAGATGCCAATTTCGCTAAGTTGACTTCAATGCACTTTTACGGTTGGAAGGCTGGATTGAAAACAGGAATGTATTACTTAAGAACGAAAGCAGCACGTGATGCAATTAAGTTCACTGTAGACAAAAGCACATTATCTGAGCCTGCACTAGAAACAGCTAAGCCAAACGCAGCCAAGTCTGAGGCAAAAAGCGAAGAACAGCGCCTTGCTGAAATCGCTTGTTCGC
>Ga0209715_1001322_pt1 | contig 20246 bp, 12 predicted proteins | sample COGITO_mtgs_1205_2_FD_184809 | JGI IMG/M metagenome (GOLD analysis project Ga0209715, IMG submission 184809) | Pelagic marine microbial communities from North Sea - COGITO_mtgs_120503 (SPAdes) (version 2) | ecosystem: Environmental > Aquatic > Marine > Epipelagic ... | reverse complement strand
TTGACCAACTTGGTTATGATGAGATTGTTTCTTTAAGCACAACAGTCAGCGATGCTGTTGGTGAAGTGACAACTCAAATTGATAGCGTTTCCAGTTCTGTCGATAGCGTTCAAAATAGTATTGACGGATTAGAAAACATAACAATTCCAGGATAATTGATAATGGCATATACTACACCGGAATTTGTAGCAAGTTTTCAGTCTGAAGTTGATGCTTTGGTTACTGATTTCCAAGCATTGAAAACAGAAAAAGATGCAGAGTTAGCATTAATACCAGAAGAACTTGAAGATTTAGATATAGAACTTCGAAGCATTCGATTAACTGCTAACAGTACATTTAGCGCAAACAATCCTGCTGGCGCATATAATCCATATCCTAGTGCTGCTTCTGCGGGGCATATCGAAATAGATGCAAATCAAACAGTAAAAATTACAAACGGAACAGTGACAATTACTGTTTCTGGTTCTTCGGTTACAGTGAGTGGCGCTACAACTGCAAATTTCGGGGCAGCGAATATTACTACAACAGGCAATATAACTGGAGCAACAGTCACAGGTACAACGGATGTTGTTGCTGGCACTATTAATCTGAAGACGCACGAACACGTATTCTCTGATAGTGACACTGCTTCTGGTACAACTGGATCAGCAGATGGTTCTGTGGGTCAGCATTCGCACAGTTTCTCAGATGGATTTACTATTTCCGGCGACACCGATGGTCCGAAAAACGCATAAGGTATAACAAATGGGCGCACGTATCATAAAGAACAATCAAGAGTATAAGCAGACTGATGCTGATTTTGAATTGTACAGCGACTTTGATAATATGTTTCTGCCTAATCCATTCACCAAGCAGTTAGGGCGCAAAACTAATGAGTCTTCAGTCTCACAAAGTTTACGCAATCTTTTGTTGACGAATAAATATGAGAGAAGGAGAAATCCAGATTTTGGTTCTACCATTTCTAGATATTTGTTCGAACCTTTTTCTCCAACTGTATTAGATGAAGTAGAAGCTCGCGTTAGAAGCGCGATTACGAATAATGAACCAAGAGTAAGAATTTTAGATCTAGAAGTTACAACAGATTCTCAAGAGCAAACATTAATCATCGACCTTAGATTCGCAACGGTGTCAGCACCAAAACCTGAAAGACTCAGGGTCACATTAAATAGAGTAAGATAAATGGCTGACTTAACAACATTAGATTTTGATTCGATCAAAGATAATTTAAAGAATTATCTAAAACAGCAAACTATCTTCCAAGATTACGATTTTGAAGGTTCAAACATGAGCGTTCTGCTCGATATACTTTCATACAACAGTTATCTAAATGGTTTCTATTTAAATATGATTGGAAGCGAAATGTTTCTAGACAGTGCGCTGTTAAGAGACTCTGTAATCTCGCATACAAAAGAGTTGAATTATGTTCCTAGGTCGTTTAGATCATCGACTGCTAATGTCAATTTAGTAATCAGTGATTCTACTTCTGCCTCTGTTGTAATCCCTAGAGGAACATCGTTTACAGGGACAGCAGGTAATAAAAACTTTACCTTCGTGACAGGAGAAAACATAGTTGCGCAACCATCTGGCACTAACAGTTTCGTTGCAAATAATGTTATTATATATGAAGGAGATTACGTTTCTGATACGTTTGTTGTAGATTATGCCAACGATTCGCAGAGATATATCCTTTCTAATAAAACAATAGATATTACCAGTTTGCTTGTTGGTGTGCTAGAGGATAATGGCGGCACTTTAAGAGCATATAAAAAAGTAGATTCATTGTTTGATTTAAATTCTGGTTCAGAAGTATTCTTTATTCAAGCAGCAGATAATAATCGTTATGAAATAGTATTCGGCGATGGCGTTATCGGTAGAAAACCGCAGGACCGAGCGATCGTCACAATACAATATAGAGCATGTAACGGAGAACTTCCCAACGGCATTTCATTGTTTGCCGCAGATGGTCGAGTTGGTACAAGTTTGATTACCAATGTAGTTGTGAATCAAGCAGCATCTGGTGGCACAGTTTCTGAAACATTAGACTCAATTAAGTTTAATGCTCCGCGAGCATTTACTACTCAAGAGCGAGTTGTAACAGCGCGTGACTATAAAACGCTTCTGACTAATCAGTTTACAGAAATTAACGATGTATCAGCATTCGGCGGCGAAGAATTTAATCCACCAAGGTTCGGTAAAGTTGTTATTGCAGTTGATTTGAAAACAACTGACGAACTGCCTCCTTCGCGCACGCGAGAGTATTCAAGTTTCATTAAGCAACGATCTCCCCTTTCAATCGATCCAGTTTTCGTAAAACCTGAATACACATATGTTAAAGTTAATTCTAAGGTTCGATATAATATCAATCAAACGCAATTAACTCCAAATGATATAAAGTTTATTGTTCAATCAGCAATACTGAATTACAATACCAATGTTCTTAATGGATTTAATAAAACTTTAAGATACAGTAGATTACTTGCTGATATTGACTCTTCTCAAATTTCTATTATCAGTAACGATACTGAAGTTTTGGCGTCTAAAACTATTCTCCCAACATCCGGACTGACTGCTAGTTATGATGTAGACTTCGGAGTTCAGTTGAGAGACGATATCGCCAATCTTTCTGAATCACATCCGGAAAATGAAATTTCTATTATTTCTTCTTCTCCTTTCATTTTTAATGGAATCGAATGTTTCATTGAAGACAACGGAGATGGTTTGTTAAGTATCGCCGCGCAAGAAGGAAATAGTCATATTAAGATACAAGATATCGGAACAGTCAATTATGAAACTGGTTATATTCAGATATCTAATTTTACACCACAATCCTTGATTAATAATCGAATTGAAATTTTCGCTAGAACATTTGACTTGGATATTAAATCAGAACGAAGAACAATTTTAAGTATACGCCCAGAAGATATTACTGTAGAAGTTGAACAGGTTAGAATTTAATGCGTCAGATTGAAGAATACATCAGTCCTTTAATTGAAGGACAGTTCCCAGCATTCTATCGCGACGAAGGTCAAATGTTTATTGCCTTCGTCAAAGCATATTATGAGTGGGCAGAAAGCAACCTTCAATTGTTGACTTTTGAAGACAGCACTGACTTTAACAAAGGCGATACAATAACGCAAGGAAGTCAAACAGGTAAAATCCTTGCTGTGTATGATTCTTCGTTTTTGATTCAGTTAGATCAATTTGATGTATTTAAATGTAACACGTTATGTAATGACCTGACAATTTGTACAAGTTCTTCAGGTGGTTCTTCATATATCAGTACTGCTAAAAGTTTCAACCATGAGTATCTTTCTCGTAAATTGGTTGACATCAGAGACATTGATACAACGATTGATAAGTTTATTGTCTCATTTAAAAACAAATACCTGCCAGATATCCAGTTTAATACTGCTTCCAATAAAAGACTTTTCATTAAAAACTCGCTGGACTTTTATCGATCAAAAGGTACTGAGCGAGCGGTAGATCTTTTCTTTAAATTAATTTATGCAATCGAAGCAGATGTATATTATCCAGGAGACGACATATTCAAACTTTCAGATAATGAATATGTTGACGTGCAATATCTTGAAGTTCCGGACAATGAGAACAACGTACAGTTCGTTGGGCAAACCATTATAGGTGCTGACTCTAGAGCAACTGCTTTCGTAGAAAGATTAGTCAGGAAAAGAAAGGGTTCTAGATATATTGAATTAATGTATCTTTCAAATGTGATTGGGAATTTTCAGACCAGCGAGCAAATTAGTACCACTAGTCTCACTACAAATTACATGTCTAAGATTATTGGTTCAGTTTCTTCAGCAGAAGTTGTGGCTTCTGTTCCTGGACACCAAGTCGGGGATAGTCTCTCGGTTGTTGACGGCAACGGCATAAGAGCGAAATTGCGAGTTTCAGAAGTTGAAGATGTTACAGGATTGGTTCAGTTCGAAGTATTGAAAGACGGATGGGGTTACAGTTCTTCAGCTGAAGTCCTTGGTTCTGATAAAATTATAAGATTTAATAATATTACTGTAGAAAATGAAAATTGGTTTTATGACAACTTCGCATTTAGGCAGTTTGAAACAATACAACAAGATTTAATATCATTTACAGCAAATACAGATAACTTAGTTGAGTTCGCCGCGAACGGTACGTTCGTTCCTGCGTCAAATGATGTTGTTACAGCAGTTAATGATACAAATGACGATATCTTTTTTGGAACAGTTGTTGACGTTGACAGTCAAACTTTTACAGTAGAATATAGACAAATTGACTGGAGTGATACCACGGCAATTGAAAGTATTACTGAGTTGACTGTAGATACTCTAGATGCAAACGGCGACATTGTTTCTACTAATAATGCCACTGTAAATTCTTCTATCATTGTCACTTCGGATGTAATTGCTTCTGGGCAAACTGTTATATCTTATGATGGCAGTAATACAGAGTTCGAAGGAACTGTAGTTTCAAGTAATACTACTTCTGGTGTTGTAGTTGTAAACTATAGTGCCAGCACATATGCAAACGATTCGATAATTACTTCTATTACAGAACTAAAGAATTCTGGTAACACTGACACTATGAATGTTGCCAGTGTTTCTTTCGTCAACGCAACAGCGAATGTCATTGCTATTTCTAATACGTCTACTTTTAATTATTCTTATACTGGCGACACGCAGTTGAATAGATTTGACGTACTCTATCAGAAGAATGACAGAGGCAGTGAATATGCGAATGCTGTTGTGACGTTAGCAACTGCAAATGCAGAACAAGGAGTATATCTTGTTGACGTAGATAGAATATCTGGGGCATTTAGAAGTAATCGTCCATTCTACAGAAAGTCAGATAATGCTGAATATACTTTAAATCAAATATCAAATACCAGCGTTGGCGTGATTGATGCTGTAAACAGTTTCTATCCGACTGCTAATACTTATGGTCAGCAATCTGGTAGTTATTCAAACACTGATATTTTCTCCTTTGTTACGAAGGCGAACTTCACTGTTTCTAGTTTACAGAACACGCAAGAATATTATAATTTTTATGCTGACGATGCTATCAGTTCTGCAAATTTAAATCAAGTAATTAATTCTACAAGTTATGGTCTTTCTGCAAACGCATCTATCGGATTCGATGGAGTTATTTCTGATGCCCTATCTTTCTCCAACGTTGACATTGGTTCTTTAAACGTAATTTTGACAACCAATCCAGGAGTTGGATATCTAGCAGAACCATTCTATACTGTATACGATCCTAAATCTAAACATTTAGAAAGGTATGACTATCAAATAATTTATTCTGACTTAGAGAAAAATTTTAAAGTTGGAGAAATCATTGAAGCATCAAATACTGTTAGCTCTGGAGCGAGCGCAGTAATTACTAAACACGACCGCCCAAATAGAACAATATATGCCACTCGAATTACATTACCAACAGCATCTTTCCCAACAATAGAAGAGGTTGCTAATACTGCGCTGTCAGACATCACTGATTTTACTGTAGGCGAAGAATTTACTGGACTTGATACGAATATTACAGCAACCATTTCTTATGTGAATGAAATTCGCAGAGATGATAGAACTGGTTTAAATGCAGATATTTCTTCCCAAACTTTCAGCGGAAATGGATATATCTCATCTGTCTCTGTGATAGATTCTGGTTTCGGATATCAGGAAGGTGAAAGAATAAATGCCCAACTGGATAAAACTCCTTCTAAAATATCACAGTTTGATTTGAATCTGGGTAGGCAGGGCGTCGCTCCTGGATATTTTACAAGTAGAAAAGGATTCCTTTCTTCTGATAAGCGTCTACACGATAACGATTTCTATCAAGAATATTCTTATCAGGTATTGACTTCGTTGCCATTCGAAACATATAAGAAAACATTGGTAGATGTGTTACACGTTGCTGGCACAAAACCTTTCGGCAAGTATGTTGGCACAACAGTTGTAAATCTTGGTATTGATATTACCACTGAAGTTTCTGACTTTGAGATTGGTAAGATTGATCGGTTCGATAACGAGAGCACCATCTATCCGTTCCGTGTTGTACCAACATTCCGACCGCCAGTGTTTGATCTGAGCGGAGAGATTTTTGAACCTGTTGTACGGCATACTCTGCATCCTTCGACATTTACCGAAGAGCAGACTTTCTATGGCGCAAGACAATATACTCTGCTTGAACCAACAACTCTGGCAAGTTCTGAATCGTTCTTTACTCTTGATGTAAGACCAACGTTGCGTCCTGAATCTGTGACGGATGGCGATAACTTCTTTACTCCAGTTGTAAATCAATTATTACATCCAGAAAGTATAAATAATACACAAGTATTCGAAACATCTACAGTTAGACATACGCTCAGACCTTCAACAGAAACCAATACGTCTACATTTGAGACTGCTACTTTGGATGAAGGTTTTGTAAGACCTGGATTATTGGGCAGCGGTAATCAGTTCTTTACAACTAATATCATAGGCGGTACGTTATACGCTCCACAAGATTATACCACTCCTGAGTTGAGAGGATATGTATCTGAAGATGCAACTTAAAGGATAACAAGAATGGCAATTACCACAAGAACAACAACAGCAACTGGCGTCACCAATAAAGGCGCAGAGTTAACATATACGGAGATGGACACAAACTTCATTGAGTTGAAGCAAGACAAGTATGAGTCTGGCGACAATCCAACTTTTGGAACCATCACTTCGACAGTTGACATTGATGCCTTAGACATGACTTCCACCGGAACAATTACAGCGAATGTTATAACTGCCGAAACTCTCACTGCTACTACTTTTACTTCGACTGCGATTGATGATAACTCTACCGCAATTAATCCTTCTTTGACGTTCGCATCATCTGGACTTCCAACCTTTTCTACGAACGTTGTCACTTCTTCTGATCGATTCATAGTAAAAAATGCGTCAACCAACCATTTAATCTTTAATGATAATACTGCTGATCGCGGAGAAATTCGATACGACCACACAGATAATTCCATGAAGTTAATTACTGAAGGGACTTTTGCGATTCATATTAGCGCATCCCAACAAGTTGGTATCAATACTGACATTCCTTCTTCAGCACTTGATGTTAATGGTGATATTGAATGTGATAATTTGACTGCAACAACTCAAGTAACTGCTGCTGATTTCAATACAACTTCTGACTATCGTGTAAAAGAAAATGTCGTCGGTGTTGACGAAGTATCTGAGTTGATTGATTATTTAAATGTTGTTGAATTTAATTTTAAAGATAATCCAGAACAGAAGCAAGTTGGTTTTATCGCCCACGAATTGCAATCAGTAATTCCTGGAGTTGTAACTGGTGAGAAAGATGGCGAGGAATTTCAGACAATTAACATGACGAAATTAGTCCCATATCTTGTAAAAGCATTGCAAGAATCTAATGCTAAAATTAAACAGTTAGAAGAAAAAATTTCTGAGTTGAAATAATTATGCCAAAGCAAATTGTACCAAATGCATTTAAAACTCACATGCTGACACAGCTGGTTGAGTCGATCAACGAATCTGCGAACACTTCTTATTATGCTTTCGTTGGCGATCACATTGCTGATGGTGATACGCTAGAAGACGTTGCCCAACCAACTGGCAGTCGAAGGCAGTTGGTTACAGAACCATTTCGGAATATGATATTTGGTAAAAAGATTTCTAGAAACGATGTTCGATTAATTGCAAAGCGTTATGACTGGACGGCAAATACTGTTTATGCAATGTATGATGACGTTGATGACAAACTAGATCAGAAAAAGTATTATGTTCTTGTCGACGAAATTGCTTTTCGTCACGTTTACAAATGTCTATACAATGCAGGAAACACTGCTTCAACAGCAAAACCTTTATTTGCTGATGTCCAATATGATCCCGATGTAGAATCAGGCGAGAATTACTATGAAACTTCTGACGGGTACATATGGAAATATATGTACAGTATTGATTCAGACACATTTAAAAAGTTTTCTTCACAAGAATTTATGCCTGTTGTTGCTAATACAACGATTTCTAGAGACGCAATTAACGGAACGATTGATACCGTTCAAGTTACTAGCGTGGGTAAGAATTACAACAATTATATTTCTTCTCAGTTTGCTGCTTCTGATATTCAGGTATCAAATACTACAACATATTTGCTACCGACGACTGCTTCTGATGTAACCAACTTTTATGCAAACACAATTATACATTTAACAGGCGGCACAGGTTCAGGGCAATTTAAAAGAATCACTAATTCAATTTCTATTCCAGGCACGGGTGTTAGAATTACTATTGCCGGAGTAGATAATAGCGATCCTAATACTTTTGCTATCACTCCGGATGAAACTACTACATACGATATCTCGCCTCAAGTATTAATTACATCAACTGGCGAACAAACTGTAAATGCTTTCGCTAGGGCAATTGTCAATTCAAATGCCTCCAACAGTATTTACAAAGTTGAAATGTTAAATATCGGGAAAGACTATACATATGCAACCGCAGAAATTTTAAAAGGTGTTCCTGCTGATGAGAATAATCGAAGCGCAGGGGCAGTAGTCAATCCAGTAACAGCACCTGTTCGCCCAATCCTTGCACCTTCTGGCGGTCATGGTTCTAATGCTGCTGTTGAAATAGCAGCAACTGCTTTGTCGTTTACAACAACTTTCAATCGTAGCGAAGCGAACACGGTTTCAGCGGAAAATACTTTCGGAACATTCGGTATTGTTCGAGATCCGCTCTTTGCTAATGTAGAGATCAATCACGAAAAGGTTTCCGTTGCCAGTAGTCCAGGATCAGACGGATCATTTATAGTAGGCGAGAAAGTTTATCAAATTAAGAAAATACAATTGAATGGCGATGTTTCTGTAGATTCAGGCAATTCTCTAGTCACAGATAATTCAGGTGGATGCGAATATGATACGTTCTTTAAAGCAGGGGATTTTGTTTATGTGACCAGCGATGAAGACCCTGAATATAACTTTATTTCTACCGTTTCTTCTGTTCAAAATAGTTCTGTAGTACAGTTGACTGATAATGTTAATTTCACTTCAGCGAATGCTTCTTTATATTATGCAATTGTAACTGCTAATGGAATTATTAATGATGTGTTTTCAACAAGTAGAATGTATCTAAGAAACGCTGATGATGGTTTGAAATTGGGCGACATTATAATTGGTGCAAACACATATGCAGTTGCCAATGTAACAGGGATTGACACTAACGAGCGATTTGGCACTACAACGTCAGAATATAATTTCCAAGTGTATAATCAGATGACTCGTTGTTTCGGAACAATCACCGGAACATTCCAGAATGATGAGTTGGTGTATCAGGGCGACAGTAGTTCTAATCCAACATCAACTGCGAGAGTGCATTCATCTAATTCTACCTCAATCAGTTTAACACGGGTTGATGGTCAACTAAATACAAATACAACAATCAAAGGTGTAACTTCTGAAGCGATTCTCGGCGGGTCTGATGCGATCAAGTTCACTAAATATGAAGGCGATCTAGACCCGACCAAGGGCAATATTATCTACTTACAAAATGATGTCCCCGTTGAAAGATTCGAATCCCAATCAGAAGAAGTTCGTGTAATTTTGGAGTTTTAAACCATGCCAATTCAAACCGATCTATCGGTATCCCCATATTTCGACGATTATCAAGAGGATAAAGATTATTATAAAATCCTCTTTCAACCATCTGTACCTGTACAGGTGCGCGAACTTAATCAACTGCAAACTTTACTTCAAAAGCAGATTGAGAAGTTTGGTGATCATATCGTTAAAAGAGGAAGCGTACTCAACGGTTGTCAGTTTAATTTTCAAACAGCAATTCCTTATGTCAAAATAAAAGATGCAACTGCTGCCGGATCAGCAGCTGCCCCCAAAGATTACGAAGGATTTCTTATCCGCAACAGTGCTAACTTAGTTGCGCGAGTTATTGCATCAAATACTGGTTTCGAATCTCAAGATCCTAATCTCAAAACTTTATATCTTGATTATTTAAATTCAGGAACAAGTTCTGAGAGCGGAGCATACACGAATAATCAAGTTTTGACTGTATACAGTTCTAACAAAAGACTGCATAAAGTTTCCATTATAAATGCTTCTCAAGGATTTTCTAATAATGATAGCGTTGTTTTCCTATCAGCAATAGAAGTACAGAACACAACTGGTGGTACAACTTTCGCTAGTGGCGGTTTTTCTGCTGGCGATACTATCACACAAGATACAACTAATGCCAGAGCAGAAATTGTTTCTGTCAACACAACCTCAAATACTACTGCTACAGTTTTAAAAATCAAACCTGTTACTGGCGAACTTTCTATAGGCAATACAGATAGTTGGAGTTTCGGAACAGGAATTACTTTTAACAATGGTTCTGGCGCAGAAGGAGTATTGTCTGGTTTTGTTGGAACAGGAGCAACGGGTTCTCTGTTGACGACTGGTGCTGGGGCAATTGATAGTGTTACAGTTGTAACAGGTGGAGAAAACTATTATGTTGATCCTCACGTAACAATCTCAACTACATCTGCTTCTAATACTCAAATTGATAATTTGGATTTGACAGGCGACGCTCACTTAGCGAATGTAACAGTTGCTGCTGTAACTTCTTCTACTGGTTCTGCATATGGCGTAAATGTAACTGAAGGAACTGTTTATCAGAAAGGTTACTTCATGCGCGTAGAAGATCAATTTATTATTATTGATCGATATGCTAATACACCAAACGCAATTTCTGTTGGATTCACTACAACAGAAACGGTAGCGAATAGTGCCGTTGATCCTTCGTTGGTTGATAATGCTGCTGGTTTCTTGAATCAAAATGCTCCTGGTGCCAATCGTTTGAAATTGGTTCCAACTTTATCAGTTAAAACCCAAGAAGAAGCAGATGAAGATAGCGAGTTCCTTTCGCTGGTCAAGTTTTCTGAGGGAAGATATTATCTCACAAATCCAACGCAATATGATAGAATTGCTGATGAGTTTGCAAAGAGAACATATGAAGAATCTGGAAATTATGTTCTAGATAAATTCTATTTAACTACTCGGTCAACTCTTTCGATCGCAAATTCCGATACGCATTTCTCTTATGTAGTTGATCCAGGACACGCGTATATTAATGGTTATCGTGTTAAAACTGATAGAAACTATGCGGTAGATGTAGAGAAGGGTACTGATACTGGCAGTTTGTCGAATACAGTTTTTGATTTAGTGTATGGTAATTATCTTCTTGTCAACGAATTTAGTGGGCGCACAGACTTTCAAGAAGGCGCACAGGTAAGTTTACGAAACGCTGCCGTCAAATCTGTTACTGATTATCCGGATGGCGGCGCAATCGCAGCAGTCAATCCAACTGAAATCGGTAAAGCAAGAATCCGTAGTGTGATGTATCACGGTGGTTCTGATCAAGGAACTCCTGGAGCAATATATCGTCTGTATCTGTTCGACGTTCGAATGAATGCTGGTCAAAATTTCGTAGACGTCAGATCTATTGTCGCTGGTTCTAATGCTGGCGTTGCTGATATTATTCCAGAAACTGTGAATACTCAGACCGGAGCACAAACTGGTGCTAAGTTACAATTAACAGAAAACAACAGTTTGCTTTTCCATACTGGTCGACCTCTTTCTAGTGTTTCTGCTAATGTACAATATCAGTATAGAACTGTCAAAACTAATCAGGTTGTTCAAACTGGCGGCACGTTTAGTATTTCTGCAGATTCTGGAACTGTGTTCCCATACTCTGGGAATCTTTCTTCTTTCGAAGAGAATCAATTAATTGTATCGCCCGAGGAAGATTTGGTTTCTAATGTTAGTATTGTCGGGACGAGTACAACTATCACTCCTGGAAACTCTTCTGTAGATTCTATCATATCCAGTAACAATGCAACTTTTATTGCAGATTTGGATCCAGGCGATTATATTCAAGTAACTGATGGTTCTAATACTGCTATTGCTTTTGTTAATAAAACGCCAGATTCTAATACAATTGTTTATTCTCCAAATACTGCATTCGATAGTCTTGGAACTGTTACTGATATCTTTAGATGCTATCCTAATGGTATTCCAGTACCAATGTCTCGCAGAACCACAGCATTCGCTAATACCAGTGTTGACCGTTTAACGATGACGCTTGATCTTGATATCACTATGAGCGCAACTGCTAATGTGGCAGTTACAGTTAATCAGCGTTCAAACACCGATAACACTGTTGTTAAGTCTGCTCAACGAAACACCTTTGTACAAATTGATTGTTCAAATAACGTAGCAGGAAGCACTGGTCCTTGGTGTCTTGGTTTCGCCGATATCATTCGCCTCCGCAAAGTATATGCTGGAAGCAACACTAGTGGCACTGATGTAACAAACAATTTTTATATCAATCATAAGCAAAATGAAAACTTCTATGATCTTGGCGAGTTGGTATTAGATCCTTCTTCAACGTTGACAGTTAATTCAAGTTCAGAGTTCCTTGTAGAATTTGATTACACTTCACACGGTTCTGAAGGCGTGAAGACCATTCGTTCTTATACTATTAATGATGAAATAGAATTATCAAGTTTGACTACAGATATTAACACTCTTGAAATACCAGAACTTACTAATCAGTTTGGTGGATATAAAGACATTCGCGAGTGTATTGACTTCCGACCTGTAACATCAAATACTGTCGCTGCGACATCTAATTCTGAAATTGCTCCATTAAATCCACCAGTAGCATCTGAAGCGACAAGGTTCTCTGGTAATAATTTGAAGTTCCCTGTACCAGAGAGCGACTTCTTCTGCGATCTGACATATTATGTTGGTCGTCAAGATATGATTGTTCTTAATGGAGATGGTGAATTTGAGATTTTAAAAGCATCTGATCGTCACCCTGATACATCTAAATCTCAGTTGACACTGTATTCGGCAGTAATACCGCCATATCCTAGTTTACCAGCAAATCTATCTGATGATGTGGCAGAGATTGAAAAAACAAGAATGAATCAAAATGGAGAAAGCGTTCGATTAAATAAATTCTCTGTCACGACTTCGGCGGTTGATCAACAAAATCCTGGTTATACCATGGAAGAAATTGGTCAATTAGAAAAAAGAATTTCTGTGCTGGAGTATTACGCAAATATCTCAGAACTCGAAGACGGAGTTAAAAATTCTGTCATACCAAGTTCTGTAGATACAACTCTAGAAAGATTTAAATTTGGATTTTTCGTTGAAAACTTTGCTGATGAAAAGCAATCTTATTCTGATTTCGAACACCCTCAATACAATGCTTCAATTTATGAAAGTAATTTGCATCCGTCAAGAGAACAAATTAATATAGATTTGAAACTATCAGATGACGACGCAGTTGGTAGCAATGGATCAAGTGCTTCGTATGTCGACAGTTATACAGCGAAATATCGCTATAATTCCAAAACTGTATTGACTCAGAGCAATGCTACTGCTGGTCCAGTTATAGTTGCAAACACAGAACCTACACCAAACACAGAACCTACACCAAACACCACGCCAGTACCTGAGGCAAACACTACCATCGGAACAACTTGTATTTACATTACCAATAACAACAGAGCAAACGATGGAAGAAATTCAACTGTTTATCAAGACACTGTATTTACTCTTTCCGCTAATATTGAAGCGGATTCTACAGATGTAACAATTGAATTTAATGTGTTCGGCGGTAAAGACAGATTTGAAATATATCAATCTCAGACTAAAGATAGTGGATACTCTTTGATATATACCAATGAAACTTTAAAACCGACTAATCTTACAAAAGAAAGAAGAAGAGAGTTACAGAACTTAAAACTACAACCATTATATACTGGTGGCGTGACCAGAGACAGAGGATCTTTTGATTATTCTGGCAGATGGAATTCATCTCCAAATTGGTCTTATGTTTCTAACAACGCCAATTTCGATTATTGGGTAAAAAATGTTGGTAAATTAACTTTCCCGTATGACTTCAGTGCTGGTAGATATATAAAAGTGCGAGTTGTAAAAGGTTCGCCTATACACAGTTACTATATTTGTTTTCCAGGAGATGTGCGAACTTTTGAAACCGCAACAACTGGTGATGGGCAAAGATTACCAAAATTTATTATTCCAAAATTTAATAGACCAAGGCCAAGGCCAACTCTGTATAAACCAATTCGACCTGTGATTTGTAAACCAGCACCAACGCCTACGAAACCCACAATTACAATTGATATAGGAATAGATAAAACGCTGACTCCGGTTCCTTTTGTTGATATACCTGTTACTAACAAAAAAGATCCGATTGTTACAACTCAACCAATTGGATGCGGGATCTCGTTGCCGATAAAAGACACAGTAGATACAAAAACGATACCGCCGAGCACCCCTAAACTAGATACGGCTGTAGAAATAGTTTACGGTGGTACTGGTTCATTGCCTCCTTCGGGTGATGGCGGCCGTGGCGTGAGAGGCGCAGGTGAAAGAGAAAGTATTAGAGATCCTTTAAATTCAAGTTGGAAACTGAAATGAGAATAAAGTATAAACCGAATCAATCTAATAAGAATTGGAATAACAAGTCTAGAGACCCTGCACATCCATATAAACTCTGTAAGAGTCCGCAAGAGCAGTTCGGATACAAAGGTGGATTTCATAAAAATAATTTCAGTAACTTAATTCCAAACACAAAGTACTGCGTATTGGTTCCTGTTACTAATGATACTGTCGTTGGCGGCAATGGCGTATATAACAGTAAATTCTACAACATAACTAAATTTTGCAAACCAATTGGTCAGAGCAAAAAGTGGAATAACAGAAGTTATATCACGGGGTCGTTTGATAATCTTAGAACAACTAAAAAGGTTTGGGGAGCAGATCACTTCTTAAGTTCTCCTGAAGGTACGCTTCGATTGAATGTTTTTAGGCACGCATATTTTCGTTTCGGAATTAGAAGGATAACAGATTGGAATCGTACTTGGTTACAAGATTGGCGGGAAAATGGACTTACAAGAAGTATCATACTTGTTCCATACCATCAAATTACTTTCGGCGCAACTGATAGCGACCCAGTCACTTTAAAGGTTCAAGCACTGCCCCCAATCATAACTTGCCCACCACCATCAATTCCTGGTCCGCCGATCAAAGTTTCACAAGAATTGTTACCAGATTATATTCAAAGTTTTTTCTTGGATCCAAACGCATTTGACAATTCTAAAGTTGCAGACATCACTTCTATCAGCGTTTATTTTTTAAATAAACCAGACAGAAAAAATAATCGATGCGGAATAGAAAATCCTTCTGTTACTTGTGTTTTGTTAGACGTAGAAAACGACACTCCTGTTTTAAAAGAACAATATACATCATCGTTAACAACACTGCCATATACTTCAATTATTGCAACTTCTGATGCAACGGCAGAGACAACATTTACTTTCGAGGATCCTATTCGAGTTCAAGTTGGTAAGAAATATGCATTCGGTTTAATGTTTGATGATGAATTGTTTATTCCTTGGACTTGCAAAGTTGGCGATAGAATATTGGGTACTAATACACCTTCTCCTGGTGCAAGCAAAGAGCATAGAGGCGATCTCTACACTTTAGAGAATGTTACAGGTACTATTAACAATTCAAACTTTGCGAAAAATTTCAACAAAAAAGATGATACTGATTTAAAATTTGATATTCATTTTGCAAACTATATTATTGATCAAGACCTAACTTTAAAGGTTACTAATAAGAATGAAGAGTTTTTAACGCTCTCGAATATTTCTACAGATTTCTTTAATGCCGAAACAGTATATGTTAATGCTGCGAATTCTACAGGAACTGTTGCTATTACTGGTGGTCAAGAAATTCTGGTTGGCACTGCAACTACATTTACAAGTTTGAATGAAGATGAACGAATCATATTAATTGATAGCACTGATAACACTCTAGTTGAGGTGGTGACAGTAGATAATATCATTTCTGATACTCAAATCGAACTTACTGAACCTGTTGAAAATACCATCAGCGGAAACTTTATCCGTACAACTACGGCAGAAGTTGAAAATTATTTCGAAGGAATTAAAAGAATAATTTTAACTGAATCAACAGCAAACACCACAAATTATATTACCACTAGCAGCGTTCTGGTTGGAGTTAATTCAGGTGCTACTGCTAACGTCGCCTCGCTTGAAAATTTCCCTGTTTCAGTATTCTCTTGCGATATAGGATTAGATTTGCCAACGACTTATGCCTGTACTGGTACATATAATTTTGCTAAATCGGATGGAAGTAGTGGTTATGAAATGTTGTCATCAACTCAGAACGATTTGTCTTTGACAGCGCCAAACCATATAAGAAATTATCAAGCACTAATTCTTTCTCGTTCTACTGAAATAGTTGAATTATCGGGTGCTAAATCTGCGAATATAAATTTTTCATTCACATACAGTGGACCTAATTCTGCTACAAGTTTTGAGTGTCCAGTTTTCAATGTTGAGGAAATTACTTTCTCTACAAGTCGCTGGTTGATTAATAATGATAGCGCGAATGAGCACACCAATTACGGTGCTTCTTCTACGAAACATATTTCAAAACCTCTTTCTTTTGAAAGCGGAAACTCTGCAGAAGATATTCGAGTTATCTATAATGCTTGGCGGCCAGAAACGACAGACGTTTTGTGTTATGCAAAAATCATTAACTCAAATGATCCGGCAGAATTTGATAGTAAATCTTGGACATTGTTAGAAATGAAGAGAGGAACAGGGCAGTTTGGTGCGAAAGATAATCCAGGTGATTATCGTGAGTACGAGTTCGGTTTCCCAGATTACCCACCAAGTTCTAATACTGTAGACGGTGTCATAGACACTGAAACAAACAACTCTACTAATACCATAACTGGAACTGGAACTTTATTTGATAATGATATTACTGCAGGAGAAGTAATTAAAATTTACGATCCTTTGTTCCCTGATACGAACTATGGCGTGTTCAGCGTAGACAGCGTAACAAGTAACACCGAAATAGTTTTAACATCACAAGTTGCTAATGTTAATATTACTGGTACTGGACTGAAAATGGATAAGTTGTCAACGCCCTATACTGCATTTAACAATGCCGGCAACTTAAACATAGTCCGATACTTTGGTGAGAACGGTGAGATATATGACACATATTCCACCGTTATAATTAAAACGGTCTTGACTTCTTCAGGATATGAAATTGTACCGAAGGTTGCTGATTATCGAGTCATTGGAGTTTCTTCTTAATGTCAGAGAACTTTTCCAAAGACAGTTTGGGAGCAGTTATAAATAATGATTTGAGTGAATATGAAAGATTTAAACTCAAAAGATTGCAAGCAGTCCGAGAAAATTCTTTACAAGAAAAAGTAAAATTGTTAGAAAAAGAAATCCTTGACCTAAAAAATAGGTTAACCAACATAGAAAGCGGATTAAATTAATGGCACTATTATCAGGTTTCGACAGATTAGATTCAGACGCAGATAGTTTTAGCGATTGGTTGAATAAAACCAACGAAATGATTGACTTAATGCGTGATGATGTCATCACCGCGAACAGTACTATTGCAAACACTGAAGGCGACGCCAGATTAATTGGTGCATTTGTTGCAAACACATTTCATGTTGCAACTGAATTATACGGTGGCAACTTATATGCCAATGGCGATTTTAATTCTGCTAATTTAGAAGTTGCAACTAACACACATTTCGCTAATACCTGTGATGAAGTTCACATTGAAAACGACCTCAGAGTTAGCGGGAATTTAATTTACACTATTGCAGATACAAACTTTACCAATTTAATTCCTGCGAACAATGATACATATTCTGTTGGTAATACATCAAAGCAGTGGGCAGAAGGGTATTTCGTAGATTTAGATGTAAGCGCAAATGCAACAATATTAAATCTAGAAGTAACAGGAAACACTAATATTGGCGACCTGACAATGAACGATCTGTCAGTTGCCAATCTTGAAGTTACTGGTACTGCTAACATACAATCTCTAGAAGTTTCTGGTTTGACTGCGAATGGAGTTGCCCTTGTAGGTAATGAAACAAGCGTATCTGTTTCGACGCCAACTGTGATTGATACGTTTTCTAAATCGCAGTCAAAAGGATTTAAATATATTATTCATGGAGTCAACGAAGGAGACGCGTCCAGCGTGTTTACTCTTGAATTGATGTGCGGACACAACGACACTGAAATGTTCTTTACTCGGTATGGCGAACTTACGAATAATTTTAATGCTACTTTGGTTCCGCAAATACAAGGTTCTGCAATACAATTATTAGCAACCTGCGCAGACGCTGACGCAAATAATGTGCATACGTTTAACATTCTTCGAATAGAGACTCGATAATGGGAACAAAGGCAAATTTAAAAATCGACCAAGGTTCTGATTTTATCACTTCTGTTAGTTTGACAGATGACGATGGCACTGCATTAAATTTGGTTGGATATACTGGTGAAGCACAAATTAGAAAATACTACACCTCGACAACGTATAAAGGTTTTGAAGTTACAATACAGGCAAATACAGGTACAGTACAATTAGAATTAGATGCGAACACCTCTAATAATATGGACTTTGGAAGATATGTTTATGATGTAGAACTCACCGCTTCCGATGGAACTATTTCTAGGATCATGGAAGGAATCGTAACAATTACTCCAGGAGTCACACGATAATGGCACTCTCACAAGGCGGTTATAAAATATCAATAAATCAAACTGGATCCAGTTTGAGCAGCAGTAAACCAATCTCTTTGCGCAACGTTGTTCGTGAGGGGGCAGTTGCGAGCATTGAGAATATTGAGAATATAGGAAATGTTTCTACAGTGAGTAAAACAGATGGCGCATTTTTACAATATAATGCAACAACTAATAAATATGAAGTTGTGCAAGCAGAGTTAGATGGCGGAACTTTTTAATTTTTATAAATAACAAAACAATAATAATCTATCGAAGGAATATTCAATGGCAACTCAAAATTTAATTCAAATTAAGCGTTCGGAAACGACCGCAACGCCAACCAGTCTCGCCAATGGTGAATTGGCTTGGTCAGGTAATACTGATGCGCTGTTTATCGGCAACTTCGGAGCTGTTGTACAGGTCGGTGGTGTCGTTATTGATAGCGATACTATGTCAGGCGCAAACGCAACTAACATTGCTTCTGCTGAATCAATTAAAGCATATGTAGATTCGGTCGCAGGTGCTGGCGTTTCTGATCTGAATGACGTTTCAGATGTGAATGCTGGCAGCGCAACTGGCGGTCATGTATTAACTTGGGACGCGACTGAATCAAAGTGGGTTGATGCCGACATTGCTGGCGGTACAGGTATCAGTTCTTCTTACGATCAAGCAACTGATGCGCATACCATCTCACTCGACGACACTGCTGTCACAGACGGTGCTTATGGAAGTGCTTCAGCAGTTGCAACTTTCACCGTTGATGCTCAAGGTCGTTTGACTGCTGCTGGGTCAACTAATATTGCAATTTCTTCTGGTGCAGTTTCTGGTCTCGCAACATCTGCCACAACTGATACAACTAATGCTTCGAACATCACTTCAGGAACATTGCCAAGTGCTCAACTCCCTGATTTAGCAGTTAGTGATTTTGGCGGCGCAGCAATTGTTATAGAAAGTGAAGGTATTGATTCGAGCGATAACGATACATCGATACCAACCTCGGCATCTGTTAAAGATTTTGTAGAAGGTAAAGGATATTCAACTACAACTGGTACAGTAACCAGCGTTTCCAGCGGCAACGGTTTGACTGGCGGTCCAATTACAGGTTCTGGTTCCCTTGCTGTTCAGGCAGCGAATAACACAATCTCTGTTGGCGCTGGCGGTATCGCAGTAATTGAAAGCAACCTTTCAATTACAGAATCACAAATCAGTGACTTAGGTTCATACTTAACTGCTGAAACAAATGACTTAACAAGTGCTGTTACTTGGGCAAACGTACCTGATGCGAACATTACCGAATCAAGTGTTACACAACACGAAGCAGCTCTTTCAATTACTGCTTCTCAGATTTCTGATGACATCGCACTTGGTACAGATACTTCTGGCAACTATGTTGCGACAATCGCTGGTACGGCAAACGAAATTTCTGTCTCCGGTTCCGGTTCAGAAACTGCCGCAGTTACTATCGGGCTCCCAGATGACGTAACAATTGGTCGCGACTTGACGGTTACTGGTAACTTGGTTGTACAAGGTACTACAACTACAATTGACACAACTCAGTTACTTGTTGAAGATAACCTGATTCG
>Ga0209715_1001318_pt1 | contig 20279 bp, 3 predicted proteins | sample COGITO_mtgs_1205_2_FD_184809 | JGI IMG/M metagenome (GOLD analysis project Ga0209715, IMG submission 184809) | Pelagic marine microbial communities from North Sea - COGITO_mtgs_120503 (SPAdes) (version 2) | ecosystem: Environmental > Aquatic > Marine > Epipelagic ... | reverse complement strand
TGAAGATATTTCTAAAGAAGATGCCGCGGGTTTAAAAGCAACAATAGAGAAACACGTTTTATATACTGATAGTAAAAAAGGTGCTGATTTGTTAGCCGAATGGGATACAAGTTTGAACAACTTCGTAAAAGTGATGCCAACGGAATACAAGCGTGCTTTAGAGCGTTTAAAAACAGAAGAACCAATGTTTGAAGAATTAACAATAGCATAATGTCATGGGAAAAATAACAGGATTTAAAGAATTTGAAAGACAGGATGAAACGTATACTTCTGTAAAAGATCGTGTAAAAAATTATAAAGAATTTACCGTTCCTCTTTCAGAAAAGGAAATAACAAAACAAGGCTCACGTTGTATGGATTGTGGAATTCCTTTTTGTCATAGTGCTTGCCCTTTAGGAAATCTAATTCCAGATTTCAATCACATGGTACATCAGGGAGAATGGCAAAAAGCTTCATGGATATTACATTCGACAAATAATTTTCCAGAATTTACTGGCCGCTTATGCCCTGCTCCATGTGAACAAGCATGTGTGTTAGGTATTATTGAAGACCCAGTTTCTATTGAAAATATCGAAAAAAGTATTGTAGAACGGGCTTTTAAAGAAGGCTGGATAAAACCTCAACCTCCAAAAAACAGAACTCAAAAAACAATTGCAGTTATTGGTTCTGGACCTGCAGGTTTAGCAGCAGCACAACAATTAAATAGAGCGGGTCATACCGTAACTGTTTTTGAAAGAGACGATGAAGTTGGTGGTTTGTTACGCTATGGAATTCCTAACTTTAAAATGGAAAAAGGAATCATCGAAAGAAGGGTTGCTATTCTAGAAGCAGAAGGAATCATCTTCAAAACGAACGTCAATGTTGGTGTGAATTATGATGTTAAAGACTTAAAAGCATTTGATAGTATTGTTTTATGTGGTGGTGCAACAGAAAAACGTAGCTTACCAACTCCTGGTATTGATGCCGATGGTGTTGTACAGGCAATGGATTTTTTAACACAACAAACAAAGGTATTATTTGGTAAAGAAGTAAAAGACCAAATAATGGCAACTGATAAAGATGTTATTGTTATTGGTGGAGGAGATACGGGTTCCGATTGTATTGGTACCTCAAATAGACATGGAGCAAAATCTGTAGTTAATTTTGAAATCATGCCAAAACCTCCAGGACACCGTTCTCCAACAACTCCATGGCCTTTTTGGCCCTTACAATTAAAAACATCTTCTTCTCACAAAGAAGGTGCAAAACGTAACTGGTTGATCAACACCAAGGAATTTGTAAAAGATAAAAGTGGAAAATTAATCGCTTTAAAGACAGTGAATGTGGAATGGAAAATGGTTCCTGGACAAAGACCAGAGCTAATTGAAGTAGCAGGTACTGAAAAGACATGGCCTTGTGATATGGCGCTACTAGCTCTTGGTTTTACAGGTCCAGAGAGCACCTTGGCAGATAAATTAGGAATTGATAGAGATATTCGTTCAAACTATAAGGCTACTTATGGAAAATACCAAACGAATGTTCCAAATATTTTTACTGCTGGAGATATGCGTCGTGGACAATCTTTAATTGTTTGGGCAATATCAGAAGGTAGAGAAGCCGCAAGACAAGTAGATTTATATTTAATGGGCAAGTCTGAATTACCTTCAAAAGATATTACTGGTGATTTAGTTTCCATGTAAATAAATCATCCTTAAAACTTTAAATGAAAGGCTATCTGAAAAGGTAGCCTTTTTTATTTCCTTAGACCATTAGTGTTAAAGTTTATGGTTTCTTTACATTAATTGATGTTCCCGAAAATTTATTTATTATATTTGTCATATTTGGTTGTATTTAAGAGTATTCGGCTTTATAATAGTATATTCGATTTTATTGTCATTCAAAAAATAGTACCATTTTAAACCTACATTAAGTTAATTTTAATTGATATTTATGTTTAGTATCCCCCAAAATAAAACATCAAAAGCAATCTCGCAGCAACTTATTACACCTCTTAAAAGGCTTGCCTTTTCATTGCTAATTGCTTTCTCTTTTTATAGCTATAGCGCTAATGCGACAGAAATCAAACCCATTGCGTTTTCTACTGATATAAATATTTCAGAAGGGACTGCAGGAACGATTGTTAGACTAACGGACCCTACTACTCCTTTTAATTCAACAAATACGGATGACGTTCAACTAGCTGGCGGGGGGCCAATAAGTGGAGTCACTTTCGATGCGTCCGACAATAGTCTTGTTGTAACCATACCTTGTGGCGCAAGCTCTGGGAATTTTTCAGTAGATGGAGTTGATGTACTGAACTCTAGCTTTATTTATATAGCACCAAATATTACGACTGTATTGCCTGATGTTAGTTTATGTGTTGGTCAAACGTTTACTGAAATCCCATTGGAAGGTACGTTGCCACAACCTTCTGGTCTAATGTTTAATTGGACGAATACGAATACAACTATTGGTTTAACTGGTGCACAGGATAATGTTTCCGAAATACCAACCTTTACCGCTCAAAACCCTACTTTAGAACCTATTAGTAGTACAGTTACTGTAACTCCTGTAGTGAATGGCTGTGAAGGAGATGCTGTCACTTTTACAATTACGATAAACCCAGTACCCGTCTTAACTACAATTAATAACAATACATATTGTCATGGAGAAACAGTGCCGTCAATAATATTATCTGCAAGCTCTCCAACAATTGGAACGGGCGTTTCATATGCTTGGTCTCGAACTGGTGACAACATCGGTTTCTCCCCTGCTAGCGGTTCAGAATCTCCTATTAACTCTTTTATAGCAACCAATACAGGAACGACACCACTAACAACTACTTTCACGGTAATTCCAACATATGAAGGTTGTACTGGTCTTCCAAAAGAGTTTGCAATTACAGTAAATCCAGCAAGTACTGGTGGTACGATTATAGCGACTGAAACAACTATTTGTGAAGGTGGGAGTTCAACTTTAACCTTAAATGGTGCTATTGGTACAATTCTCCGATGGGAAAGTTCTGTCGATAATTTTGTAACAAGCACACCTATTCCGAATACGAGTAACAACTTGAATGCAAGCCCAACAGTAAACACAGAATACAGAGCGGTTGTCCAAAATGGAACTTGTGATGAAGTCAATTCTAATAAAATAGAAATTATTGTTGATGCAACTACTGTCTCTGGAACGGTATCTGGTGGTAGTACAATTTGTGAAAATGAAACAAGTGGTTTACTAACTTTAACAGGCGCGAATGGTACGGTTACAACTTGGCAATCTTCTACAGATGCCGGGGCTACATGGGATGATCTTTCAGGTACTATAGGGACTACTTCTTATACTTCCGAAACGCTAGACCAAGCTACTTCATTTAGAGCAATGGTAACCAATGGGAGTTGTGCTGCAGAACCTTCTGCTGCAACAAACGTAATTATTAGAGATCAATTAAACGTAGGAGACTTAAATATAACTTCAGGAGCCGCAACAGTTTGTGAAAACACAGCTGTTGACTTAGAATTGACTGGTGAAGTTGGTACAATTATAAGGTGGGAATTTAAAGAGAGTCTAAGTGTTACTTGGATTCCTATCTCGAATACAACAAGCACTTTCACAACTAATTTATTAGGAGCATCTACACAATTTAGAGTTTTTATACAAAACGGAAATTGCGGGAGTGGTTATTCTCCTGTGCAAGAAATAAATGTAGAGAAAACGCCTAACTTTAGTACTCTTTCTATTTCTTCAGGTTCTACAGGCCTTATTTGTAGCGGAGCTACTACTGATTTAGATTTAACAATCACGGAAGGTATTTTAGTCAGATGGGAAACAAGAACTACTGGTGGTGGTACATGGAGTAACTACACAGAAATGGTCGTTTCTGGATCAAATACCTATACAACAGGAACCCTTACTAACCCTATAGAATTTAAAGCAATCCTTACTTCAGACGGTACAGGTATCTGTGGAGAGCAAGAGACAAATTTGATTACAATAAACGTAGAAGAGTCGGCAGTTGGTGGTACTTTAAGCACTACAGGAGCAGCAGCTGTTTGTCCTGAGACTGGTATTGATATTATATTAACAGGAGAAACGGGAACTGTTTCTCAATGGGAATATGCGCTATCAACAGCACCAAATAATTGGTTCACAGTTACCCCTAACAATACAACAACAATACTCAATACAGGAAATTTATCAGAGAACACACGATATAGAGCCTCAGTAAATAGCGGTGTTTGCGAAGCATATTCTTCAGAAATAGAAATCACATTAAATACACTTCCAAATACAACGGATATCCCTAACCAAGAGGCTTGTTTTGGAGATTTCTTCACTTTTGGAAATCCTGCTACGACTCCAGGTTATAGTTACCTATGGTCAACAGGAGCAACAACATCTAGTCTTTCATTAACGGTTACTTCTTCTGGATCTTATTCGTTAATTACTACAGAAGATGCTACTGGCTGCTCTATAGAAGATAGTTTTGAAATCACCATGCAACCGTTACCAGATGCAACAGTAATTGCAGATGACAGTATTTGCGAGGGTGAGCAAATAGCGATTGGAGCAACAGATATACCGACATCTACCTACAGCTGGGTGGCTACTCCAAGTTATACTTGGACTATAAGTGACCCTGCTACAAGTGCGAACCCAAGTGTAGCACCGTTAGTAACAACTACCTTTACCTTAACAGAAACAGTTGCAGCTACAGGTTGTACGCAAACAAATAGTGTTACGATTACAGTGAAGCCAGACCCAACGGTTTCTTTAAATCGTGGGACAAGTATATCTTTGTGTGAAAGAGAGACTACGAATATAAATGCAACTATTACAGGTGGATATGGCACGACACTTTGGGAAGTAATTCCGGCTGCATCTGGAGATGTAAATATTCTAAGTTCAACTGAAATTGATTTTACACCCACTTTACAAGGAGTTACAAACGGTACTGCTATCGTAAGACTTACCGTAACGAATACTTGTGGTGATAACTTACCTTTTGTAGACACAACCATCACCATCGATCGCCAATCAATAGCAGACGCTGGTACTGACGGAACTGTCTGTGATACCAATAAAATTATGCTAGACGGTTCAGGTTCTCAGTTTGTAAATACATTTCAATGGTCAAAACCTACAGGAATTACAGGGAACTTATCATTTGCCAATACAGTAAACCCTATTTATACGCCAAGTACAGATGATGTTTTAAATGCAAACACACTGTTTCCAGCGGGTATACCTTTTACACTTACAACCTCTTCAGGAACAAATTGCCCTCCTGGTACAAGTACAGTTAATGTAAACATCATACCGAGTCCAATTATTAGTGCAGGCCCTAGTACAACCACTATTTGCGAAAACACCACATACAGTCCAACTGCTACTACAGATGCAAATACAGCCGATTTCGTTTGGAGCTCAAGTGGGGATGGAATATTTACAAATGTAAACGCAACAAACCCAACATACACTCCTGGTGCAACAGACAAAGCTACAGGAATTGTTACCCTTACACTTACAGCAAATGGGAATACCCCATGTGCACCCGTTACTAGCGAAACTATTTTAACCATTGAGAAAAACCCAACAATTCAAACAATTAGCGATTCGGATGTTTGTGCAAGCCCTACAAACCCATTAATCTTAACGGCAACTATTGGTAACCCTGGTACTATTTCTTGGAGTAACAACGGTAGTGGTTCATTTAATGGTACTGAAGGTTCAGACTCTCCAATTTACTCACCGGATCCAACCGATACAGATGTTGTATTTACAATTACTGTAACTCCAATAAACCCTTGTGGAATAACAGCTACAGAAACATTTATATACACAATTAATCCGGATCCAATTATCACTCCTGGAGGAGATACTAATATTTGTACTAATGAAACAAGCATCACTTTAAACGGTGCTGCAACAAATGTTACTTCAACTAGCTGGACAACAGCAGGGTCAGGTTTACTTAATGACGACAGCAGACTTGATGCTACTTATACATTTGCTCCAAGTGATATCACTGATGGGTCTGTAACTTTTATATTAACTGGTTTTCAAACTAGTTGTGATCCTGAAAGTCAATCAGTAACTTATACTTTTGAGGAGGCCCCAAGTGTAACTGCTGGTGCTGCTCAAACAATTTGTGAGGAAGATACTGTTACTTTAAACGGAACTGAAACAAATACAAGTAGTGTCTCTTGGACTACAGATGGTATGGGTATTATTGCTAACGGCAATACTGTTAATCCAACATATACGCCACATGCTAGCGAAATAGACACGACAATTAGTTTTACGATTGTTGGTCAGGGTCAAGGATCTTGTAATACACCAACAGATGCTGTCACTACAACTGTGACTATTATTCCACAAACATTAGCAGATGCTGGAGTTAATAAAACAATTTGTGAAGGAGATACTTTTATGATTACAACAGCAACTGCATCTAATTTTAATTCAAATGTAAATTGGTCATCAGGAATTAATGGTGGCACTTTTACCGGAGGGAATACACTGTCTCCAACATTTACTCCAAGTACTACCGATATTGAAAGAGGTTTTGCTATACTTACTTTAACAGCACCTACAAATACTCCTTGTTCTCCTGATGTAGTAGACCAAATGACCTTGACAATTAGTAGAATACCAACTATAACTTTCACAAACCCAACTGATGTTTGTATAGGAACGGCGGCTTTTCTAATTGATGGTGTTTCTATTCCAGATTTTGATCCAACAACCGACACTTTACAATGGACAAGAGAAAGATCCTTAGACACCCAGGGAATAGCTACTCCTAATTCAATCAATACAACTTATACTCCTTTACCCGAAGATACCGTTTCAGGTTTTGTGACCTTATCTCTAAAAGTTGATCGAAATATAGATGGTTGTACCTCCTCGGACGAAAAAACTATTACCCTAAATTATATAAAGGAACCTTCTGGAGATGCAGGGCCTACTATAGAAACTATTTGTGGTAACGACACTTATACAACCACATCGGCTACTGCCAGTAATTATTCAGAAGTTACCTGGATTTCAACAGGAACTGGTTCCTGGAATGGCACTGAAAAAAATCTTACTGCAGCAGCGTACACACCTTCGCTACAAGATATTGATTTAGGATCAGTAACCCTTACTTTGCGAATCATTGGTAATGGTTCTTGTTTTGCTATTTTTGAAGATACTTTAACCTTAAATTTTGAAGCACTACCAGTGATCACAACATTGGATGCTAGCATATGTAATACCAGTAATAGTTTCCGAATAACTGGCACAGATATTACAAATAATTACGAACCGGTTACCATAGGTAATTGGACTTCCTCTGGTTCGGGAACTTTTTCTCCCTCAGGAGATCCTTTAAAACCTCTAGAAAATCCTATATATACCCCTTCTCAAATTGATAAAGAGGGAACTAGCGTTACACTTACATTAGAAGTAACACCAATGGATCCTTGTTTACCAAAGCAAAGTGAAACTCTTATTTTATCAATTATACCAGCGCCAATTGCAGACGCAGGTGTAGATTTATCTGAATGTGAAACGCCTTTTACAATTACTACAGCAACAGCAAATGCAGGTACTTACAGTCGTTTAGAATGGACGTCTGCCAGTGGAGGTGCGTTTCAAGGTGGTGTTATTAATAGCATTAATCCGACCTATATTCCTTCTGCAACAGATATTGGGGCAGGTACTGTCGATTTAATTTTAACGGCTTTTCCATTAACTCCTTGTGCAATTGCATCTGTAAGCACGATTACAGTAAGTATAAAAAAAGAACCTGTAATTACGGTAACGAATCAAAATCCTATTTGTGAAGATGCTCTAAATACAGAAATTCTTGGTACGAATGTTTCACATGAGAAAAGTTTCGTTTATACTTCTACAACGGGAACTATTATTAATAATGAAACTACTTTAAATCCAACAGTAACTCCAAGTAATTTAGATATCAATAACGGATTTATTATCCTGACAATAACAGCAGATGCAGATGGCGCTTGTGTAATTCCAGTAACGGAAACCATCACAATTGCAATTCAAAGAAACCCAGTAGTAACTGCTGGTGCTGCTAGCACTTTTTGTGAAGGTGCTGTGATTACAACCAATGACGCTACTGCTTTTTTTGTAGGAACTGGGAATTTACAATGGGATAACAACGGTGGAGATGGAATATTCAAAACCCCTTCAAATACATTGATTACGGACTATGAGCCGGGTGCAACAGAAATTTCAAATGGACAAGTACAATTAACTCTAAAAGGAACTGCAACTTCACCTTGTTCAGCTAATTCAGTAGCAACAGTTACGCACACGATTGTAAAAAAACCAACATTAGTAATTAATCCTACAATCGTTTCTATCTGTGAAGATGAGGTATATCAAGTAATACCAGGACAGGTAACCATTACCGATTTTACCAATGTGGATAGCATTCTATGGTCTGCTTCTTCTCCAGGTACTATTGCAGTTGGAAACACCAAAGATTTGGAACCTCTTTTTACACCAAGTGCTACAGATATTGCCAATGGATTTTCAATTTTAACGGCAGAAGTAACTCCTATTGGGCCTTGTACAGATGCACTGACAGAAACAATTCGAGTAAATATTACTAAAAATCCAACGATTGATCTCTCTGGAAACAGTGCTGTTTTTTGTGAAGGAGAAAATAAACAATTGACAGCCACTTTTACGGATCAAGATGCTGGAACAATTGTATGGGAAATTGTTAGTGGAACAGGAATTCTTTCTAATGCAAATATTGCGACACCAGAATATATTCCAGCAGTAGATAGTGATGTGGTAGTAATCAAAGTTTCGGTAATAGGAAACACACCTTGCTTAAATAGTATTTCTGAAGATTTTACAATTAATAGAATTCAATTACCCGAAGTTACATTAACACAAAACACTGCAACGGTTTGTAGCACAGAAAATACAATTAATCTTGATGCATTGGTGACAAACACATCAGCAAACACCACCTATCAATGGACAAGCTCTAACGGCAGTTCAACCTTTGGCAACTCGACAAATGAAGATACTTCTTATACCTTTTCGCAAGCAGATAAAGATAATGGAGAAGTTACGCTAACATTAACAGCCACAAGTGATGTGGATTGTGCTTTAACCGATTCGGATAGTATTGTAATTACGATTGCACCAGCACCAATAGTAACGATAACAAATCCTGCAACAGAAATATGTAAAGATGCCATCTATAATGCTACTGCAATCGCAACAGATGCAACTATATATTTATGGGAAAAAGTAGGAATTTCTGATGGAACCTTTATAGATGCTAGTTTATTAAATACCCAATACATACCAGGGCCTAATGATATTTTAAACGGTGTATTTACAATTCAAATAACAGCAACAGGAGATGCCATTTGTACTCCTGTTACCACTTCAACAACTGTAAATATAATTCCAAAACCAACCATAACCTTTACTATAGATAGCGGAGAGAATTGTACTGAAACACCTTTTTCTATGCAAGGAGTTCTTGCAACGAATTATAGCAATTTAACTTGGAGTTCATTAAGTAGTGATCCAGGAACATTCAGTAATCCGTCAATAGAAAATCCTATTTACATTCCTAGTTCAACAGAAAAAGCAAGTAACAACCCTATTATATTAAGAGTTACGATAGCACCAATTGCGCCTTGTGATACGAATACAACAACTATTTTTAAAGATTTCACTTTAAATTTATTACCTGTTCCAACAGCTGATGCTGGAAATGATATTGCTATTTGTGAAGGTGAAGTTGTTACTTTAAATGGCGCTTCTACAAATGATGTTTCGCAATATTGGACATCTAGTTCAACAGGAACAACTGTTTTTGCAAATAATAAAGATGCTACTTATACACCAAGTACTTTAGATATAAACAATGGTACTGTGACACTTACATTGCACGTAGTGAGCAATACAAATTGTGACGAAATAACAGATCCTGTAATTATTACGATTGCAAAACAACCCACAGCAGATGCAGGGCCTACTGTAACGATTTGTGAGGATGCTTCTTATACATTATTAAACGGTGAAGCAACGGTAACGAATGAAACGTCTTATCAATGGACGCTTTCTGGAGGAGGAGCAATAACTCTAGGTACTCAAAACACATTAGAACCAGAATTTATTCCTAACCCGGGACAGACTGGTAATGTAACATTAACACTTACTGCTCTTGCAGATCCTGCATGTGGAGGTCTATCTGATGCTATCGCAACAAAAACGATTCGTATTATACCAAAACCAAATGTTAGTATTCCTGCAAGTGGTATTGTTTGTGAAGGAGAAGATTTCGTAATTGCTGCTTCAGACATCCTAACGTCGAATTTTAATACACTAAACTGGACTTCTTCAAACAATTTAGGAACTTTTATTACTAACGGACTTACTGGAGAAACAATCTATAGACCTGTAGCAAATCAAATTGGAGATGTAACTCTAACACTAACTGCAACTGCAAGTGATGGAGCATGTACTGATGCGAGTACAAACTTAGTGTTAACAGTGAACCCTTCTGTAATTGTAGAAGCTGGTTCTGGCACCTCTATTTGTGAAAATGAAACCTACACGATTAATGATGCAGATATTACTAATGGAGATGGTGTTTGGAATTGGTCTATTTCGGGTCCAGCAACAATTGCTGCAGGATCAGAAAATACTTTGAAACCAGAAATAGTTCCTAATCCTGGAGCTTCTGGTACCGTAACCTTAACATTAGTAGGTAATGGTTCTACAACTTGCCCGACCTCTGCAAAAGATACGGTGACAATTTTAATAAATGCTTTACCAATTGTAGATGCAGGAGCCCCTGTTAAAGCTTGTCAAGGAGTCACAGAAATCCCTCTAGTAGGGAACATTTCAAATGCGACAAGTTATAGTTGGTCACAAACTGGTGGTGCTGGAACAATTGTACCAACCCCTAACCCACTAGAACCAAAATACATTCCGGCAGCTGCCGATTTTATAAACCCTACAGGAGAAACAATAGTTACAGTCTTTTTAGAAGCTTTCGGAAATAATACGTGTACTAATATACAAGATAGTATGACCATAACTTTACAAGCAAACCCTATTGTTTACGCAGGTGTTGATGTGATTGCATGTAAAGGAGATGTAATCGATTTAAATACTGCTGTAGCTTCTATTTTTGATACCTTAACTTGGTCTACAGATGGCGATGGAACTTTCGATTTCACGACCACTGGTGGTGCGATAAACCCAATATACACATTAGGTAGCAATGATAATTCTTCTGTGATACTTACGATGACTGCAACTCCAAAAGGAGTTTGCAACGCAAATAGCTCAGATACAATTACAATTACAGTAAATCAAGAACCTACAATTTTGGCAACACAAAATGTGTTTAACTTTTGTGGAACAACATTTACCTTACCCGATGTAGTAACCGTTTCAAATAGTTTAAGTTATAGTTGGGAGAATACTACAATCGTAGGAAATAAATCTCTAGTCATTAACCCTACCTCTGAAACGCCAACGATTTCCCCAACACAAGATGAAATTAACAATGGCTTTATTTTATTGACACTAACTGCACAACCAAATACTGCTTGTACATCTGTGGCAACAGAAACTATAACAATTAATTTAACTCCTGAAGCAATCGTAGAAGCTGGAAATCCAAAAACAGTATGTGCTACAGACAATCTTATAAACCTTGATTTTTTAAATGCAAATGTTACTTCTAGTAATTTTTATTGGACTACAGATGGAACCGGAACGATTACTCCTATAAATGGAATAAATAGTTTACAACCACAATATCAAAGAGGAACAAACGAAACAGGTGCCATTGAATTTACGTTACATGCAAACAACATAGCTCCTTGTACAGGAGAAGAAATAGATACTGTAATCCTAAATATAGACCCATTGGCAACTGCTGATGCAGGTTCAAACATTACAATTTGTGAGGGTTCCGATGTAAATATAACCGATGCAGCTATTGCAAATGCTTCAAGTATTGAATGGATTGCCTCTTCAGATATTTCAGGAACACCCCTCTCTGATGGATTATTTTTGAATGGTAATACGATTAAAAATCCGTCTTATCGACCAAGTTTTAATGATATCCAAAGAGGTTTTGTATACCTTATAATTAAATCAGCAAACACAAATAGTTGTAGTACTGAAGTTGCTTCAGATTATATGAAATTAACTATTGCTGCAGGTGCAGGGGTATTTGCTGGAAGCAATGCAAAAATTTGTATAGATGACACTTATGAACTTGCTGATGCTTTTGCAAATAACGCCTCTAATGGTGTTACTTGGAGTGCTGCCCAGAACTCAAATGGTACCTCTCTGGGTACCTATATTAGTGGTAGTTTTAGTAATTTAAACAGTATAAATCCAACGTATACACCTAGTGCAGCAGACATCAATCAAGGTCATGTCTATTTATTTATAGAAGGTTCTGGAGCAAGTACCTGTTCTGTAACGGATAGTTTTATGCGTTTGGATATTACTTCAAAACCAAGCATAACTACTCAACAGAACATCTCTGTTTGTGTAGACAATCCGAATATTACATTGTCGAGTACTGCTGAAAATTTCGATACCATTACATGGAGTGTGTTTTCAGGTCCTGGAACGTTATCGAATATAAATAGCTTAAACCCGACATTTACACATGAAGTCGCAACCACTTCTACAACTCCAGAAACAACAATACTAAAAGCTATTTTAACACCTAAAGATGGTTGTGATAGTTCTGAAACAATCATAGAACAAGTTACCGTTACAATAACACCAATACCAACAGGATTCGCCGGAGATAGTGGTGCAGTTTGTTTTATACCAACACAGCCAATTCCGCTTTTCACTATAAACAATACAAATGTTAGCAATGCGAATAACCTTACTTGGACTTCAAACGGTTCAGGAATATTTTCTAGTGGAACGCCTACCACCTATCAATCTTTTTCAAATACTTGTCCTGAAATTGTCAATTTAACACTAACAGCAAGTGGTAATTGTGGTACCTCAAAGGTGATTGGTGTTGTTCAATTAACAATCAACTGTGAAGCACCAAATTTGGGAACTATTACTTCTAGTATTCCAGCTCCTCAAAATGTCTGCCAAGAAACCACCGTTTCATATCAAATACCCCCGAATGTTCTTGCTACAACATATAACTGGACGGCACCTACTGGAGCAGTAATAACATCGAGTTTACCTTATGGCAATGCAATCACGGTAGCATATGATGAAAATTCAACCTCAGGAATGGTCACTGTAGCAGCCTCAAATGACTGTGGAACTGGTACTAGTAGTACTTTTAACGTGACAATAAATCCTATTTTAAGAGCAACGATAATTAGTGGTCCTGCAATTATTTGTGAAAGTAATGTAAACGCTACATACACCGCTGCACCAATAAGTGGTGCAACAGGATATCAATGGTCATGGATAGACGGCATCACAACAAGAGACCTAGGCATCACATCGACAAATACACTTGACATTACTACTGCAACTTCATTAAATTCAGGATATTTACAGGTTAGCGGTATCAACGGTTGTGGTGAAGGAATCATTTCTGCTCCCTACAGAATTACTGTGACGAGTACTCCTTTATCAAGTACAACAACCCCTTCAGATATATGTTCTGGTACTGGCTTTAATTATATTCCAACGAGTGCTTCTTCTGGAGTTTCTTTCGCTTGGCAGAGAACTATACAGAGTGGTATTAAAGGAAGTGCATCAGGCACTGGAGATATTGTTAATGATCTACTAGAGAATACGACTACAATTTCTCAACCAGTTACCTACGTAATTTCATTGACCAATAGTAATGGCTGTATTTCTACCAAACCGATTACATTTAATGTTTTGCCTGTTGCGCAATTCGTTAATACTCCAGACTCAGAAGTTTGTTCTGGAGGAACGTTTAGTTTTGTTACAACTAGTAATCCAACAGGTACTGTTTCCTGGAGTAGAGCTGCAGTAGCAGGTATTTCAGAAACAAGCAAAACAGGAATAATAGGAGACATCAATGAAATCTTGACCAACACAACGAACACTGTTGTATCCGTTATTTATGAAGTTGTAATGCCTGTCACAAATGGATGCGCAAATACGATCGAATTTTCTGTAGATGTGCTACCAAAACCATCAGATGCCACTCCGATTACGGGACCAGTTTCTGTTTGTACGCCCAGCATGAACAATATCTATACTGTAGCACCTATTGCAAATGCTACTTCGTATGAATGGGTATTAGATGGCATTCTTTTCGGCACAACAGCAGTAAATCAAATTTCAATAGACTTTTCTTTGAGTGCTCCAGTAGCCTTAAGAGTTAGGGGTGCCAATAGTTGTTCTGAAGGGGTGTTTTCAAATCCATTAACGATTAATAAAGCTGCTACACCAACACTTTCAAACAACCCAATAAATTCTAAGATTTGTTCAAATGAGTTGTTTTCTTATATGCCAACAAGTATTAGTGCGACTACTTTTAACTGGGATAGAGCATCCGTACCTGGAATTGCTACGCCTTCTAGTACAGGAATTGGTGCTATCAATGAGATTTTAGTAAACACCACAAATACTCCAAAGACAGTTTCATATACCTTTACGCTAATAACAGTAGAAGGATGTACAAATACAGAAAATGTCGCTGTTACTGTAAATCCAACTCCTTATATTATAAACTCACCTGTAACTTCTGTTTGCTCAGGAAGTAACTTTGCTTTTACTCCTTCACCAAATATAGCATCTAGCGTAAGCTGGCGAAGAATTCCTATAGCAAACATTACTGGAGGGCCTGCTACTGGAAATGGAGGAATCAATGATCCACTCGTAAATTTAACAAGTGTAATAATTCCAGTAACCTATGAAATTACATTAACAGATGGCACAAATAACTGTACAACTACAGAAACTATTGTTATAAATGTAAATCCATTACCAACAGCAACTATCGAAAGTAGTACAACTACCTGTTTCAATAGTGCTGATAGTTTTATCAATTTTATAGGAGAAAATGGAGTTACTCCTTATACATTTACCTATACCATAGATGGAGGACCTCAAACAACAATTTCTACAAATGGTATTGAAACTAGTGCGAAATTGCCTCTTTTTTCTGATGCTGTAGGTAATTATATGTACCGTCTCATAAGCGTAGAAGACTCTAGTGACATTGCTTGTGAGCATACTTTTGATCCAACTGATGCATCGAAAGCAATCAATGTAGAAATTTTCGAAAGACCGACGTTAGAAATAACACAACCGAACGCAATTTGCGAGTTGGAAACTATTGATATAAGAGGAAACACCTACATTACTGATTTTGACGCAAATTTAATATATACCTATTGGAGAGATTTCAATACAACTCTAGCTTTTCTTACACCTGAGAGCGCAACTGGAGGCACATACTATATTAAAGCTGAAAACACAAATGGCTGTTCAGTAACAAAACCAATCATAGTCCAAGAAGAACCGTTACCATCAACTCAAATAGAAAACGGTCTCGATGAAGTTTCTGTCTGCGAAGGAAGTGACGTCGTTTTAAATGCAACTGGCGCTATAACTTACAATTGGTATCGATTAGATACTGCTAGCAATCCAGTAACTTTATCAACTAGTGATGTATATATACATACACCTACAACTAATGAAAAAATTTATCTGACTGGTACCAACGCTAATAGTTGTAGTAGTACTTCAGAAATAAACATCAATCTACTACCTGCAATTAAAGCACGGATTACAGGGATTACGGCTCATGAGGTCTGTGTACAAAGTGCTGAACCAACGATTACTTTTACAGCAGAGAACGGTACAGCTCCTTACACGTTTACCTATACAATTGGTGGTAATATTAGGACAATAACGAGTATTGGAACCAGTGATAGTGCTGTTTTACCAATTTCTACAAATGTATCAGGAGTATTCAATATTGTACTTACGGGTGTTGAAGATGGAGTAACAGCAAATTGTGAAAGTCCTTTATTGGAGCTTCCTATAAATGCAACGGTATCTGTTTTTGATTCAGAAATTACACCAGCAACACCAACTACTATATTTCAAACAATCTGTGAAGCACAACCCATAAATACGATTAAATTTGATGTTTCTGCGAATGCGGTGAGTGGATATGTGCAAGGTTTACCAAATAATGTTACAGCCCTATTTTCAAATATTGATAATACAATAACTATTTCTGGTACATCAACAGAGACTGGAATTTTTGAATATACAGTGTTCTCTTCCGTAGGTACCAATTGTACATCTACTTATACTGGTAGGATTACGATTAATAGTAATAGTAATATTGTAGCTCCTTTAAATAAAGACCAAACGATTTGTTCGTGTGGAGTCATTACTCCTATTGAATTTGAATTAAGTGAAAATACTTTAGGTGCAACAGTAAGTGGATTGCCAGATGGAATAGATTGGAATGTGATCAATAATATTGTAACTATTTCAGGAAACTCTTGTGATACTTCTGGAGATTATGTCTATACAGTTTCTCCACAAGGATTCTGTACAAATACTCCAATAACAGGTAAGATAACGATAACAAACATAAGTCCGATCCAAGTAACCAGTGGAAATCAAAACGAAGTACTTTGTATAAATACCACATTAACAAATGTCGTATACCAAGCAGCAATAGGTGAAACGCTTAAATTCGTTGGAGTGTTGCCCGCAGGAATTACATTCGTAGAAAACCCTGCCTTAGGATCAGCAACACTCTATGGAACACCTGAGAATAGCGGAATATATAACTACACCATCACCTCAGACTCTGCATGTAGTGATTCTATAAATGGAAGTATATTGGTTAATCAAGACCCGTTTTTTAATTTAATGGCTGGGAGCATAAGTCAAGTAACTTGTATAAATTCTCCTATACAAACAATACGATACCAAATTGCTGAAAATATAACTGATGTTAATTTCACACCCATATTACCAAATGGTGTTTCTTATGCAATCAATAATGAACAATTAATTATTTCTGGAACCCCTACTTTATTACAAGGAAATACTACTTATACTTTTAATCCTATTGGTAGCTGTAATGATACTTTTTCCAGACAAATTAATCTAGAATTTACAGAAGAAACCACCATAAATTTAGGAGCAGGTTCTGGATTAACAACCCAATCTGTTTGTCAAAATGCACCAATAGAGCCAATTCAATTTACATTACTTCCCTTAGGAACTCAAGTAAATCAAAGTACTTTACCTGGTTTTGTAAACGTAACAGAGATAAACCCATTTACGGGTTTATGGGAAATAACAGGAACTCCATTGAGTACAGGTATTTTTAACTTTGATATAGAAAGTATAAATAACTTGAACTGTAGCATTAGTTTACCAATTCAGATAGAAAACTTGTATGCAGCAGTAAGTGTGGTTTTAGACAGCGGTTCAGATAACCAAACATTGTGTAACTTTTTCTCCCCTATTGAAAATATCGTCTACAAAATTACAGGAAACATTCCTAATATTAATATTATTAGTGTTGAGGGGCTACCAGATGGAGTCACCTTTTCGAGAACAACGATTCTAAATGGACTCTTGCTAACCATCAGTGGTCAGGCAAATGAAACAGGAGAGTTTAACTACGAGGTAGTATATGATAATTGTGGCGTTATTCAAAATGGATTTATAAAGGCTTCATCACCGATATCTATAAATAGTACAGTAACTCAGGCCTCTTGTAATAGCGATGCAAGCATAGACCTAAATATTTATGGAGGAGTACCTTATGTAGATGACAGTGGAAATCCTTTTTATAACATAAGTTGGGTGGGGCCAGATGGTTTTAGACAAAATCAATTATCTATTGTCAATTTAGCTCCAGGGGATTATACTGTAAATGTGACCGATGCTTTTACTTGTGGATTGTCACTAACTAAAACTTTTACAATAGAACCTTTAATCCAATTAAGTGTTAATTTATTGAGCACCTCTTTAGCTAATGGATGTAATCAAGAATTAGGATGTGCTAATTTTGAATATGTGGGAGGTTCAGAAATTTATACGGGTTTTTTACTAGAATCATTAAATCCCCAGACCCAAATATGGCAAGTGAAAAATCCTTTAAATAATAACTATTTTAATATTTGCGGTTTAGATATAGGTCTATACAGAATATCCGTTTCAGATAGTCAGGGATGTACTACAGACCCATATATGTTTAGTATTGAAAATGACAATCAATTTTTAATAGAATCCATGGTAGTTCAAAACAGTTTATGTGAAGGTAACGATGGTTCCATTATGGTTGAAGTACTATCTGTGGATCAAAATTTAACGTTTACATATAATGGTAGTACCGTTTCATCAACACCCCTAGGAGACAATACATATGAGCTTCAAGTTATTGGTTCCGATGTAGCCAATGGTGTTTTAGAAATTATAGACGCAGGTGGATGTAGTATTTCAAGAAATATTAAAATGAAAACGCTAAATTCAGATTTTGAGTACACGTCATTTGAGTTTGAGAATTCTGGTTATTTTGATGTAAATGAAAGTATCGAATTTACAAATATGAGCTTTGTTGACGGAGGGGTATTCGATCCAAGTATCTACTCAAATATCAAATGGGATTTTGACGACAGTACTCCGTTTAAAACTTTTTCTTATCCTGATGATATGGTGATGAATAGTAATGGAGAAAGTATCCAAACAGTATTTCACACCTTTAAAAATGATGGAATATATAATGTTACTCTTACATCATTTAATGATGCTGGATGTTCTATTTCAGTTAATAAAACAATTGTAATTGGTACAGCATCTTCTGTTGCATTTCCAACAGTTTTCTCACCAAACAATGATGGTATCAATGATTTCTTTAACCCTACATATAGAGGTTTAACAGAATTTACAATGTACATTTACGATGAATTAGGAAATCTAATTTTCGAATTTACATCAACGGATGCAATCGCTTTAGAAAATGATGACACTTGGGGTTGGAACGGTATAGAAGCGACGAATACTACTCCTAAAAGTGGCCATTATCGCTGTTATTTTTCTGGAAAAACAATCCAAAATGAAGTGATACAGAAAAATGTTAGATTCTTAATTGTTAAGTAAAAATAAAAGACCCAATCATGACTAAAATATATATATACAGTGTTTTTACTTTCTTGTTTATAAATCTTACGATAAATGCTCAAGAGAATTTATACTTAAATCAGAATAAATTATTAGGGGGTTTAAATCCTAGTTTTTATGGTTTTAAAGAAGCAGCAAATATTGGAGTAGCAAATACTAACCAAAAAATATCAAACGAGGATAGTTATATTCAGAATACGTTTGCTTTTGGTTCGTTTTATTTTGAAGATTATAATTTTTCTTTGGCTTTAGATGTAAACAGTTTTCAAAATTCTGCTTTGGGTTTTAACGCTACGCAAGCAAACGTTCATTATATTCACAAGACTAAATTAACCTATAATTGGACCATGAATGCATCTCTATCATTGGGTTACGGAAATAATCGATTAGATTTTTCTTCGTTGATTTTTGGAGATCAAATAGATCCTTTTTCTGGAAGTATTATTGGTTTTTCGAGGGATCCAGTTACTGCTAATAACAATATTAGATATTTTGATACTGGAGCTTCTGCGCATGCTCATAATAATGAGAATATGTTTTTTGGTCTTAGTATTAAACATTTAAACAATCCTAATGTTTCTTTAAACAATGATTCAAATGATACGAAAGACCTTTATATTTCTGTGCAAGCAGGGTATGAATTAGACCTTAATCCTGTAGGGCAAAGTTTTTTACCAGAAGATTCATTTTTATTCTTATACAGTTCTTTTTCCAAACAGGCTTCAAAATCTAGAATTAGTCTGTATCAAGAAATCCTTTTAAATAATTTTTCTTTCGGGGTCAATCAGCACCTTAATAGTTATGAGGGAATAGGTTTAGGATCTATGGGAACAAGTGCTTCTGTTTTTTTCAATCAAATTGAAATTGGAATTAATTACTCTTTTGAAATCGCAAGTAAAAGTATAACATCAATACCATATAACTATTTTGAAGTGTATATGGTCTTTGATTTTTCTAGAATTTCAGGAAGATTCAGCAGAGGTAGTAATAGCCGTTTTTCTAATTTCTAAGGCTGTAGAGAAAGTAGCTTATTAGATTTTTTTAGTAGCTAATTGTTTCCGTAAATTGGGGTTTATTTAACTTTTTAGACCCCTCATTTTGATTAGAAGCAACAACCTCTTTTAAATAATAAATAACAGTATCACTCCTGCATTAGT
>Ga0209715_1001313_pt1 | contig 20308 bp, 22 predicted proteins | sample COGITO_mtgs_1205_2_FD_184809 | JGI IMG/M metagenome (GOLD analysis project Ga0209715, IMG submission 184809) | Pelagic marine microbial communities from North Sea - COGITO_mtgs_120503 (SPAdes) (version 2) | ecosystem: Environmental > Aquatic > Marine > Epipelagic ... | reverse complement strand
TCCATCCACAGAACCAGCTTTCACACCATAGCCAATTGCCGTGACCGAATGCACAGTTGCACTGATTTCAATCGTACCACTATTAGAGATTGATCCACTCTCACCAATAGTATTTGCGACTACTCCTGCAAGAGATGCTGAAGTGTAACTAAACGCATTTACAGTGATATTTCCATTATTAACAATCTTGCCTGCGCCGCTTAATTCCTCCTGGAATATACCCACACCAATAGCGTTAGTTCGAGTAGACAATCCGTCTACATTAACCATTATACCCTGTGAACTTGATGAATTTATAATTTCTCCTGAAAGAGCACCATCGCCATAAATACCTGAAGCCACTTGGCCAGACACGTCGATTAATCCGCTATTCTCCAATTCACCATTAGCATCTATATCACCGATAACATTTATACCATATGCAGCATCAGCGCTGATTGATGTAGTTGTTATTTCCATATCTACTATGATCGTACCACTATTCATGATAGAACCCGAAACATTTCCACCTACAATAACGCCAGACGCCTGAGCAGTTCCTGTTTCGTACGAGGAAGTTGCATAGTTATTGACTTCGATCATCCCAGAGTTTTTTATAGAGCCTGAAGCATTTCCATAGACATTAATACCACTAGCATTAGCAAGAATATAATTTGTAGTACTAGTATAAGTAGTGAAAGTTTGCGTAGAGGATGATGTCGAACCCGAGGTGTAAGTAGATGAAGAACTAAAGTAAATCGGTACATTTTCTACCTCTACTTTAATAGAGCCAGTGTTTGTGATCGACCCCCCATTTGATATACCATTGATACCAATACCATGTATTTCAGCAGAGGAGAAATTAAATTCAGTAGTAGAAGTGCTATAGCTTGTTGTTACTGTAAGATCTAAATTCAGAATAATTTCAGTTTCAATATTATTATAAAGTATTTCTGGGTATGTATAAGTTTTAGCGCTTGATAATCCACCTGTAGTTAAAGCAATTGCTGAGACTGTTGCAAATAGAATGCCAGGCGCGATACTTGCTGTACGGCCCTTCCACTTAACCACACGGCCGCCAAAATGGCCTCTAGTAACAAATTTATTACAGTTAAACATAATGACACCTACATAATTTATACTACTATTAATTTATACTACTATTGATTTATACTACTATTGATTTATACTACTATCGATTTATTATTTTCCAATTACAAGTGCCAATTTGACGTAAAAATACGCATCATTAATAATTATTTATTAATAAGGTATTCATTTTGATACCACGTCCAAAACCAATATTCCCATAAAAGAGTGCAAATTACTAAATATCAATATGTTAAAACTTTAAGGGATAGATTTTGGATTTTCAAAGCAGGTGCTTAAAATGCGTTTAGCGTAGACCAAACGTTCCTCAAAATTCATTGCACTTACATAGAATATATAAGCTTTCTAAGCAGTCATAAGTCGTTATCGTGAATTGTTAGCATGACCCACCACAATTTACTTGAAGGCATTTTTATTAAACTCCCTATCATGCAATAATCGATTATTTCTTGTCGACTTTTATCAATACTTACATAATTAATACGGGTTTTTGCTTTACTCATTTCGCAATTGAACACGCGGTTCATGCCTTTGGTGTTTCTAGCAACATGGATCAGGTCTATTGATCAACTAAGAAGAAATCTGTTATCCCATACAAATGGTTTTCAACATATGTTAGCTTAGTAAATATATCAGCTACATTGGTGATGCAGAAACGAGTTGAGCTGTATTTGCCATCTGGAAATATAGGTTACTCAGAATTAAAAATTAAAAATCTTGCTTCCACAGAGAGAGTTGAGCCTATTTTAGCACCACTACTTTCAACAGAACAGCTCATATGCCAAGTTGGAGCAGCTGGTCTAACACGATTTGAGAAGATAAAATACATATTCGAAACTGATCCTAAGAGCCGATTAAATGTCTGTGTAATGAAGGCGTCTAAAAGAAATGATGACTTCTTAAATTGTGGTAGATGCTGGAAATGCATACATACAATATACGATATTGAGGCCATTGGAAAACTTAAAAAGATAGGCACTACGTTTGATTTAGATGAATATTTGAATAATAAAGAAAGGCTTTTCAATTCAGTTCCACAGCATCTTAAACATATCTTAGCAGATATGGCAAAAAAAATTCCCTTAATCGAAGCCCAAGGGGGTAAAATCCCTAAAATACTTTTGGAGTATCAGAATGATTTACAGAAAACACCCAATTCCGCGCCAAAAGATGTAGTTAAGCGTAAGAGGTGGTTTTTTAAGTAAATACTAAATATAAATTTAGCTTTAAATAAGAGCACTTTTGGTGGACCATATGGTGGCCTCCTGTATCATACGAAAACAAATATCGCTTGATATCAGGTGGTTAACTGCGGTGATCTTTGGAAACTGGTGCCCCCACACGGACTTGAGGTCAAGCCCTTTTTAAGGGTTCGCTTCGCTCAATCTCTTTTCGTGTTACACACGTCATGAACCGCGGTTATGATTTCTTATATTTGAGACATAGGTGGAAACCAGCGCAGTCTAATTACTTGCAATATGATTTGTAGGACCCATTGTGCTGTTCAATTAACTGTACTTTTGATAAACAGTATATAGTAATTAGACAAACTATAAGGAATGAATTACGATTAGTTGTGTAGCACATTATAATATTATTGATGAGCCGTACGGCACCAATTTTACAAACAATACAAAATTAATATGAACTACTTTTTAAAGAATATAGTAATTTATCTTGCTGCATTATTAACGATACTATCAGTTCAATCTGCACCAGCGTTAGAAATTGAAAGTGATTTTAACTACATCAAATCATCTAAAACAACAATCAAAGGGTTACATCGTTTATTTGTTGGTGTGCCTATTGGTGAAACACTTAGCTTTGGGCAATCCCTATATTCTGGTGCAATAGGTGACGGTGGTGGTGCATTTTTCTGGGGCTTCGAAGGTGTGAAGCGCTTTTCCATTACGCCCCAGTGGAGTCTTGCATTGTCAGGCTTTTTTGGTGGTGGCGGAGGTGCAGGTCAAGTTTCAGGTGACGGGACCATGTCCCGCTTTGGCGCAATGGGGGAATATGCTTTAACACCCAATTGGAGCGCACGTGCAGGAGTATCTCATATTCATATAAGTGGAGCACCAATCGATGACTGGTCATCATCTGTTGGATTCCGTTATCAGGTTTCGCCTAAACCCAGAACGAATGGAGATGAAAGTTTAAAATTAACCAAAATAAGTTTTCGCACTTCGAGAATACAGTTTCCTAGAGCTCTGTCACGGAGAGGAACGCCACAGTTTCAATTACGACTTATGGGAGCCGAAGTAAGCTTTAATATTTCAAATGATTACGAGACCTTTCTTGGAGCCGATGGTGCAGTGTCAGGTGGAGATGGATATATGCATGTCATTGGTGGATTGAGGAAGCGTTGGCCGTTGGGGCCTATTTCACTTTTAGCTCAATCGTCTGTCGGTTTTGGTGGAGGGGGTAATGTAGATACCGGTGGTGGCTTAATCACAGGCGCATCAGGTGGAATAGAATTTCCAATGGGAAATAATTTTGATCTTGATTTAACTTATGGCAGATTGAAATCTCTCAGCTCAGGTATTTTAGGTCACAGAACACAACTGAGTTTGTCTCGTGTTTTTAAGAGAGCCCCCACGAGAAAAAATCTTGGCGAGCACCAACAATGGCAAGTCGGACTTGGATTTTCAATACAACCACCTAACCGCTATTATATGAAATCCCAGAGCAATGTTGGCATTCTACCTGTGATGCAAGAAAGTTCGATTGACTACTTTATTAATTCAAAGACATATTTTACTGGAAACGCTCAAACTACGATAACTGGTGGCGTTGCTGGTTATGCTGTGGGTCTACTAGGCCTAGGTCATGAAATCGATTTAGGAGAATTATGGCGGATGTCTCTCGAGACACACATTGGTGCAGCTGGCGGCGGCGGGGTAAATGTTGGTAAGGGCCTTTTGGGTGGCGCGCGAATTGAGGCTGATTATGTCTTAAATTCTGATAGCTCATTGTCACTTGGGTTGGGTATACTTAGATCGTTTGATGGGGGTCTGAACGTACCAATTATTCAACTTGGATTCAAAAAGCGTTTTAAAACACATTAAATCAAATATAAAAAAAGAAGATACAAGCATACACAATAAAGCACAAAGGACTTACAATTGATATCCGCATCAGAATTTAGATTAGAGACTGTCGATAGTCGCCTTATGGCGAGCTGTAAGCTAACGGGCCCAGGGTTGCCAAAGCGTCTGTGGTTTATGGCTGAATCTGATGATGAAAATGCACTTGATATCGCTGAGCCAAATTGGGCGGCAGTGGCAATGCTTTACCCAGCTATGGTACACAATCAAGATCTATACATCGAAGCAGATATATCACCTCTGCTATTACATAATCTAAATAATGACATTCAGATTTTACTAAAGATAATAAATCCACATTTAAATCAGATTAAAGTTGTAGCTGGCTCTAGCAAACCGCAGGAATTTAATCAGAACGTCAAAAGACATGTCATTACTGGCTTCTCGGGGGGTGTTGATAGTACAGCCACTTACCTGAAGTATAACAATCCAAATTCATCGTCTTCATTGAGGCTATCAGCCCTTTCGATTTATGATGTGGGCGCGATAGGAAAAACGTCTCCCTCGCCAAGTTTTGAGCACTTACAAAAGCATTTTGATCAACTGAAGCGCTTTTGTGATGAAAAAGAACTGTTAGCCTTTGGTGTTTCTAGCAACATGGATCAAGTCTATCGATCAACTAAGAAGAAAATGACAAACGAGGCATTTTTTCCAAAATATGTGAGCCTTGTAAATATAGCAGCTACATTAATTATGCAGAAACGAGTTAAGATATATTTGCCATCAGGAGCTATTGGTTACTCAGAATTAAAAATTAAAGAAGTTGATAGTACTGAACAAGTTGAACCAATTTTAGCACCACTGCTTTCAACAGAACGCTTCATGTGCCAACCAGGAGCTGCCGGGCTTACGCGATTTGAAAAGCTTAAATACATATTTGAGACTGACCCTAAGAGCCAATTAAATGTCTGTGTCATGAAGGCATCAAAAAGAAATGATGACTTCTTAAATTGTGGCAGATGCTGGAAATGCATTCATACAATATATGATATCGAAGCCATAGGAAAACTTACAGAGATAGGCACTATCTTCGATTTAAATGAATACAAAAATAATAAAGATAAACTTTTCAATTCGATTCCACCAGATTATAAAATCAGCTTTGAATATATGGCAAAAAACATTCCCTTAATCGAAGCCCAAGGGGGTAAAATCCCTAAGATACTTTTAGAGTATCATAATGGTTTACAAATAGATCGTAATCCTGCGCATGAAAATCTAGTGAGACATAAGAAATGGTTTTTTAGGTAAAAATACTGGATATAAATTTGATTTCGAATAAGAGCACTTTTGGTGGACCATGTGGTGGCCTCCTGTATCATACGAAAACAAACATCGCTTGATATCAGGTGGTTAACTGCGGTGATCTTTGGAAACTGGTGCCCCCACACGGCATTGAACTGTTATCCATAACTGTTTGCCTGTAACTTAAAATACATATTTTTATAGGTATTATTTATATATTTGTCCTTTTTTACCTTTATCTGTCTTGTTGTATCCAATATAAAAGGGTGGATAAAAGGGTGGATACAGAATGGCCAGTAAACATAAACTTAGCTTTGCATTTATTAGGAGTGCCTCTGCTGGTAAATACAGTGATGGCGCAGGATTATGGTTACATAAGCGTGATGATGGAGGCTCTCAGTGGTTCTTAAGGATATCCATTGGAGGCAAGCGTCGCGAAATGGGATTAGGTGGTTATCCAGAAATCTCAATCAAGCAAGCTAGGGAAGATGCTGAAACATTTCGTTCTGCTGCTCACAATGGTATCGACCCAATACAGCACAGGGATCAACAAAAGCGAGAGTTACTAAACTCTAATAATACACTAGAGAAAATTTCTTATGAGGCATTTGAAGCACGTAAAGCTGAATTAAAGGAAGATGGTAAAGCTGGACGGTGGTTTACACCAATAAAATTACATGTCCTCCCGAAAATTGGTAACATACGAATTGAGGAAATCAATCAGCACAATATCAAGAATGCATTAGATCCAATTTGGCATGCTAAAGCTGATACAGCTCGCAAAGCATTGAACCGTTTAAATCTAATATTTAAATATGCAGTCGCTATGGATTTAGACGTAGATATTAATGCAATTGCAAAAGCTAAGATTTTGCTTGGCAAATCACGCCACAAGCCAGTAAAAATACCAGCCTTGCATTGGGGAGATATTCCAGTTTTTTATGAAACGTTAGCAGAAATTACACCAGTTAATCTCGCCATGCGACTTTTGATTTTAACAGGTGTCAGGTCAAAACCATTACGACATTTTCGTCTTGAGGAAATACAGGATAATTTATGGGTTGTACCCTCCGCAAATATGAAGGGACGTAAGGATAAAGTTTCTGACTTTAGAGTTCCATTATCACAAGAAGCAAAAAATGTTATTGAGCTAGCCATGCCCTTTTCTCGAGATGGCTATCTTTTCCCTGGTATTCAAAAAGGTGTAATTAGTGACGCTACAATGTCACGAAAAATGGAGCGGCGAGGTATGATTGAACGCCCCCATGGTTTTAGATCAAGCCTGCGGACTTGGCTTGCAGATTGTACTGACGCACCTCATGAAGTTTGTGAAACAATATTGGCGCACAAATCTGGAACAGATAATCAGCTATCATATATTAGAACAGATCATATAGAGCAGCGAAAAATCCTAATGGAACGTTGGGCTGCATTTGTTTGTAAAAGTGACGGCCAGATTATTAAACTTCAGAATGTACTATAATGGAAAACCCAGATGATAAGTTATTTCGAGAAATAGGTCTTGGTGCTGGTTCAAGCCAACGTGCAAAAGAATTAGTAATTTTAGGTTTATTATCAGAATTTAAAACTAAAAAAAACGTGGAAGGCCAAAAGTATTAATTACAAAAGATATGAAGCGAGCAGATAGAATATTAGGCGTAATAAAATTAACTGGCCGTTCTGACTTGTCACAAGTTGAATTAATAAATGTTGCTCGCCAGATTGAGAGAATTCTCATTGATAAAGGGCAGGAAGTTGAAATACTTTTCTCTGAACACGGGCAATCAGATAGAGCGCTTAAAAACTCAGTCTCTGCAGGTCTGAAGGCTCTTGGTGAAAACTTATAATTTTCTCACCTTTGTCATGAAGAATTAATTTGATTTAATTATGACTGACTAAAAAGGCCCACTTGGGCAAAACAAAACCAATCAAAACTCAAATGATTGGATTAGAATATGCGTTACCTTACTTTCACTGACCTTCGCGCCAAATTATGTGGCCGCTCACGTTCTGCAATTTACCTAGACATTGAAGCACAGAGATTACCAAAACCTATTAAACTAGGGGGGAAACTTTATTGGCCTGAGTCTGAAGTTGACGAATGGCTTCTTAAACAGCGTGAGGTCTCAGCATGAAGAATTTCAAGACCCCCCGGCACCTCTCAATATACGACGGCGTAGATATAGATAATGGCCACTCACACCGAGAGCGCGATGACAACTACTCTAAAGTCATCATTCAGCTTGCGCCTCGCTGGCGCATAATTGAATGCAGAAACGCTTTGCAATGGATTATCCAACATCGTTCATCAAAACTTTTGAACCGAGGTCATTGGTTTGGCGTGAGCTATCTCACATCAAGAAACAAGCTCATCGAAGTCAGTACGGGCTTAAATTTGCTCTCAGATGCATCGATGAAGGATGTGTTGGCTGATTTGCCAGAGACTATTTCAAAACATAATAAACAATAAACCCACGGCGCAACAACCGTGGGCATATCGAGATATTATACATTCTCATTATACTACATTGGTTAGTGCGCCTCAAGTATAGGTGTAAAAATGAACGACATTTCTAATTGCTCAGATACAGCAACACTATCCGTATTAGAAAATACAAAATGGATGGGCAAAAAGTTTACCATTAATGAATTTGGCAATCTACAAAAGCAATCAAATGGTCTCTTTATCAAAGGTAAGGTTTTACCTCTAGAAATTATGACATCCTCACAACTCAAAATACTTACTGACAATCTGCAAGCCAATCATGCTCTTTGCTTAGGCATCCCCAAACAATCAGGCGATATATTACCTGTTGCAGCTCGTGCTTTACAAAAAAAACTTCATAAAAATAATTTACAATGTTTAAGCCGCACCAAAGATGATTTTATGTTTCCATTAAACCAAGGATGGCTTTTAATAGATTACGACATAAAAGATCAGCCAGTTCAGGTTACTCAAAAAATTGATGAATTAGGTGGAATACTCCCAACACTTAAACATATCTGGCCAGAACTTGACCAAGCAGATTATTTAATTCGCCCCTCTTCATCAGCAGGAGTTCATATAGAGGGAGATACTCATAATAATGCAAACGGCTTTCATATGTTTGTACGCTTGCAGAAGGCTCAGCAGATACCTCAATCACTTTTAGCACTTCATGCAAGGTGTTGGGAAAACGGCTTGGGATATTTTATTATCAGCAAATCTGGTCAGCTTTTAGATCGTTCAATTATTGACGTGTCTGTGGGCAGCCCAGAGCGTCTTATTTTTACAGCTGATCCAATTTTGGGCATAGGCGTAAAACGGGATTTACAACACATAATTCAGCAGAATGGGTCTGCACTTCAAAAGCCTCAAATGCCGTTAAATTTTGAATGGACCCGCCAACGTGACATTAGAAAGCAACAAAGACAGCCAAAGGCGGATATTAAACGCCAAGAGTTTATAAATCTTCAAATAGAACAACATATAAAAATGCATGGCGGGTCGCATACTCAAGCAAAGGCAATTGTTGCAGGGCGAATAAGTGGTAGATGCATCAGTGATAATGACAGTATTGAGCTTGCAGATGGATCGGTAGCAATTGTTAGTGATATCCTAGATAAAATCTCGCGCAATTGTGTAATGCCATGCGCTGATCCTATTGAAGGGCGTGACTACAATCCTACTGCTGCCAGCATTCTATGGGGTAGCACTCATAAAGCCCCTGCTTTGATAAGCCACGCACACGGGCTGACTACAGTATATCGATTTGAAAGATTTGAGAAAATCCAATCTAATAAAATTGGAGGCAAATGATGAGTATGCTCAAAATTCGCGACCAATCTGATTTAGAATTAATGCATATGATTGAAGAGCGTTATGGAACAGATAATCTCTTAAAGTATCCTTCAGGCGTTTGGGTTTTTAATGGCTCTATTTGGGCATTGCTTTCAGATGCTGAATTGAAAGCGACTGCAATGCAGGTTTTTGCTGAAAAAGTTGACAAAGTCATGAACAATCGAGTTGCCAGCGCCATCGCTCTTTTTAAACATTACAATTTTGATAAAGAAGAACGTTTCGAACTTGGTCCCTCTAATATCATTGTAATGAAAGACGGGTATTACTCACTTGAAAACCAAAAATGGAAAAAAGGCCCCCCAAAGAAAGAATTACACCGGCGTATACAAATAGATGCGACCTACACTGACAGTGAACCAGAACAATTCAATAAGTTTTTAGATGATATTCTATGTGACGTGAATGCAAATCCGTTACAAGACGCTGAGCAAATGCGTGATTTAATTTGGGAAATGCTAGGATATTGCTTAGTCACACATACACGCTTTGAGCAGTGTTTCATTTTATGTGGCCAAGGGGCAAATGGTAAATCTGTACTTGGGTCACTCGCAAAAGAAATGGTCGGGCGAAAGCTGACTGCATCTGTTCAACCTAGCAAAATGGGGAATGTGTTTCAGAGATCAAATCTCGAAGGCAAGCTGCTGAATCTTGTCACTGAATTAAATCAAAATGAAGAATTAGAGGACGGATTGCTCAAGGCAATTGTTTCTGGAGAGATGATGTCTGTTGAACGAAAGTTTCAAGACGTGCGCGAGATAGAGCCATTTGCCAAACATATCATTTTGACAAATCATATGCCACGTATACGCGATTATTCTGACGGCCTTTTCCGACGGATAAGTATAATCAATTTGCATCGCCAATTTATGGGAAGCAGTGCAGACCCTTACCTCTTAGATAAGTTGAAAGGTGAGATGGATGCTATTACATCTCGAGCCTTGGATGCTCTGCAACGCCTGATTGAGCGCAATGGAAAATTTACACAACCTGAAAGCAGCCAAAATGCAAAGCTCAAGTGGAAAGCCGATAATAATCATGTCGAGCAATTCATCTCTGATTGTTTGTATCCGCTTCCAAATAATCAGGTTGGCGTTCAGGACATGTATGATGCTTATATTGAATGGTTTAAAACTACAGGCTTGAGAGGCCAACTGGGGCGTAAGCAATTCGTATATAGAATGGAGGCTCTAGGAATTGAAAAAAACACTCGAAACAGTGAAGGCTATTCATTTAAAGAGGTAAAACTGCGATGAGCGCTCAAAGTGTAGGTTGTGTACTTTGCGTACATAAAAATGAAACCTCTAATACAACAACAAATACATCTAATTGTTGCAATAGTTTTACCAGAACATACAGAAAGTACACAACCTACATTCCATGGCCTACACCATGTGAAGTGGCAGAAGAAATGTTAACAATGGTGAGTTGCGAACACCAAGCAGCATCAGGTCTCAATTGGTCAGCATTTGATTGGGCAGAGCATTGCCTCAAGCAAGAACGAAAGATTAAAGAAGACTATAACTGCGTAGAGTATGTTTGGCGCCAGTGGACCGTAAGATAACTAATGAGATATGGGTTAGATATAAATAATTCATTAATTCAACAGTGGTTTTTCTGTTGTCATTCATAAAAATTAAGAACCAACCAATAGGACGTCAAGTTTGTCTGACAATGCCATAATTATAGATCAAAATATATTGATTACTGAAAATACTACACCTCAAATTCCTATTAACTGACATTCCTTCCAATCGCAGCGAACTTCGGTATCTGAAACTTTCACGACTGGAATATTATCCAAGGTAATCAATTATCGGACAGTTAGGCATGTTATCCCCACGACAAGACTTAACAAGGTGGGCCAGTTCATCATGCAGTGACTGTAGTTCTCGTTGCTTATCTTCTATTTCTTCCAGCCGCTTCAATGCAATGCGTTTCACTTCTGAACTGGTGCGGTCTTGGTCTTGATACAGATCCAGAAGTTCGCGGCATTTTTCGATACTAAATCCGAACGCCCGTGATCGTCTAACGAACACCAGTTTGCGAACGGCCACATCGTCATAAGTGCGATATCCTGCCTCCGATCGCGACGGTGCTTCAACCAACCCAATATCGGCATAATACCGCACAGTCTTCACAGTCAAGCCTGAAGCTTTTGATGCAGCAGAAATATTCATAAATTTACCCTTGACCTTCCCCTTACTGGAGAGGTTAGATTAATCATGAATAAGTTTCAAGGGTGCTATTTTGATGGATATCTACACCCACATAAGGATTTAATACATGCCTAAGGATGCCACACCCAAAACTGCAACACTCTTTCGGATGGTGATGGCTGATCACATGTGTCCCCACGGGTTAAAATCGAAAGACCTATTAGAGCGGCAGGGCTTTCATGTGGAAGATCGTCACCTCACCAGCCGCGATGAAGTTGATGCATTTAAAACCAAACATGATGTTAAGACGACGCCACAGACGTTCATTGGTGAAGAACACATTGGTGGCTTCGATGACCTGAGCGCACATCTAGGGAAAGCCACTAAGTCGAAAGATAGCATGACCTATAAGCCTATCATCGCTTTGTTCTCGGTTGCATTTTTGATGGCCACCACCATTACTTGGGTAACGCTAGGAACCACATTTACTGCACGGACAATGGAATGGTTCATCTCTATATCAATGGTACTATTGGGTCTGCAAAAGCTGCAAGACGTTGAGCGGTTCGCCACGATGTTCTTGAACTATGATTTGTTGGCACAGCGGTGGGTTCGCTACGGATACGTCTATCCATTCGTTGAGACAGGAGCGGGCCTGCTTATGATGGCGGGTGTTCTCACACAACTCTCTGCACCAGCAGCATTATTCGTTGCAAGCATTGGAGCAATTAGTGTGTTCAAAGCGGTCTATATCGACAAACGAGAACTAAAGTGTGCCTGTGTAGGCGGTGATAGCAAAGTTCCACTAGGGTTTGTCTCGCTTACGGAAAATTTAATGATGATAGGCATGGGGATTTGGATGCTCTCAAAGTTGTGATAAGAAAACGTTTGACCCTCCATTTACAGGAAGGTTTAAAGATAACAAAAATGATTCGAGGATCAGTACATTTTATGAAATCGATTATCGCAATTGCCGCCGTTCTGGTTGCAGGTGGAGTTGGCTACGCGTTATGGCCCTCAACCCCCCAAACAACCATAACTGACAATGCTACCAGCATGGAAGGCGGGCTCCTAGCCAATGTTATTTTGCCAGAAACATTATCACCAAACGCGCAAAGCGGGAAGCGCGGTTTTGAAGCTAAATGTGCTGCTTGCCATGGAGTGAATGCAGCGGGTCAAGATGGCGTAGCGCCACCTCTTGTGCACAAGATTTACGAACCAAATCATCATGGAGATGAAAGCTTTCAACGTGCAGTATCCATGGGCGTTCAAGCCCATCACTGGCGATTTGGGAATATGCCACCTGTAGAAGGATTGACACGAGGTGATGTCAAAATGATTATCGCCTATATTCGAGAACTGCAACGTTCAAACGGGATCAACTAATTTTCAAAAACAAAAATAGGAATAAAAAATGAAGAGTTTTCTGCTATCTGGAGCAATAGCTATTTGGGCAACAGGTGCTATGGCGCACTCCCCCCTCGATGGAACAACACCTACCAATGAGGCGATCGTGTCGGAGATGCCGGCTGAAGTTTTGATGGACTTCAAAGGCGACATCCGTTTGGTACGAGTTGCCATTACCCATGCCGACACTCGCAGCATGGACATGGATCTTGGCAATCAAAAAACTTTTGCTCAAGAATTTGTTTTGCCAATGCATGACATGGGACCAGGAACATATGAGGTTGAATGGCGAGGACTTGGGGCTGATGGTCATGCGTTAAATGGTACTTTCAGCTTCACTGTTGAATAACGATGCCCGATCTTTTTGGACTGGCGGCCATCGCCACGAAATTCGCACTTTATCTTGGTGTAATTACTGCAACAGGAACGGTTATGGCCACCTTAATGTTTAAGCTGGATCGCACACGTCGTCTGGCCGCCATATTTGCGGTTCTCGGTTTGTTTGCAACGATCCTGAGCTTTTCACTGAGCGGTGCCAATCTAACAGGCGACTTGAGCGGTATGACTGACCCCATGACGTTGAGCCTGTTATGGACCACACCTGTTGGAACTGCATTGGCGCTTCGTCTTATTGGTCTCAATCTACTACTAGTGGGTCTTTTCTTGGGCCGTATCGGAGCCTGGGTATCAGTTCTAGGTGGTATTATCGCACTATTTTCATTCACTCAGATTGGACACATTTCTAGCAGTGAGTCAGCTCTCATGGAAGTTGCATTGATTCTGCACCTGCTGGCAGTTGCCCTTTGGATTGGAGTTCTAACGCCACTGTATCGCTTGGCCTCATCATCCACCAGATATGCATCTGCAGCGGATGTCGGGCATCAATTTGGCCTTGTTGCATCCGTTACCGTTCCCGTGTTGATCGTCGTGGGCGGCTACATGGGCTACCAACTTGTAGGGTCGTTCACTGCACTTATAGAGACTGGTTACGGGCAGGCTTTAATCATTAAAATACTTCTGTTCAGTGGCCTTTTAGGACTTGCTGCTGCTAACAAACTTTGGTTTGTACCGGCCCTCCGTTTAGGAAATCCAGTCGCTGCAAGTCATCTCTCCAAATCCATATACGTAGAATGGCTCTTCATCCTCGCCGTATTGGGCGTGACCGCCGTTCTCACAACAAATTTAACCTTACCAAAATGAGACACCACATGAACAGACGATATTTCTTGGCAAGTGTCTCAGCAACAGCGATATTACCAATACCGACATTTGCAGCCGCAACTCCACTGCGACTAAAGGCAGAAGCAGTAACAGAGCAAATCCTGCCAGCGGGAGATAGTGCAACCTCAATGCTAGGTTTTAACGGGTCAATGCCTGGTCCAGAACTGCGAGTGCATCGTGGCGAACGGGTGTCCATTGATGTCGAGAATGGTCTAGATGAAGGCACCGCTGTACATTGGCACGGTATCAGATTGGAAAACCAGATGGATGGGGTGCCGATGTTGACGCAAGAGTTAATCGAGCCTCTCAATACTAAGACCTACAGCTTTATCCCACCTGACGAAGGCACCTATTGGTATCATTCGCATTACATTTCTCAAGAACAGGTCGCACGTGGTATGATGGGTCCATTAATTGTTGAGGATGAAACTCCCCCAGATATTGATCACGACATCACTGTTCTGATGTCTGATTGGCAGGTGCAGCAAGATGGCAGTCTAACAGATGAGTTCTTCGATATGCACACTGTAGCCCATGATGGTTATATGGGGAACTTTGCACGTGCATTTCTTTCAAAAGATCAAGTGAAGACTGGGGATCGTGTCAGGTTTCGACTAATTAATGCCGCAACGAACCGTATCTTCCCCGTTGCGGTTAGTGGTGTCAGTGGGTTAGTTGTGGCTTTGGACGGAATGGCCTTAATTGAGCCATATCCAATGGAAGAACTTACTCTCGCACCTGCTCAACGGGCTGACTTGATCGTCGATATCGCTGGCCCTGTTGAGTTTAATATGTTGACCAGTCAGGGACAATATCGATTGGCTGACTTGGCTGTGAGCGGCACCAATACAGATCGGCAAGCTAGTCCAATCGTGCCTCTGTCGCCTCCCCGCCTTCCAGCACCAGCAGAACCTTCGCAACATCTAACGCTAACGATGATGGGTGGAGCAATGGGTGGACGACACGGCGGTGATAATATCTGGTCTTTTAACAACGTCTCTGATCTGCAAAGCGAACCCTTCGGATCGTTTCAGAATGGTGAGACAGTACGTATCACATTCGCAAACGACACATCCTTCCCACATGGCATCCACCTACACGGCCACCACTTTTATGAAGTCGATGAAAAAGATGCCTTGGGTAACCTACGTGACACAACGTTGGTTAATGCTGGTGAGAATCGCGATATAATCTGTGTGTTTGATAACCCTGGCCGCTGGCTATTGCACTGTCACATGCTCAGCCATGCTTTTGGAGGAATGCGGACCTGGGTGGATGTCGCATGAAGTGGCTAATTCTAATTTTGCTATGCTCTACATCCATTGCATCTGCCAATCACGAGCTCGAAGATCGCAACTTATCTGCGGGGCAAATTCTCTACACAAACAACTGTGCATCCTGCCATGGAGCAAAACTCGAAGGTCAACCAAACTGGCAGTCACCCAATTCAGATGGTATACTTCCGGCTCCACCACATGATGCAACAGGTCATACTTGGCATCACGATAACGAACTGTTGTTTGAATACACAAAGTTGGGTGGAAAGGGGGCATTGGCGGCAAGGGGTATAACCGATTTCAATAGTGGAATGCCTGCTTTTGATGGCGTCGTCTCTGATGAAGATATCTGGGACATTCTTGCTTTTATCAAGTCAACTTGGCCTGAGCGGGAACAGGATGCCCAAGCTAGTCGAAACCCACCGCACTAGTGGTACAATTGCTGTTGTCTGATATACGAGATTACGCATAGGTCTCCATTCATTTTTAAGGAGATGAGGAGTAAATGTTTGTAAGGTTGTTGGATGCAAAACCAGGCTTATGTCTGATTGAGTATGGCTTCATGCCTCACCTAGGAGCTCTTTAATGGGTATTGTTTTATAAAGGCAAGAGCATTAAAATGAGGTAATTTATTTAAAATTGTGGTAACTTGGGACTGTATATATGGTCCAGGACGAGGCCCCTTTTCCAAAGTTCGCAATGGCACCGCTCGGCGTATTATTAAAAAAGGGCAACTATTTAGTAGAATACATGTAGACGATATTGCGCAAACATTACTAGCTTCAATAAAATCACCAAGAAAAGGAGCTATCTATAATGTGTGTGATGATAACCCAGCACCACCAGAAGATGTAATAGCTTATGCTGCAGAACTATTAGGTATGCCAGTTCCAGAGGCTATTGATTTTGATAAAGCAGATATGTCGCCAATGGCGAAAAGTTTTTACGCCGAAAATAAAAAAGTAAGTAACGAACTTATAAAAAAGGAATTAGGTATTAAATTAAAATTCCCTGATTATAAAACAGGTCTTAGGTCTCTTTTATTATAGACTTAAATAATTAATACTTGAGTTCCAGTTTTTGTTAGATCAAAAAGTTCTGCAATCTGAGCATTATATAATCCAATGCAACCATTTGAAGATCGTCGGCCTATTTTACGGTTATCGTGTGTCCCGTGTATCCTGTAATATGTCCATGATAAATATAAAGCATGTGATCCTAATGGATTGCCTGGACCAGGGCCAATATAGGGTGGCCAATCTGGATTGCTTTTTAACATTGAAGGTGTAGGTCGCCAATCAGGGCCAATTCTTTTTCTTGTAATTGATGTTCTGCCGAGGCGAGTTAGATCGTCTGATGATGGAACAGCCACTGGATAAAGTTTATATACATCTTGTTTCTCAGACCAAAAGTGTAAAGCTCGACTTTGTGTATCAACTAAAATTACACCATTTTTTGTATTAGAAAAATAATCTTTCCAATTACTTCGCCCACGAAAAGCTGACGCGTTACGTCTAACAGAGTTTGCTTCACCAGCAATACGTGTCTCTTCAGCTTGACGTGTGTCAAAACCCAATTCTGGGTTATTTAAATCTGGGTTCCAGCCCTCTTGAGCAAATGACTTTGAACCAACAGCTAATGTACTTGCAGCTGCTGTAGTAAAAAAGCGGCGCGTAAAGGATTTCGACATTATATTATTTCCTGTGTATCGAGGCATTTTCTATTTTTATAAGTAGATGATTATTTTGACTAAATCAAATTTAAATTACTAGTATATAATATAGATTATAGATAATGGTGTAAGAAAAATTAATTGCTTGCCAGTCTTCACCAACACAATAAGTCTTTGCCCTCTTTACTTGATTTTGTAGCGCCTTAATCAAGAAATATCTTCCCCGAGATATATCCTGGAACTTATCAACAATTATGTATTTCCATAGAGATTTAAAAAGACCAGATGAAACCTTTAGTGTTTCAATTTCAATCATGTCTTCAAAGTCTATTTCAGATTCTAATGAAAGTTTCTTTTCATATTCCATTAGTATATTTTGAAATAGCTTTATAAAGATTTTATCTCAGGAACTTTTTGATCTTAGCTTCAGACTATCTATGGAGTTTTCCTTAGCGTTTGACTTGTAATGCTTAAGAAATGTAACAAGCAACTTACTTAATCTGGTATCATATTTTCTATCAACTACCATTTTCAGCCTCAGCCCATGCATCACACAAAACGCACGCCTGTATCTCCCTGAAACAACGCGGTTATTCACGCAATTACGGGCTAGTTTGCAATCTGGGGAAGCAGATGGCGGTGCTGTCAGACGAAGCCTAATACGTCTCAAAGTGCTACGATCACATAAACCTATGATGCACAAATTTGGTACCACTCCTTAAGAGCAATTATACGTTTTTGCTTATAAGTCTGTCTGTTTTGAAGATGTCTTTCATGATAGAAGTGGTTGTATATTTGAAGCAAGAAGATGAGATGCTTGATTAGGCGTATACTCACCGATTGGCACTCCAGACACGCTTATTTCGTCTCTGAGAGTCTATTTGGAGGGCATTTCTTTACGGCAATGGGGGCATTTCTCTTCAGACTTCAGTATCTTCATACTATACCCATCTCGTTGCCACTCATGACCTTCATCACATATCCACCACAACTTTATTCCTGTTCCTGCCTTCAAGGTTTCAGGTGAGTGATCACCGTTTTTAGTTGGGTGAAATAGCTTGGCCAAGTCAGGATGTGTTACCGCCATGCAGTTTTCTGCTGATGCTTTAAAGCCCTTGCAAACAGCACACCCAACACCTGAGTTGCGAGAATATATATTAGCTTTCCACTCATGACCCTTATTACATTGCCACCAAACTTTTGGTTTAGCACTTTGTGTAAAGTTATAAGGAGTGAGTGGTTTATTCTTTGTAGGATGCCATTCTTTAGCAAGCTCTGGATTTACTTCAGCCAATGAGTTCTCTGGGAAGGGAGATGGAAAATAATCAATATATGTAAGGTATGTCTCTTCAGCTACAAATTCACTCTTCTCTAGATACTCTGTAACTTTATTACTTTTAGCATTAGATAATTTTAACACTTTATTCATTGTCTTCTTACTAAGAAAACTACCCATAGGAATGATAATGTCGTCTTCCTCTAGTTTAGGTAATGGATATTCTCTAATTCGAATTACCTTTATCTGTTTATCAGAGAAGAAAGATGTCTTCAGTTTATCTTGTTCGGTTTTATCTCTGTGCCAATACTTGCCATCATATTCTATTGCTAAATTTATCTCAGGTATAAAGATGTCAGCTTCGACACCTTCGATCTTATGTCGATGGAATATATCATCAAAGATACTCATTAACTCAGTATATATTCGGATTTCATTCTTAGATGATTGATTACTACAACTAGGACAGCCGTTTCCTAAAGTTGTTCTATTCCCAATAACGGCTTCCCATTCATGACCCTTGGCACACTGCCACCAAACTTTGTGGTTTGATTGAGGTCTAAATTTCTCTGGTTTCTTATCGCCGTTCTTAGTTGGATGCCATTCATGCATTAGATCAGGATAAAGAACTTTTAGATTATATTCAGGGCTAGCTAATGTCTTTCCACAATATGGGCATCCATTTCCCCTTGTCCTACTATCTATATTTGCTTGCCATTCATGGCCATGCTTACATTTCCACCAAACCTTATCATTACTTTTAGGCATGTAATAAGTGGGAGGTTTTTCATTCTTTGCGTAGTTCCATTCATTTATGAGAATTGGACTCTCTGTAGCTAAGTTGTGATCATCATTAGCTTGACGCAATCCATCTCCCCTGTCGGCATGAAGACAATGTGGACATGGAAACTTTTTCTTGGAAAGATTATGTGGCCGATCTTCCCACTCATGGCCATGCTCACATACCCATAGAAAATTCTTTCCGGACCTTGGAAGTACCATTGTTGGAGGTACTTTGTTCTTTGGTGACCAATATTTAGCCAATGATGGATTGATAACTGCTAGGTTATTATCATTGCATACAAGCCTGTTTGAACAATAAGGGCATCCCCTCTTTTTTGCTCTAGTGTCTATGGATGCTTCCCATTCATGCCCATGTTCACATTTCCACCAGACCTTTTTATTTGATTGATAACGGTAATCATCTGGATGTTTGTCACCATTCTTAGTGGGATGCCATTCAGCTACTAGCTCAGGATAATCAGATACATACTTCTTATCACTGGGTAGCTCAGGGAATAGTTCTGATTGGCGTTTGGTCATGAGTTCTTTAGCTAAATTTAAAGTCTCACTTTAACACCATGTTTTGGAGAGTCTATCTGGTGCTATAATTCAGGTTAGGATGAGCATAATGGTGAATAAGCCCTAGAACTTACATGACAACGATGCGCAGGCGCGTGCGCGCATAACAGATACATTACACAGTTAAAACAAAAGGGTGGATAAAAAGGTGGATACAAATGCACCACAATGAAGCAAGCTATTGATATGTAATATCTATTTCTTGAAAAGTGGTGCCCCCACACGGACTTGAACCGCGGACCTATTGATTACAAATCAATTGCTCTACCAGCTGAGCTATAGGGGCACTTTCAGAGCGCCTTTTGCTTGATTCACAGACCGAATGCAAGTGTTTTTTTGAACAATAAATACTTTATTTATTATTAGAAATTCAATGAAACATCTCGATGATTAGCCTGGCATTTTGCTACAAACAAAGCCTGTTCTTTTGTTAATTTTGCTTGATCTCTGATGCCAATAGTTTCTCTCATTAAATCTGTTGTTTTTATATACAAACCCATAGAAACCAATCCTGCAACAACTAATAAAAAATAAATGTAATTGAAGTTTTTAAATTATTTCATTTTTCAATTTCATTAAGAAGCCTTATTTCGACGCTAAAAACCCATAAAAATGTCGCTTTTTTTATGCTTTAAATAGCTCAGATAACACATTC
>Ga0209715_1001304_pt1 | contig 20374 bp, 16 predicted proteins | sample COGITO_mtgs_1205_2_FD_184809 | JGI IMG/M metagenome (GOLD analysis project Ga0209715, IMG submission 184809) | Pelagic marine microbial communities from North Sea - COGITO_mtgs_120503 (SPAdes) (version 2) | ecosystem: Environmental > Aquatic > Marine > Epipelagic ... | reverse complement strand
TGCAGCCAATAAATTTTCAGCACTATCATTATTTTCGATATAATCTTGCAAGCCATAGACGGCAACATCGGCACCTGCCATTGGGCCATCAGAACCAAAAACACTAATAAGATTCCCCGTTTCAGGGTCTGTAGGGCCGGAATTAGAATTAGAACCACCACCACAGGCAGCTAGAACAAGAACAGAAAGACCGGTAGCAAAAAATTTAGCCAGCGTACGTAAGCACATAAAGATACCTTTACAATTATTTTTAGCGTTTGCGAAAACGATAATAGAAAATACAAATCCAGACTTTTAAACAAACAGAAAATGACTATCGCTGACGCACAAGCTTGTGCGGATATATTAAAGTTATATAACGAAAATCTTGCTCTGTTGGACGCGCAAAAAACTGGACGAATTATTTTGTTATTTCAATAAAATAAGTATTAATACTTAAGGACTAATACTTATGCGAATCATTGACGATAAGTGCTATACAGTCAACCCCACACATCGGTTTTATCACTATTTTTAGATTGATTGATTATAAAATGAGCAGTTTCATTTGCAGATTAAGTAATTAAAAAAACAGGAACTGGATCGCAAAAAAAAGCTGACCACTTTTAATTTAATCACTTAAGAAATTATTATTTATTAAATAAAGGGAGGGAGGGAGAGAATGGAATAGAGGAAATACGCCGCATAGCACTTATGCAGAAACGGCGTATGCATGACCGCTAACAAAAAACAATTATAGGTGTTTCACCGAATCAATTTCGTATTCAACATTGCCACCCGGCGCATGAACAACCGCAACATCACCGACTTCTTTGCCAATTAACGCTCGCGCTATGGGAGAGGTTATAGAGATTTTTCCCAGTTTAACGCTCGCTTCATCTTCACCAACAATTTGGTAAGTGACTTCTGCATCGGTTTCGACATTAATAATTGTTGCCGTTGCACCAAAAATGACCTTGCCGGTTTCAGGGATTGCATGAATATCAATAATTTGCGAATCGGCCAGCTTACCTTCAATTTCTTGAATGCGCCCTTCGCAAAACCCCTGCTGCTCACGCGCCGCATGGTATTCAGCATTTTCTTTTAAATCACCGTGCTCGCGCGCCTCGGCAATCGATTTAACAATAGCCGGACGATCAACTTTTTTAAGTCGATCAAGCTCAGCTTTCAACGCCGCCTCACCCGCAACGGTCATAGGAACACGTTTCATTGTTAAATACCCTTTATCCAGATTGGACTTATATTAGCTCGCGCACAAAAACCAATGCAAATAAGATTAGTCTAAGTTTGATGCAAATCTTGTAAGCGATTCACGGAAATTTCATCTGTCACATTAAGTGCCATACACAGCGCGTTGGCGCCGGCCAATGTCGTCGTATAGTAAACCTTCTTGTGCAAAGCCGAGCTACGAATGGTCGACGAATCTGCAATCGCCTTTCGACCCTCAGTCGTATTGATAATTAAATCAATATCACCGTTTTTAATGGCATCGACAATATGCGGACGACCTTCTTGCACCTTGTTAACCGATACAGAATCAATGCCCGCCGCCGATAACGCTGCTTGAGTGCCTTTTGTTGCAATTAAATCAAAACCTAAAGCAATTAAATCATTCGCCACCGATTCCAAACCTGGCTTATCGACATCACGCACACTTAAAAATGCCGTGCCGCCTCTAGGCAAATCTTCACCTGCACCTAATTGTGCTTTTGCAAACGCCTCACCAAACGTCAGACCGGAACCCATAACCTCACCCGTCGACTTCATTTCAGGCCCAAGAATAGGATCAACACCTTGAAACTTAGCAAACGGAAATACCGCTTCTTTAACACTAGAAAAAGCCGGAATACGCTCAGTAGTGAATCCTTGCTCGGCCAAGCTAGTACCCGCCATACAGCGCGCAGCAATTTTAGCCAATGAAACACCAATACACTTAGACACAAACGGAACCGTTCGCGATGCACGCGGATTCACTTCAATCACATAGATATCATCATCTTGAATAGCTAGCTGCACATTCATCAAGCCAACCACTTTTAATTCCATGGCCATAGCTTTAACCATAACGCGCATATCTTCTTGATGCTTTTCAGACAAACTATACGGTGGCAATGCACAAGCTGAATCACCCGAGTGAACGCCTGCTTGTTCTATATGCTGCATCACTGCACCAATAACGACAATTTCACCGTCACTAACGGCATCTAAATCAACTTCAACCGCGGCATTAAGAAAGTGATCAAGCAAAACAGGGCTTTCGTTAGATACCTGAACCGCTTCTTTCATATAGCGCATTAATTCTTCTTCGCTATAGACGATTTCCATCGCGCGGCCGCCCAATACATATGAAGGGCGTACAACCAGCGGGTAACCAATCTCATTGGCTGCTTCAATAGCCGCGTCACTTGATCTAACCGTTCTATTAGGCGGCTGTAACAAATCGAGCTTTTGAATCATTTGCTGAAAACGCTCTCGATCTTCTGCCATATCAATAGCATCAGGCGTAGTACCAATAATCGGCACACCGGCATTTTCAAGATCACGCGCTAATTTAAGTGGCGTCTGGCCACCAAATTGCACAATCACCCCTTTCGGTTTTTCTATATCAACAATCGCCAACACATCTTCTAAAGTCACCGGCTCAAAGTACAAGCGGTCGGATGTATCGTAATCGGTAGAAACCGTTTCAGGGTTACAGTTAACCATAATGGTTTCATAACCGTCTTCACGCATAGCCAACGCAGCATGAACACAGCAGTAATCAAATTCAATGCCCTGACCAATTCGATTGGGACCACCACCTAACACCATAATCTTGTCGCGATTCGACGGTGCGGCTTCGCAAAATTCTTCGTAAGTTGAATACATATAAGCGGTGGCGCTAGCAAATTCAGCGGCGCAAGTATCAACACGCTTATAGCTTGGTTTAATACCAAAACTTAAACGCGCTGAACGCACGTCATTTTCAGCACACTGTAATACATCAGCTAAACGCTTATCGGCAAAGCCTTTGCGCTTCAGCGCACGCATAGCGCCAGCATCAACATCTGCCAACGCTTTTTCAGCCAGCGCTAACTCGTCTTTAATTAAATCTTCAATCTGAATTAAGAACCAAGTATCGATGGCGGATAATTCATAGACTTCATCAACCGTTAAACCGGCACGGAACGCATCGCCCACATACCAAGCGCGATCAGGACCAGGGGTTTGCAACTGCGCCTTAATTTCTACCAAGGCATCGGCACTGTTTAAATTAATAATAGGGTCAAAGCCGGAAACACCAACTTCTAAACCGCGTAATGCTTTTTGCATCGACTCTTGGAAAGTACGACCAATAGCCATTACCTCACCAACCGACTTCATCTGCGTACTTAACACAGGCTCGGCAGCAGCAAATTTCTCAAAAGTGAAACGTGGAATTTTAGTGACAACATAATCGATGGCTGGCTCAAACGACGCAGGTGTTGTGCCACCCGTAATATCGTTTTGCAGCTCATCTAAGGTGTAACCAATAGCAAGCTTGGCAGCGATTTTCGCAATCGGAAAGCCAGTAGCCTTAGACGCCAAAGCCGAAGATCGGCTAACCCGTGGGTTCATTTCGATAATGACCATGCGGCCTGTTTTCGGGCAAATACCAAACTGTACGTTTGAACCGCCTGTTTCTACGCCTATCTCACGTAATACCGCCAATGAGGCGTTACGCATAATTTGATATTCTTTATCGGTTAACGTTTGTGCCGGTGCTACGGTAATCGAATCACCAGTATGCACGCCCATGGCATCAAAGTTTTCGATGGCACAAACAATAATGCAGTTGTCGTTTTTGTCACGCACAACTTCCATTTCATATTCTTTCCAACCAATTAATGATTCATCAATCAATAATTCGTTAGTCGGCGACAAATCTAGGCCGCGCTTACAAATTTCTTCGAACTCTTCAGAGTTATAAGCGATACCTCCGCCTGATCCACCCATGGTAAATGAAGGACGAATAATAACCGGGAAGCCTAAGGTTTTTTGAACGGCATGCGCCTCTTCAATCGTGTGGGCAATATCTGAACGCGGTGTATCCAAGCCAATCGCTTTCATGGCTTTATCAAACAGGTTGCGATCTTCGGCTTTATCGATGGCGTCTCGCGTAGCGCCAATCATCTCTACACCGTGCTTCTCTAAAACGCCTTCGCGCGCCAAATCAAGCGCACAGTTCAATGCTGTCTGCCCACCCATGGTCGGCAAAACCACATCGGGCTTTTCTTTTTCAATAATTTTAGCAACCGTGCGCCACTCAACCGGCTCGATATACGTTGCATCGGCCATCGTCGGGTCAGTCATGATAGTGGCCGGATTCGAGTTAACCAAAATAACCCGGTAACCCTCTTCTCTTAATGCCTTACACGCTTGCGCGCCAGAATAATCAAACTCACAGGCTTGACCAATCACAATAGGCCCAGCGCCTAAAATCAATATACTTTTTATGTCGGTTCTTTTTGGCATGGTTAGCGCTTGTCTACCTAGAGTCTAGAGTGAGGAGTGCTGAGCCATTAGCTCAATAAAATGATCAAATAACGGTGCCGCATCAGTCGGTCCTGGGCTTGCCTCAGGGTGACCTTGAAAGCTAAACGCCGGTTTATCTGTGCGATGAATACCTTGCAACGATTGATCAAACAAGGATTTATGCGTGGCACGCAGTGTTGCCGGCAAACTGGCTTCATCAACCGCAAAACCATGGTTCTGGCTGGTAATTAACACCGTGCCATCATCCAAGTTTTGGACTGGATGGTTAGCACCATGATGACCAAACTTCATTTTCACCGTTTGCGCGCCACTGGCTAAAGCCAATAACTGATGACCTAAGCAAATACCGAATATGGGTAAATTAGCGTCTAAAATGGTTTTAATGGCCGCAATCGCATAATCGCAGGGCTCTGGATCACCAGGGCCATTCGATAAGAAAACACCATCGGGCTTTAACGCCAAGACATCGGCAGCAGGTGTTTGTGCCGGCACTACGGTTAACTTGCAGCCGCGTTCAACTAACATGCGTAAGATATTGCGCTTAGCACCAAAATCGTAGGCAACAACATGATAAGGCTGCTTAGCCACATCCGGCGTAGTGTGACCTTCGGTCAAAGACCATACCGATTCATTCCACGCATAGTTTTGCGTGCAGCTGACTTCTTTAGCTAAATCCATGCCTTTTAAGCCAGCAAAAGATTTAGCTTGTTCAATGGCACGTGCTTCGTCATCGGCAGTAATGGCGACATCAGAGGTTAAAATACAACCACCTTGTGCACCTTTCTCTCGCAACACGCGCGTTAGCTGCCGCGTATCGATATCAGCAATAGCGACAACGTCATTTTCTTTTAAGAAAGAAGCAAGATCTTGCTCAGAACGAAAGTTACTGGCCAGTAATGGCAAATCACGAATCACTAAGCCCGCTGACCAAACGCGATCAGACTCATTGTCTTCGCTGTTTGTACCGGTATTACCGATATGAGGGTAAGTAAGAGTGACTATTTGTCTAGCGTAAGAAGGGTCGGTGAGGATCTCTTGGTAACCAGTCATTGCTGTATTAAAAACGACCTCGCCAACCGCAACACCTGGAACGCCAATAGCTGTGCCGTGAAACACACTCCCATCTTCTAGCGCGAGTACTGCGGAACAGAACGACAAAATGACTCCCCAAAAAAAAAGCGATACTGGCATCGCGACATGAAATATTTTTACGGTAGTATCGAAACGGCTAACGGATGTTAAATGGCTTGCCAATCAACCAATACATCACTTTTAACCCTACCTGAGTTGGCGCGGAAGTTTAAGGAAAATGGGCTGCACTGTCCATGACTATGTTATTGAAATTGTCACTGCAGCGAATAAAAACCACTCTTCGCTTTGAATTCAGTCCAGTACTCTTTAAATTCGGCCTAACACGCACTCAATTTAACCAAACGATAGTACTTAGCGGCGGCTTTGAAAGTCAAAAACCGCACGCTTGGAAGCCCACAACCTTGTAAAAGGTTAGTGCAGCCCTAAGACATCCTGCATATCGTACAAACCAGCAGACTGCTCAGCCAACCAACCCGCTGCGCGCACGGCGCCAGAGGCAAAAGACATTCTTGAGCTCGCTTTATGCGTAATTTCGACACGTTCACCCTCACCAGCAAATAACACAGTATGATCGCCGACCACATCCCCCGCTCGAATGGTCGCAAAACCAATGGTTTTTTGATCGCGCGCGCCCGTTTGGCCTTCGCGGCCATAAACAGCCACTTTATCTAAATCACGACCCGTTGCATCAGCCACTACCTGACCTAATTTCAAGGCAGTACCCGATGGCGCATCCACTTTATGGCGATGGTGTGCTTCAATAATTTCAATATCGGTAGTGTCACCCATCACTTCTGCCGCTAATTTGCTGAGCTTAAAGCAAAGATTAACGCCAACACTGTAATTAGCCGCCATCACAATAGCGATAGGCGCTATTGCCGCATGCAATGCAGCCATTTGCTGCTCATCAAAGCCAGTCGTTCCCACGACCATGCCCTTTTGATTCGCACCGCATATTTGCGCATTAGCAATCGTCGCTGCCGGCACAGTAAAGTCAATAAGCACATCAAAATCGGCTACGACTGCAGCGAGATCAGCACCAATAGCCACGCCCGACTTTCCAATACCCGCTACTTCACCGGCATCAGCACCAATCAGCGAGCTAGACGGATGCTCAATAGCTACGGTCAACTGAGCCGAAGATGAATTAGCCAAAGCTTCAATAAGGGTTTTACCCATTCGACCGGCTGCTCCGGTCACTGCAATTTTTATCATGCTCACTGTCCAGTGGGTGAAATCGCGAAAAGCGTATCTTAGCGCAATTACGTTAAACGATGACTAATCACCAATCACGCTTAACCAATAACTAACCAATAACTAACAACTATCGCTAGCCCTTCATATCATCAAAAAAGGATTTAACGCCTTCAAACCAAGAACTCTTGCGCGGCGACTGCTTACTGCCCGACGAATCCAGACTAGCTTGCAGCTGACGAATTAGCTCGGTTTGCTCTTTGGTCAGTTTAACAGGCGTTTCGACCACTACGCGACACATCAAATCGCCACGTGAACCACCGCGAACCGGTGTAACCCCTTTGCCACGCAAGCGGAACATTTTACCGGTTTGCGTTTCAGCGGGAATTTTCAATTTAACACGGCCATCTAACGTTGGCACTTCTAACTCGCCACCCAGCGCCGCATCAGGAAAACCTATCGGCACATCGCAGTATAAATGCTTACCATCGCGCTCAAAGATAGCATGATCACGCACATTCACCTGTACATACAAATCACCCGCAGGCCCGCCATCAGGGCTCGCTTCGCCTTCACCCGTCAAACGAATACGATCACCAGTATCAACACCAGAAGGCACCTTAACAGACAAGGTTTTGGTTTCTTCAATTCGACCTTGGCCACGACAGCTAGTACAAGGATCCTTAATCGTACTGCCTTGCCCCTGACAAGTCGGGCAAGTTTGCTGCACCGAGAAAAAACCCTGCGTCATTCTTACCTGACCCTGACCAGCACAAGTTGAGCATGTGACTGGAGAGCTGCCTTTCTTAGCGCCGGAACCATCACAGGGCTCACAAGCCACCAATGTTGGCACACGAATTTTTAAGGTATCGCCATGAACCGCTTGCTCAAGACCTAAATCAAGATTGTAGCGAAGATCAGACCCTCTATGCGGCCCACCACGACCACGGCCGCCGCCCCCACCGCCAAAAATATCACCAAATACATCGCCGAAAATATCACTGAAGTTACCGGCATCACCGCCAAAACCACCGCCCATTTGCGGATCAACACCCGCATGGCCATGCTGATCATAAGCAGAGCGTTTTTTCTGATCGCTTAGAATTTCGTAAGCTTCACTGGCTTCTTTAAATTTATTTTCGGCGTCAGGATCATCAGGATTACGATCGGGATGATATTTCATCGCTATGCGACGATAAGCCTTTTTAATATCTTTAGGATCGGTCTGTTTTCCAACACCGAGAATTTCATAGTAATCGCGTTTAGACATAGCGTTTTTTACCAAAGCAGTTGCTGCCAATGCTTATATCGCAAGCTGGCATTTAATAGATACAAAAATTATCAATGCACCGAATACAACTCGGGGCTAACGTCCGAAAACGCTAGCCCCATTGCTGTATTACAGCATCACATCATTTTTTAATGGCCGCCTAGCGACCCAGCATGATGATTACTTACTATCTTCTTTCACTTCTTCGAACTCAGCATCAACGACATCATCGCCACCCGCAGACTCATCATTACCCGCTTCAGGCTGAGGCGCTTCGCCGCCCTGCTCACCCTGCTCGGCATACATTTTTTGCGCAAGTGATGATGATGCTTCCGTCAACTTCGTTGAAGCCGCTTCAATAGCGTCTTTATCTTCGCCTTTTAAGGCTTCTTCAACTTCTGCAATCGCAGATTCAATCGCCGCTTTCTCTTCGTCGGTCGCTTTATCAGCACCGTCTTCAAGTGCTTTGCGTGAAGCATTAACCATACCTTCAGCCATATTGCGGGCTGAGGTTAATTCTTCAAACACGCGATCAGCTTCAGCATTCGCTTCAGCATCTTTCACCATGCCTTCGATTTCTTCATCAGACAAACCCGAAGACGCTTTAATAATAATCGACTGCTCTTTACCCGTCGCCTTATCTTTAGCCGATACATTTAAGATACCGTTGGCATCAATATCAAAAGTTACTTCAACCTGTGGCACACCACGTGATGCTGGTGGAATATCCGCTAAATCAAATCGACCTAATGATTTATTACCCGAAGCTTGCTTACGCTCGCCCTGAACAACATGAATCGTTACAGCGGTTTGATTATCTTCAGCGGTTGAGAATATTTGCGACTTCTTCGTTGGAATCGTTGTGTTCTTCTCAATAAGCGCAGTAGAAACACCGCCCATTGTTTCGATACCTAAAGATAGTGGCGTAACATCTAACAACAAGACATCTTTCACATCACCGGCTAATACAGCACCTTGAATCGCTGCACCCATGGCTACGGCTTCATCAGGGTTAACGTCTTTCTTAGGTTCTTTACCAAAGAACTCCGTCACTTTTTCTTGCACTAAAGGCATACGTGTTTGACCACCCACCAATAACACTTCATCAATATCCGAAGCGCTCATATCGGCATCTTTTAATGCAATTTTTAATGGTGCTAATGATCGCTCAACCAAATCACCAACTAACGATTCAAGTTTGGCACGAGTCATTTTAACAACCAAATGCTTAGGGCCAGAAGCATCAGCCGTAATGTAAGGAAGGTTCACTTCCGTTTGCTGTGAACTAGAAAGTTCGATTTTCGCTTTCTCGCCCGCTTCTTTTAAACGCTGCATAGCCAGCGGATCACCCTTAAGGCTCATACCACTGTCTTTTTCAAATTCGTCGGCAAGATATTCAATTAATGCCATATCGAAATCTTCACCACCTAAAAAGGTGTCGCCATTGGTTGATAGCACTTCAAACTGCATTTCACCGTCGACATCCGCAATTTCGATAATCGAAATATCAAAAGTACCACCACCTAAATCGTAAACCGCAATCGTGCGATCGCCGCCACGCTTATCCATACCGTAGGCTAATGCCGCTGCGGTTGGCTCATTGATAATACGCTTAACTTCAAGGCCTGCAATTTTGCCGGCATCTTTCGTTGCTTGACGCTGAGAATCATTAAAGTAAGCAGGAACGGTAATAACCGCTTCAGTAACCGCTTCACCTAAAAAGTCTTCGGCGGTTTTTTTCATTTTCATTAATACTTGTGCTGATACTTGTGGTGGCGCCATTTTTTCGCCGCCAGCTTCAACCCAAGCATCGCCATTGTCAGCTTTAGAAATGGCGTAAGGCACCATAGAAATATCTTTTTGTACAACTTTGTCTTCAAATTTACGACCAATCAAACGCTTAACCGCAAAAACCGTGTTAGTTGGATTAGTCACAGCTTGACGCTTAGCAGACTGCCCCACTAATACTTCGCCATCTGCCGTATAACCGACAACTGAAGGCGTAGTACGATCGCCCTCTGCATTTTCAATAACGCGTGACGTACCGCCTTCTAATACCGACACACATGAGTTTGTGGTGCCAAGGTCTATCCCAATAATTTTGCCCATCTCGTTCTCCAAATATTCGTATTCAATCTGTTTAAATAACTGTAAATCGGTGTCTATTTCGTCAGCGTATCGCTTTAACGGTGCTCCAATGTCTATCTATATGGAGGCATTAACGTGTATTTCAAGGCTGCAACTTCACTTAACAAGCAGCGCTATTCAGGCTTAGCAATAACCACCATAGCGGCGCGCAATAAACGACCGTTAAGCGTATAACCCTTTTGCAATACATCAATAACACTGTTCGGCTCTGCCGTGGGGCTAGGCACCATGGTCATCGCTTCATGAAACTGAGGATCAAAGGGCTCGCCAAAGGGCTCTAGCACATCGACTGAAAAGCGCGTTAATACGTCAAGGGCCGTTTTACGCGTTAGCTCAACACCCTCAAGCAGCGCCTTAACGCCATCATCGCCCGCTGATTCCTCAGGTACCGCACCAATAGCGCGATCCAAGTTATCAAGCACAGGCAACAAACCATTAATAATTTTTTCTAAGCCAAATTTATGTGCGCTCTCGACATCACGCTCAGCGCGACGGCGCAAATTCTGCATTTCTGCCTGCACACGTAACTGATCATCTTTGGCATCTGCCAACTGCTCAGTTAAAGCTACCACCTTTGCCTCTAGCGAATCAGCTTCACCTGTCTCACCATCATCTGATTGATCAGCAGGTGCATCACCCGCTTCAGCGTTGGCTACCGCTTCGGCAACAATCTCATCAATCGTATCTTGTATAGCGCTATCTGCATTGTTATCGATCGGCGCTTCACCCTCTGGCGAAGCATCTTTTGAGTCTTGACTCTCGTCCACGTCTGGCTCCTAATTGATTAAAACCTACTTAAAACAACTTGCGTGCTCAGGAATTGGGGACGATCAAAAAGATTTCAACCCATTAGGTGAAATTTATTGCTGAATAAAACCCTTTAACTGGTCAAAAAAGAAACAAATAAAAGCAAAAAGGGGAGCCCTCTTAGAGCTTCGACTAACACTTGCACAGCGATATCAATAGAGCTCTTTTTTCGCCCCCACTGCATTTGGAAATCGAGAATGCATGCATCATACAATTTAAGAAGACAATCTAAGCAGCCAGCCGAAGAAGAAAATCAGGCTGCTTGAGTGCGAGCCGGCAAAACTTGCTATAGACTACGGGCAATTAAACCACCCCCAGCCAACAAACCCTTTAGGGTCGCTGGCGTTTTTGGAGACTCCCTATGCTTGCCCACCTGTGTATTCGCAATTTCACAACCGTGGCAACCTGTGATTTAGAGCTAGCCCCAGGGTTAAGCGTGATTACCGGTGAAACGGGCGCCGGTAAATCGGTGATGCTCGACGCACTCGGCATGGCATTGGGTGATCGCAGCAACACCAATATATTACGTGACGAAAAACGCAATGCTGAAATCAGCGCCAGCTTCCAAATAAAAGAACAATCACAATTACATCAATGGCTTATTGAGCACGATCTTCTAACTGACGACGATGAGCCTGAAGCTATTTTACGCCGTATCATCACGCCATCGGGTCGCAGCCGTGCCTATATTAACGGCATAACCGTCACCATTGCCGACCTAAAAACGGTTGGCGAACAGCTTGTCGATTTACATAATCAACACGAGCATCAATCGCTACTCAACAAGCGCACCCATCAACAATTGCTGGATAATTTTGGCGACAGCAATAAGCAACGCATTAGCGTTGAAGCCCTAGCTAAACAATGGCAGGCGCTAGAAAGACAAATTAAACAACTCAGCGAGCAGAATGCCGCCAAAGATTCACGCCTGCAGCTATTGAGCTATCAAGTGCAAGAGCTCGATAAACTGGCGCTGGAAAATAACGAAAGCAATGCCTTGGCTGCCGAGCAGAAGAAATTAGCTAACGCTGAAAGTCTGCTGCAAGGTTTAAACGAAGCATCACAGCATTGCGACAATGATGAATCAACTGGCGCCATTACGCAGTTACGCCATGCCGCCCAATTGCTCAAAAAACAAGTGAGCGATTTACCTGAGATCAGCAGCAGCCTAGAACTGTTAGAGAGCGGCTGCATTCAAATAGAAGAAGCGCATAACGAGCTCATAGCGATTACTGATAATCTCAACATTGATCCGCAGCGACTGCAAATAGTCGAAGATCGACTCGACACCATTTACACCGTCGCCCGTAAACATCAGATTAATGTTGAGCAATTATTTGAACTGCATCAACAACTTGCCCAAGAACTAGCCGACTTAGAAGGCGGCGACGCCAGAATTGAAGCCTTAGTTCAACAACAGCAAGATCTGCAAGCAACGTTTATCGTTAGCGCTAAAAAGCTCTCTAAGCTGCGTCGTAGTGCCGCTAAAAAATTAACTAAAGCGGTTAACGCCAAATTAAATGAGCTGCAAATGGCTCATTGCCAATTTGAAATTGCCATAGAAGCGCTGACCGATAGTAGCCCTGCCACTAGCGGTTTAGAAGTGATTGAATTTATTATTTCCACCGTACCCGGCAAGCCTGCACAGGCTTTGGCCAAAATTGCCTCTGGCGGTGAATTATCGCGTATCAGCCTAGCCATTGCCGTAGTCACCGCACAAACCTCTAACATTCCAACGCTGGTATTTGATGAGGTAGACGTAGGCATTGGCGGCGGCGTAGCCGAAGTGGTTGGGAATTTATTACGCGAGCTAGGACAATCGGGACAAGTGTTTTGTGTCACGCACTTAGCCCAAGTCGCTGCTAAAGGAAATACCCATTTACTGGCAAGCAAATCCATATCCAAAACCGCAGCAACCACACAAGTATTATCGTTAGATACTCAAGCGCGAACCGCAGAGCTAGCAAGAATGATGGGCGGTATCGATATTACTGATTCATCTATTGCTCATGCCGCAGAAATGCTACAGAGCGCTTAACGCATCAGACACCAGAGATTAAGTATTCGCTATTTGGAAGGATAAAACGGCAGCGATTACTTACTGCCGGAAGGTTTAACGTACAAGACAAGGCTGTGATCGATAATATCGTAGCCATGCTTAGCAGCAATTTTATGCTGTAAAGCTTCTATTTCTTCATCGCAAAATTCAACGATAGTGCCGGTTTCCATACAGACCATATGGTCATGATGCTCATCGCTAGCCATTTCAAAAACCGAATGGCCGCCTTCAAAATTATGCCTAACCACCAAACCCGCCGTTTCAAACTGCGTTAAAACGCGGTAAACCGTTGCCAAGCCTACATCTTCACCGGCCTCAAGTAATGCACGATAAACATCTTCGGCACTCATATGATGCGACTTACCGGAAGCATTTTCTAACAGCTGAAGGACCTTAATACGCGGCAATGTCACCTTTAAACCGGCTTTGCGAAGTTCTTGATTTTCGGTGCTCATACCTAGCCTCGGTAATACTTTTTATAACTATGACTATTATGGCACTTAGCAAGCGTGCCGTTTTGCAGTATTATCGCATCGATTGCTTAGCAAAAGGAACCATCAAACGCTAAAGCCTCTAACACTTGGTCACTATTTATTTATTGATCCAACTTATTGATTCAACCTATTCATTGAATCTATTCATTGATCCAACCCATTTATGAGCCAAACTATGCTGCAACTGTTATTAGCCTCTAAACATGATTCAAGCCCATCGAGCCACAGCCGCCTCGGATTAAAAATTGCCCTTATTGCATTATGTTTAACCATTACCGCCTGCAGCAATAATCGCATGTTACGCCCGCATAAAATTGCGATTCAACAAGGCAATATGATTACTCAAGAAATGGTCAATCGACTTAAGCCAGGCATGACCAAAAGGCAGGTTGAGTTTGTGCTGGGCACGCCATTAATTGTTGACTCATTTAATACAGATCAGTGGAATTATATTTATACCCTTAGAGTAGCCAGCGGCAGAGTCGTACAAAAAGACCTTCACGTATTATTTGTTGATGGCCAGCTAAGTGAGTTGACTGGCGATTACAAACCCAACGAAGAGTAAACCCTCCTGACTACTTGCTTACCGCCTGCGCTTTATCGGCGCGGGCTTTACGCGAAGCTTTAGGATCGGCAATTAACGGACGATAAATTTCAACTCTATCGCCCGCATGCATCACGTAATCATGCGGCTTAACCGCCTTACCAAACACACCCATCTTCATTGTCGATAAATCAATTTCTGCAAACTGCGCATCAATACCAGACAACTCAGCCGCCTGAAAGGCCGTGCACCCTTGCTGCACTTGCAGGGCAATAATTTGCTGCCTATCGGGCAATGCAAAAGCCACTTCAACATCTATAGTTGCAGCTATGGTTGCAGCGTCTGCAGCAGGGATACTCCGCGTGTTTTCAACATCTGACATAACATTAAACCTATTGCTTATTTTTACTAGCGCCCTGTACCGTAGAGCTTTTCTGCGCGCTTACAAAAAGCATCGACCAGTGAATGACTCACCGACTCCAATACACCGCTGGCGAGCCGAGAGGTCACGGCATTTTTCATTTCAAATTCTATATAAAGCGACACCTTACAAGCACCCTCTCGAAGCGCCGTAAACTGCCAGCGACCCGTAAAGTTAGTAAACGGACCATCTTGTAACTGCAATTCAATATGCGTTGGCCGCGTTAAGGTATTACGGGTGGTAAACGATAATGCGACACCGGCTTTTTCTAAGGCTATCGTAGCCAGCATATGCGTTTCAGAATGCTCAATAACCTCAGTGGCAACGCAGTGATCAACAAACTTCGGGTAAGCGGCCACATCATTCACCAGATCGTACATACACTCGGCAGAATGAAACAACAAAGCGCTGCGCTGTATTACTGTACTCGCTTTACCCAAGAGGCAACCCCAATCAAGTTATCAATCGCATTTAGAGCGCGCATATTACGCAACTAAGACCAAGTTTGTCATCTATCGCGGCTAGTGATTACAAACAATCGGTCAAATAAAACCACAAAGCGCTTTAAGAGACTGAATCCTGAGCCATGAAGCGCTATACTAGAGCGCTATGGCAAAAAAACCTAAAACAACCAGTAATATCATTGCGCAGAACAAACGCGCGCGACATGACTATTCACTGTCAGACAAATACGAAGCCGGCTTGGTGTTAACCGGCTGGGAAGTCAAAAGTCTGCGCGCCGGTAAAGGCCAGCTGGTCGATAGCTACGTATTCTTGAAAGACGGAGAAGCATGGCTGTTAGGTGCCCATATTGAACCCCTGCAAACCGCCAGCACTCATGTTATTGCCGAACCCACGCGCTACCGCAAATTATTATTAAACGAGCGCGAGCTGGGTAAGTTATTTGCCGCCACCCAACAAGAAGGCTACACCTGTGTTGCCCTTTCTCTGTACTGGAAAAAGCATTTAATTAAATGTGAAATTGCCTTAGGTAAAGGCAAAAAAGATCATGACAAACGTCACAGTGAAAAAGACCGTGACTGGGATAGGCAAAAGCAGCGAATTGCTAGGCAGCATAACTAAGCCGCTTCATCAGCCAGAACGCATAACACCCCCTCTCCATAAGCTGACAACCACAGAACTCAACCGCTCCTCCAGCCGGTAATCTAACGATTGAATGAAGCGTTATTGCTGAAAATTAGGCAAGGAAACCAACAAAGGAGCTAAACGGCTATTAGCCAGAGCTCCAGCGCCGAGATAAAGGGCATTGGCTGGCAAAGATACCCAAAACAGCGATTGAAAAAGCCCCCTGCTATTGGCATGATGAATACTGTTAAGAAGACTGATATCAATCAGGATACTCAACTATAAAAAGCTAATACCCATCGCCCTGCTCAATATTGTTTGAGCAGGAGTGAATTAACTATTTCATCTCATCATTATTGATTGATTTTAAAGGAGTCGACTCATCCATGAGCACTTTAGTGAATAAACCAGCACCAGGATTCACATCAGCCGCAGTTATGGCCGATGGCAGCATCAAAGACGAGTTATCTTTGAGTGATTACCTTGGTCAATACGTTGTTATCTTTTTCTACCCATTAGATTTCACCTTTGTATGTCCTTCAGAAATTATTGCGCATGATAAACGCGTAAAAGCATTTGAAGAGAAAGGCGTACAGCTTTTAGGTGTTTCTATTGATTCACAATTCACGCATTTAGCATGGCGCAACACGCCAGTGGCCAAAGGCGGCATTGGCGAAGTTAACTTCCCGTTAGTAGCAGACGTTAACCACAGTATTGTTCAAAGCTACGGCGTTGAGCATGATGATGGTGTCGCATTACGCGCATCATTCTGCATTGATAAAGAAGGCATTGTTCAGCATGCGGTAGTGAACAACTTACCGTTAGGCCGTAACGTTGATGAAATGCTACGTGTTGTTGATGCTTTACAGTTTTCTGAAGAGCACGGTGAAGTATGTCCAGCAGGCTGGCAGAAAGGTGATGCAGGTATGCAAGCAACAACTGAAGGTGTTGCTGAATACTTATCATCACATTCAGAAGGATTATAACTAACACTGTTAGTCATTAATTAGCATGCGTTAAATCGCTGGTTGAATATCAATACCGTCAACCAGTGATTTAACTTTAAATTAATCGCAAGCTTCAGCTCCTAAGCTCTCCTCGCAAGTCTTCTTATTTATACCTAACGACATCCCTATTTTTGTCTTTTAGTTAATCGCCCCTCTTTCAGTTAAGCCGGTCCATTAATATATTTACAATAGATTTCAGTTCTTGAGAGAGTATTACGGCGTTGCCTCAAGGTTTTCATGCTAAAATGGAATTTGTAGGTTCAAAAACAGCTTATTGATAATTCAATTACTGCGTTTGATACTTACAAGATATTGAAATAACTAGGTTTTGTAGCGTTACCTGCCTTTTCAATATCATATGGGGACGATCTGGATTCGACGCCGGTGACGAAACCAAAGGTGCATGTCGAGAGGGTAGTGACTCTCGTTAAACAATCGCTGTAACTTTATAGTTGCCAATGACGAAAACTACGCTCTAGCAGCCTAAACCCTGTTAGCAGTTGCCACCGGATGCTTGTAAACGGGAAGCGACTGTCATATAGAACAAGCTAGTTCGGGGGTATGTTTAGGGCCACCGGGCAAAACTTAAACTAAACTCGTCTCTTATCGCCCTGCCCGCTGGGCCGCGAGGGATTAAATCAATAGGCGGATCTAAGCATGTAGAGCCGATGGCAGAGTGCTGACGGACGCGGGTTCAATTCCCGCCGTCTCCACCAATTAGAAAAGGCCAACCTGATAAGGGTTGGCCTTTTTTTATGTGTGGTTGTTTATGCGATAGCTGGCATAGAAGTCTTGAACGACTTGCGGGGAAGTATAGGTTGATCAAATAATATTACTACTGACCCCGTTTTTTACTGCGATTTTTCTCTTTTTGTGATCTATACAGTCATCGGGGGTGGATGGCTGTGCTGAGGTCTTATATTAAAAGCAAACACAGGCTCAGCAATAAACTACTGGCATCCAGGAGGTATGCTTGCGCTAAGAAAAAATAGAAGTTATTGTGTAAAAAAATAATAGGTAACCTTAAAATGAAAAAATGTAAGCTGATTTTACTCTCAATTACACTCGCATTAAGCACCACGGCATATTCACATACGTGGCATTCATGGCAAAAAATAAAAACTGAGCGAGGAGACGGCAACTGGGTTATTTGCAAATGGAAATGCGATGGCGTTTTCGGTAAGGGAGCCCACACCACAGAAACAAGTGGTAGAGGTAGCTGCCCGCAACCTTAAAAAAGTGCGGCGCCCTACTCTAACAAATTCCAGTGACGGTACCGATTTTGCTTTATTGATGTTATCGCATTAGAATTAACAACTTAGAATGCCCGCTCCACCCCCGCTATCCCACCAAATAGAAAAGGCCAACTCTATAAAAGGTTGGCCTTTTTTGTATCATTATTTATTGGCTTAACGTTACACAAATTAAATGCGCAACACTGTAATCAAAAGCAGCTAGCTAATCATTTTTTTGAGATTAGAACTAATCGCCCTAATCCCCTTCCGGTGAGGATATTTGTAAAAGGCATATAGATTCATTATCAATGCCTGATAGTAGTTTCCTGAGCTGGCGGCTTGTTCGGCTTTAGCACTACTAATGCCGCCTTCGGCAATATTGATATATTTCTTATTAATCGCCATAACGTCAGTCTTATATTTTGCAGCGATTGACGCCACTGCATCAATACGGTCTTGTGTTTTTTGTGTCATAGACCCCGGCCGGTGCAGTAAATAATCCATACCTACCTGACTAGAATAAGCAACATCGCCTTGCCGGGCTAAGCGCAACCATAAATCCCAATCTTCTGCAGATGGCAATTCAGGATCGAACCCACCTGCAATTTGCATTGCATTCTGCCTCACAACCGCTGTGCTAGTGCCTACAATATTCTCTGCGTAAATCGCACCAAGCGCTTCGGCAAGCACATGATACTCGCCATCTTTTTTGCAAGTTTGATCGAAAAATGGCCAATAATCGAAGCAGCCACCAAGATCATTATGCTCTACATCCCAATGCCAATAGTCGGTAAAACTAAGGATGACATTAGGATGCCTCTGTAGGAATTCGATTTGTTTTTTCAGTTTGCCCGGACGCCACGTATCATCGCTATCGAGAAAGCCAATATATTCCCCTTTTGCCTGAGTAATACAGGCATTACGGGCTGTTGCAGGCCCTACGCCTTTTGTTTGTATAGGCTTAATGCGGCTATCTTTAGTCGCTTGAGCCTGTAACCAGCTCCAAGTGTCATCAGTTGACCCGTCGTCTGCGATCAATAACTCAATATCCACTATGCCTTGCTCAAAGACACTAGCCACAGCATGCGGCAAATAATCTAAACAGTTAAACGTTGGCATTATGACGGAAATAAGTGGCTGGCTCATCGGTTTGCCCTCCATGGAACAATTTTTGCTATTTTTTTATATAGTATATGTAACTCATGCAAAAACAGGTCAATTGATGAAAAAAATTGCTTATATCATCCCCCACTTCCCCGTGCTCTCGGAAACATTCGTTGGGACAGAAATACGCGCTATGCAGGGGCAAGGCCATACGATAATACCTATTTCCTTGGGTGAGGGTAATACTGACTACCAGCCCCAAGACGAGCCTCTTGCTGCTAAGACAATTTATTTTCAACAACTGAGTTACACAGATGCGTTAAGAGCTATTCCGTACTTTAATCTTTCGCTGGTCAAGGCAATTCAGTTTGCCATGAAACAACAAGGTATAAGCACTCAATCACTACTATTCACGGCAGCCAAAATAGCCCATATCGTTGCCAAAAGCGAGTGCACTCATATTCACGCCCACTTCGCACAGGCGAGCACGGCGACTGCAATTGTTATTGCTCGCTTATTAGGCATCACCGTATCCTTTGTCGGTCATGGTTATGATGTCTATGCCACACCGAGTGATCTGCCGCTAAAACTCGCTAGCAGCGATATGACGATAGCGGTTTGCGATGCAATGAAAGATGACTTTCTTGAGTTACATACTTCGACAAACGTCCATTGCGTTAATTGTGGTATTGAGCCCGATAGATTCAAAATGCTTCTTCATCAGCCGAAAGAACAGAAGAAGATAGTGTTTATTGGAAGGCTGTGCCAAACAAAGGGGATTGAGGATCTGTTATCAGCTCTGGCGCTTATTCCACCTGAACATCGCCCAAAACTCGATATTGTTGGTGACGGTGAGCTGCGTCAATCACTGGAGAATCTTGTCGATACTTTAAGTATTCGAGAGCAGGTTACTTTTTTAGGAAAGAAAACGGCGGAATGGATTATCGCAAATGCCGAAAACTACCTCGGTTTGGTCGCACCCTTTAAAACCGCAATAAACGGTGACAGAGATACGGGGCCAGTCGTCGTCAAAGAAGCAATGGCGATGGGCCTGCCGGTGATTACCACCAATTTTATGGGCTGTAAGGAAATGGTATCGGAGGAAACCGGTTACAAAGTGGAAGTGGGTGACATTACCAGCCTAGCTGAACGCATTCATCATCTCTGTCAATTGTCGTTCGAACAATGGCAGGTGCTCAGTAAAAAAAGCCGCGAGAGAGTCACTCAGCTATTCACTTCAGAAAGCCAGGCAAAAGTCCTATCCAACTTAATTGAAGACCTATGAGCCCTTCTTTATGTATCTACGGATAAGTCCTTGTCCCTAACGAAAAAAGCCGCCGAATGCATAACATTCGGCGGCTTTAATTTGATCTGTGCTAAAGCTTAGATAGGAACAAC
>Ga0209715_1001292_pt1 | contig 20449 bp, 16 predicted proteins | sample COGITO_mtgs_1205_2_FD_184809 | JGI IMG/M metagenome (GOLD analysis project Ga0209715, IMG submission 184809) | Pelagic marine microbial communities from North Sea - COGITO_mtgs_120503 (SPAdes) (version 2) | ecosystem: Environmental > Aquatic > Marine > Epipelagic ... | reverse complement strand
AAGTAAAAAAATAGCTTGAGATTTCTGATCTTCTTTCTTTTCAATTGCATGGTAAGCATCTGAACCAAACTCCGTAAACATGATTGGTAAATTCAATTCTTTTTGAACTCTTTCAAAAGCGTCTCCAAAAGATTTTCCACGGTACATATTTACACCAAAAACATCTATGTCTTTGCATTCTTGCGCTATGATATCCAAGTACATAAGATCACCGTTACAAATAGCAACAGGATAAGAAGATGTTATTTTTTTTATTGTGAGTGCAGCTTTGTTCATTAAGCCATACATGGCTCTTCCACTGGTATCTCCTATACGGTTCAATTGATCAGCATCATCTGGAAAATCTTCAGTTTCTGCACCGGACCAGAAAAGTCCATAGTTGTTTTCATTGCCCAAAAGGAATAATAATAGCCCAGGTGTATTTTTATAAGTAGATGCCATCTTAGTCACTTCTTCTAATAAAATCTTTTGTACATGTTTATTCGCGTAATCTGTGGCAGGGGTCCATACGCTATTTATAGTAAGACCGTATCTTCCAAAAGAATGGTTGAGCATCGTATAAATACCAAAATTTTCATAGATATAGGTAATCCATTTAGGTTGAATGCCTACATAGACACGTATCGAATTAACACCCATATCTTTTAACAAAGACATTTCTGAATCTAATGCTAATTTGATAAAAGAATCTGTTTGATTCCACAAACTATAATCATAATTAGTTCCTATTGGAAAATAGTCCCAATTCATGCCATTAATCATAAAATCTTTTCCGTTGACAATCAAACGCATTCCTTGATCATTTTTTAAAACAGACACTTTATTGTTTTGGGAACAAATATTTAAGCTGAATAAGAAAATAATGATTGAAAAAATATTTTTCATTAAATATTAAATTAATTACAATGGTTTGAAATTGCTATTATTTTTTGAAATTTAAATTGATTTCTAAATTTTGAGCAAAATTAAAACTAGAAAAGAACAATAAAAAATATCATTTTTTTTAAAATTTTAAAGTCAATAACAAATATTGATTTTAAATAGAACTTATTGGTTTTATTTTAGTTCAATCTGTTACAAATAATGTTCATTACTTAAATTTTTTACTATTTAAAATAGCCAAACATAAAATTAAGTTTTATAATTGTTTCTTATACCAAAAAACACCTCTACAAAAAACATACATCTATAAATTAACACGAATTCTTAAGCAGACACTGACTAAGAGTATATAATACTGATAAAAAAAAGGAATTTCACAAACAATGTTTAGCTGATGTATGGGTATTTATAAAAATGAATGGTTATTTACGTAAATAAAATAATAGAATTTAGTGCAAAAGTACATAATACCTCATGTAATAACCTCATAATAAACATTCATATAAATTCCCTGTTCTTATATGGTTAATAAGCCTAAATACACTTTATTAAATCAATAAAAAAATATACAATAACACCAATTTATAAAGAGTAATCAGTTAAATAAATGTATTGAGTTAAATAAAAGTAATAAATTATTAAAATAACATCACAGCATTACACCTCATTATTTATTTAAGGTATCCAAATCTAATAGCCTATGACAATAATCAAATGGGGTTTAGCGTAACAAATACTTCTTTAAAATTTCAATTTCTTGGTTTTGAAAATTATTGTTGATATACTCTTACATAATCTATTTCCATGCTACTATTTGTAAAAGAGCTATCAATATTTCCCCCTAAACTACCTCCCATAGCAACGTTTAAAATTATAAATTGTGGTTTATCAAAAGGCCAATTATTAGCATTTTTATTAGCAGGACTATAGGTATAATGAACATCATCATCAACGGTAAATTCAATTTTATCTTTCGTCCAATTTAAGCCGTAGGTATGAAAGTTTGTAGATACATCATTTACCCTATCTAAAAAATATACATAAGGAGTATCTGCATATCCTGAATTGTTATGTATGGCACTAGAGGTAACTCCAGGATTATTCCCTTTATGTTCCATAATATCAATTTCTCCACATTCTGGCCAACCCACTGAAGTAATATTTTCACCTAACATCCATATTGCAGGCCAAGTTCCACCACCTTTTGGTAATTTAGCACGAACCTCAACTTTACCGTATGTAAAAGAAAAGCGCCCTTGAGTTTTTATTCTTGAAGAGGTATATTCGTAACCTCGATACAATTCTTTTTTTGCAGAAATTTTTAAGACACCCTCCGCAATAGTTGCATTTGATCTGGTGTAGAATTGAACCTCATTATTTCCCCAACCATCTTGTCCGTTACCGATATCATAAGTCCAATTATCTGAAGAAGGGCTTCCCGTTTCATCAAACTCATCAGACCAGATAAGACCATCAGGACCTACAGGTGGTTCTGGGGTTATTGTAGTTTCATTGCTAGAGCAAGAAAGTAAAATCAATAAAATAAAAGATTTAGCTATTGTGAATTTCATGATATTATTATTTTTTCAATAATTATAAAGTCAAATTTAATGACAATATTTGTGGTTCTAAAAATAAATTTAGAAAAAATATCAACTATTATAAGTAATTAGATCTAGTTTACAAACTCCATGTCATCAATAAAGATATTTATGAAAAAAAAGCGGTTAAATATGAATTTAACCGCTTTAAAAAATCTAATATTAGATGAATAATATATTATTAATAGAAATAAATATTATCAACCCAAATATTTGCATTTACTCCTAAAATAATCTGTAATTGACCAATATTTGTTTGAGAATCAAGACCTGTAAAACTTGACAAAGGAATATCATGACCAATCCACTCACCTGCAGTTTGAGCTGTCGTACTTTCTATTTCCGATTCCGTGTCATCTACATTTGGATACTCATCTACATCGTCTGCACCAAAATTTGCCATTTTAAATTTAAACACATTTTCAGTTTGTGTGTATACATCTATATGCACAGTTGTATATGAAGTTAAGTCTACAGTACCAGCAAGATTAATTGCTTGAAAGGTTAAATTACTATATTCTTTAACAGTATTGCCGCCTATAACTAAATCATCTTCTAAAGTACCAATACCCCAACTTTGAGACCAAGCTGCTGGAGCAGTACCTGTATAAGAATCACTAAATACAGATAAAACATCTGCTTGAGCTGCTGTAGGAGCTATAGCTCCCTCAGTTGGAGGTTCTGGAACAGGACAACCATCAGCTTGTGTACCAGCTTCATTTGGACATGTATCATCCATATCAAGAACACCATCGCCATCAGTATCTCTTGTTGGAATTGAAGCTCCTTCTGAACCTTCTCTTGCAAATTTAAATTGCCAGAATCCTCCGCCCCAACTAATATGAAGAGTCATTGTATTTTTGTCTTCTGAAAAAGTTACACCGCTATAGGTGATAGATTCAGCAGCATTTGCTGGATCAACAATAGCTTTTCCATTCTGGATTGTAGCAATACCTAAAAATGCACCCATACCATTTACTGTTACTGTTTTTTCATCAGTATTTTCTGACCATGTTGCCACTGCAGATCCATCAAAAGGAGCATAAGGACTACCACACATTTCATCGCTAGCTGCCCAACCATCTTCTAACCAAGTTGACTCTCCTAAGATATTGTGAAAAGTTCTGTCAGCCTTAAATTCGTAAACATCGTCAAAAACACAATCTCTAGTTCTTAAATCAGAAAGTTTATTATACCACCAATTTTGACCAGCAGCTATAATTTCCATGGTTTCACCCACTATTAAAGAACCTTCATCATGAAATAATACCCATCTTCCTTCTAAGTCTGATGGCTCAACAACAACATTAACTGTAGTTGTTTTAACTACATTTTCTGCACCTGCAGCAGAAGCAGTAACAGTAATATCATAAGAAGCAGAAAATGGAGGATACGTGTAAGAGACAGCAGGTCCTACTGTAGCAAACACATCGTCTGTAGCGTCAGTACCAAAATCTACAGAATAAGCAGTAGCTCCATCTGCAGTAGGTAATACGGAAACAATGTTTCCTGAACCAGATGCATCAATACTAAAATCTAGATTGTTGATGGTTGGAGCCACAGGAGTAGTATCTCCCTCATCGTCACTACTACATGATACAATTAGTAAACTTGCAAAAAGCAAGAAACTCATTTTTTTTAATAAATTCATAATTTTTGTTTTTGATTTAATTTAATTTAATTTAATTAACATATTCAACAACTTGTATTATACAACTTGTATTTTTTAATATCCCGGATTTTGACCCCAAGTATTGATAGCGTTTGCTAATTCTAATTCTACAAGAGGAATTGGAAATATTTCATTTTTGTTTTCTTCAAAATTAATTGCAGTTTCTGCCGTTTGATCTGGCCTGGTTGCATTGTAATTATCAAAGGCTTCTTTTGCCTTGCCAGTTCTTACCAAATCGAAGAAACGGTGTCCTTCACCTGCAAATTCTATTCGTCTTTCATCTAAGATAGCTCTCAATAAATCTGATTCTCCATTGTAAGGATAATCATGAGAATTGTTTCCAAAAGCTCTGTTTCTAACTTGATTTAAATAAGAGATAGCATTAGCTCCTCCACTTTGTGCTGCAGCCTCTGCAGCCATTAATAACACATCTGAATAACGAATAGCTCTGTAATTATTATCATAGTTCAAAGGATCTGAACCCATTCTTGTACTTTCATTTTCTTGAGTTGGAAGGTATTTTCTGGAAAAATACCCAGTGTTTTCTCTACTTGGGGAATATTGTGTAGATTTTGGTTCAAAGATAGTAATATATCTTCTTCGATCTCCATCTGAAAATGCATCATATAATTGTTGTGTAGGCAAACTAAATCCCCAACCTGATTTGTATTCAGGTCCTGCATAATCTCTAGGAGCATTATTTTGAGGTAAATAATTTCCTTCACTACATTGTATACATCCCCATCCAGCACCTTCTACGCTAGTATATTGAACTTCAAATACTGAACCAGGACCGTTTTCTCCACTTTTTAGAAACACATTTGTCGAAGGCAAACTGTAAAACCCACTGTTAATTACTGAGTTTAATTGAGTTAAGGCATCACTAAATTTAGAGGTATCAAATGTACCGTGGTACAGGTAGACTTTACCTAATAAGGCTTGTGCAGCTGTCTCGGTAATTTTATATTTTAGACTTGCATCTGTTGTAAAAGTTGGTAAACCAAGAGCAATAGCTTCTTTTAAATCTTCCTCAATTAAAGCATATACTTTTGCAATACTACCTACTCTATTTACATCGTATTGCTCTCCAATCCTGATTCGTTTGTCTTGAATTCTAGAGACTCCGTTTCTTTCTTCAACAGATAATGGAATATCTCCAAAGAATTTAACTAATTCAAATGCGAAATAAGCTCTCAAGAAATAAGCCTGTGCGATAATTTCATCTTTTCCGTCAAATTCGGTTTTATCTTGAAACTCGAGAATATAATTCGCTCTCCCCATTGCAGCATACATAAACCTCCATATATCTCTCAATTGGTTGTTGTCTGCAGGAGTTATATCCATTTTATCTACCCGCTGTAAAGTGGGTTGATCATAGGTAAATGGATCTCCACCAAGGATGATATCATCTGAAGCACCTACAATGGTTAAAATATTTAGATAAGTCGTTTGCAACATATCGTATGCACCAATCAAGGCTTTTTCATAGTCTTCTGCTGAATTGAAGTAATCATCTGAATCTTGAGCTATTGGTTCTAGTTCGTCTATAAAAGAATTACAAGAAACAAACATAGAAGCAAGTACTATGCTCAATATAAAAATTCTGCTGTATTTTTTTACTTGAAGTGTTTTCATAATTTATAATATTAAAAAGTTAAGCTAAGTCCTAAAATAAATGTTTTTGCTACAGGATAGAAACCTCTATCAATACCACCCCCAATAGCATCTCCACTTGAAGCAGAAGGGTCATAACCAGAATAATTTGTAAAGGTATGTAGGTTATTTGCTGACAAAAACATACGAAGACTATTCAGTTTTATTCTTTCTAGTATATTTTTATCAAAAGTATATCCAAGTTGTACGTTTTGTATTCTTACAAAGGATGCATCTTCAACAAAATAATCAGAAAATAAATCTGTATTAATGGAAGCCCCTGAAGTTGCCCTTGGTTCTGTATTACTTGGGTTTGTTGGTGTCCATCGATCTAAAACTCTTTCACCTTTATTGGCTAACAAATTAAATCTTTGATAATCTCTAATCATATCATTTCCAAAAGAACCGACTGCGGAAAAACTAAAATCGATATTTTTATATGAAAAACCTAAATTCAAACCTGCTGTCATGTCTGCAATAGGATCTCCAATATCTGTTTTATCTTCTTCTGAAATATATCCATCTCCATTTGTATCAACAAATTTTAAATCTCCCACTCCTGCTCCTTTATGAAACACATTAAGATTCTCAACAGGTGCATTTGCATCTAAAGCATCTATTTCTCCTTGATTTTGATAAATACCATTTGTTTTGTATCCATAAAAATACCCTAGAGAGTGGCCTGCTTCCATGCGAGAAGTAACAATTCCAGTACCAACTCCAAAACCACCACCTTGTTCGAAACCGGCTAGATTTCCTACATAAGTTACTTCATTATTGATGCTGGTGAAATTAAAACTAGCATTGAATTTAAAATCATCTGAGAACTGGTCTCTATATGAAATTAAAAATTCAACTCCTGAATTTTCAACCGTTCCGGCATTAATTGCAGGGGCGCTTGAACCAATTCCAGCAACTCCAGTTAAAGCTGAAGATTGTGGTTGAATTAATAAATCATCTGTAGTTTTTTTGTAAACATCTAAATTAAAAGAAATCTTATTATTTAAAAGCGCTACATCTAAACCAATATTACCTGTAGAAGTAGTCTCCCATTTTAAATAAGGATTTCCTAGCTGACCTTCAGCAATTCCTACTAATAAATCTGACTCTGAAACTTCCAGACTGTTACTATAAACACCTTCGCCGTTCAAAGATCCTACATACGGGAAATTCCCTCCTGAAACTCTATCACTTCCTAATTCTCCATAACTAACTCTTAATTTTAGCGAATTTAAAAAATCATTATCCTTAAGAAAATTCTCTTCAGTAAGGTTCCAACCTAAAGAAACTGCATGAAAATAACCAACATTAAAGTTATCGACTTTACTAAACCTAGAAGATTGATCTCTTCTTATCAATGCAGACAATAAATATTTTTCATTGTAATTATATTCTAATCTTGCAAAATAAGACAATAACCGATTCTTAAATTGATTTCCACCTGTTTCAATAGCTGCAGGTTGAAAACGTGGATTTACGGTTTCAAAATTAGGAATACTAGCCATATCGATAGAATTCGCATCATCCTTTAAAGAAATACCTGTTTGACCTGCAAACAATCCTTTCGTCTCAAACATTTCATGACCTAAAAGCACTTTTAGATTGTGAACATCGTTAAAAGTATCTTGGTAGGTTAATATGTTATTCCAAGTAAAATCATCATAGGTATCTACATTAGCTAAAAACTCATTATTAGTTATTCTGGTTAAAGATTTGTTATTCCCTAAATAAACCAAGGGTCTGAATACTTCTGTATTTACAACAGCGTGGTTCATTAAATACTTGGTTCTTAAAGAAAGTTTATCACTGAATTTGTAAGTAGCTGCCAAAGTTGGACTTATTTTATCTATAACAGCTTTATTGAATGTACTCGCTATTTGTGATAATGGATTGGATACTTCAATAGCACCTGTTTTCACAATTCCATAACCATTACGTAATGATTCAAAACCAGCGTCTGATAATGCAGAAGGATCTTTAGGTAATGTAAAAGGATCTGCATTTACAGCATTGTATAATACCGCACCAATACCACCTTCTGCCAATGAGTTTTTTTGTGAATGTGTAAAAATAGCAGTTGCAGATAATTGTAATTTATCTGTAACATCATATCTTACATTGGCTCTCGCAGTAACTCTATTGTAGTTTGATTTTTCTAATCCTATAATTCCATCTTGGGTAAGAAAAGAAGTTCCAAAGGAATATGCCACTTTATCGGTACCTCCACTAGCATTGATGTTCGCGTCATACATTCCTGCTAATTCGAAAACTTCATTTTGCCAATCGGTATTCGCTAGTGGCTCTGTAGCACTCACTTTAGGATCAAAAACTAAACCTGTAGAGGGTTGAATGAAATATTTACTTGAATTAGTCGCTTCATTAACATAAGCTGCTAAACCAGCTGCATTAAGTAAGTCGATTTTTTTACTAGTTTGCTGTAATGTAAAATTGGTATTTACCGTAAATTTTAAATCTGTATTTTTAATTCCTGATTTTGTTTCAATCAAAATAACACCGTTTGCCGCGAGAACTCCATAAATTGCGGCAGTTGCATCTTTCAATACATTTACACTTTTAATATCATTAGGATTGATTACTGACAAATCAGATATTCGGTTTCCATCCACTAATATAAGTGGGCTATTATCTCCATTCGTAGAAACACCCCTGATTCGAATATTTAAACCACTACCAGGTGATCCCGAGTTTGATGTAATGTTTACACCAGACACTTGACCTTGTAAAGCTTGCTCAATTCTTGTTGGATTTAATTTTTCAATCGTTTTAGAATCTACAACAGATACTGCTCCAGTTGCTTCTTTTTTTCGCTGTGTACCATAACCTACAACAACAATCTCATCTAAAGACTCTGACTCTGCTTCCATTAAAACATTCATGATTGTAGCGTCAACAATAATTTCTTTGGTCTTGTAGCCTAGATATCGGTATTCAATAGTTGCTCCTTTTTCAACATTTGTCAAGCTATAAAAACCATCAAAATCTGATTGTGTTCCTTTGCTTGACCCTTTTAAAATGATACTTACCCCTGGAAGGGTATCACCATTTTCTGCATCCTTAATAACTCCTTCTATATTCAGTGTTTGGGTCATTGCACTTAAACTGAATAAAAGAACAAATAGTAATGTAAACTGTATCCTCATAAAAACATTATTTAAATTTTTGATAAATTTAACAATAAGTTACTGTTAAATCCATAAAAAAAACCACTACAAAAAATATACACCGTAATTTATTAGAGAAACTTAGTAAATATGGGGATTCGTTATTACGATTAATAAGAATAAAATAATTGTTGTTAATTTTGTTGTAGTAATGTATGGTTCACTATAGGAAATAAACAGTTATTACAATTCAATAATATAACTTGTTAAATTAGAATCGTGAGGTAACTCCATTTTTTTTCTTAATCGATACCTTTTAACTTCTACACTTCTTGGAGAAATATTTAAAAGTGGTGCGATTTCTTTAGAAGATAAATTTAATCTAAGATACGCACAAAGTCTTAAATCATTTGGTGTTAAAATAGCGTGTTTATCTTTAACTTTTTTAAGAAAGTTTTTATCTGCATTATTAAATGCTTCCTGAAACATTTTCCAATCGTCCGTATTATTTAAATTTTTATCAATAATCTTTACAACATTAAAAACGTTCTTATCACCTCCATTAACCAACTCGTTTTTTATATTGTTTAAAAAATCATTTTTCTTAATCATATTCATAGTAGAAGAAGCTAATTCTCTATTTTTACTATCAATATCACTTCTTAATTTTTCATTATTTAGTTTTATTATTTCCTGAGAATTCTTTAATTCCTTAAGAGCTGCTTCTTTTTTTGTTTTCTCTAACAAAGCCTCTCTTTGTTTTTTGTAATACCTTTTTGAAGTAATGTGAAACAAGTAGAATACCAATAAAAATAAGATCACATAAATTATTATTAGTGCATTAGACAAGTACCATGGTCTGTCAATGACAAAATCAAAAACCGCTTCATTAACGGTCAATTCCCCCCCAACAATGGCCCTCACTTTAAAAGTATAGGTACCGTAAGAAATATTCTCAAATAATACAGATTTAGAGTCAGATAAGGAGCTCCATTGTTTTGTTTGACCTAATAATATGTATTGATATTTAATACTTTTAAATTTACTAAAACTAGGCACTCCAAAATAAAATTCAAAATTATTTTCATCAGATGAAAATTCACTTTCTTCAATTAAATTTACTTTGTTTTTAGGTTTATCTATGATGTAATTATTAATTTTATTGATAGTCACCTTAAAGTCTTTCGCCTCATTTAATTTATTTAAATTGATTGCGATATAGCCATTTGAAGTTCCAATAAGATATTTTTGATCCTCTAAATGTATGATATTCTCATAACCATACGTTGCCTTTGGTATTGATGCAGAGATAGGGATACTGTTAACAATAGGTTTATTACTCAATTTACCTGGAATCAAATAGTTAATCGTTTCTTTAGAAAAAGACCAAAGAATTGTATTTGACTGATTAAAGGCCAGTTCTGCTGAAATGAAATTATCTTCAGAGACTAACTTACTGTATATACTGTCTCTTTTGAAAAAATCCTTTTTATTATCATATAAATAAAGACCTCTCTTACTAGAATATATAATTTTATCTTGGAAAGAAATTAATGAAGAATGAAGGCCCTTTTTTAAAGATTCCTCCTTAGTAAGGTGAATGACCTCTCTATAATCAGAATCTAAAGTTAGTTTAAATACTCCCTTGTATTCGTGATTGACAAAAAACTTATACGCATCGTATTTTGCAATATATTTACTAGAATTATTAAATCCTTTAATTTTATTTCTTAATCTCCAAATATTATTCTTTTTTTCAAGTACGTATAATCCGTCATAACAACCTTGAATAATAATATTGTTATCTATCTTATGTAGGATCCATGTTCCCTGTTTATTAAAAATTAAAGTTGATTTATTTTTATCAATTAAAAAAGTACCTGAAGTATGTCCACAAAACAACTGATTGTCAATGATTTTCAAACTCCAAACCTGACCTTGAGTATTTTCTATTAGCTTAAAATTTTCATCGGAATCAATATTTCGATAAAAGAGCCCCTGATTGGTTCCTAAATATAATCTGTTATCAAAAACAATGGAAGCATAAATGGTCCCAATAAAATTACTATTGTTATAAATTTTAAAAGGCGAAGTACTATTTATGTTGTTAATTCCATTATCTAAACCTAACCAAATGGTATTTTCTACATCTTCAAAAACAGAAAGTACGGTATTATTATGTAAGCCTGAGTCTTGCGTTATTTGATAATTAAGCTCCCCATTACTATTTAAAGAAATAAAACCATCAGAGATGGTTCCTAGAGCAAATTCATTGTTTTTTAATAATTTAGCACTATAAACTGTAACGTTTTTTAGTAATTTTTCTGAAGAAGTTTTCCACTTTTTAATTTCTCCACGATCTAAATAGAAAAAACCAGATTTTTGTGTTAAAAACAACAATTTATTTTCTTTTTCAAAGATTTCAACAATGATGTTTTCTTTCAGAATTTGATGATCTGAAACCAACTTTGGCTCACCATTTTCAATTTTAAAAACACCTTTTTGACCCTCTTGGAAATAAATAAAATCATTCACTTTCGTTAACTTATGAAGATTGTATTCAGAATCAATAATCTTTAACTTTTCTGTGTCTAAATTGTATAGGTAAATTCTTTCTAAAGATTTAAAAAGCACCCAGCCATCAATTTCTAAAATATTCCAAATTTGTTCATCTTCTAACATTTGGATATTTAATTTTTTAGCGATTGATAAAAATTCTAATTCACCAAAATTATTCTTTTTCCAATAACCAAAATCCATATAAAAACCTGTAAAAATATAGTCTTTCAAGACTTTTACGGACCTCATTATGGTTTCATTAGGAGTAGGATATAACTGCCAGGAAGCACCATTAAATTCCAACAAGCCTTTGTTATTAGCTATATAAATAAATTTATTTTCAGCCTGAGAAATAGACCAATTTTGATTTTCAGCCTTATAATCTTTAGCTATATATGTATTGATTGGAGGTAACTCTTGTGCAGGCATTAAAAACGAGGACAAAAGCAACACAGATAAAAAAACAAACCTGTTCATATATTGTTGATTAATGTTTGGTTTACAATGTACGTTAAAAATAATAAAAACAAGGTTTTAATAAATAAATGTATCATTATGTATGGTAAAAAAAAGATATAATTATAGTAATAACAATAATTTAAAAGAAGAATATTTTTTTATAATTATAATATTTATTAAATTTATTAAAATTTAAAATGATTATGAATTTCATAAAAAAAATTGGGTTAAGTAATTTCCTTATATTGTTACTTTGCGCTTCCATAATATTATTAGCAGAATACATGTTTTTATCGGGAGAAAAACTGCATGGAATCTTTATTGGACTATGGGCTCCTACTCTATTAGGAGTAATCATTTACTTAAAACTGATCAAGTATGAACGCAAATAATATTGTATTATATTTTTCAATCTTTGTTGGAATCTGTGTTTTCATTTGGGCAATTTTCATGATCAATGAGTTCAATAAAGTCAGTAAGAATTAAGTTTATCGGTCTTTGCAACAGTTTTTACCTGAAAAATTAATGTAAAATAGTGAATAACAATTCTTTCAAAATATCATATTGAGACTGATTTGCTCCAACACCTTTATTTTTTAAATCTGCTTCCCTAAGTAGTGCAATTATGCTTGCTACTTTTCTCATTGGATAGTTTCTGGCCGCTATAAAATACTCACCAACAAAATAAGGACTCACACCTAAGGCTTTAGCAACGCTACTTTTTGACTTATCTTGGAGTGCATGAAACATAAGTAACTGAGTGAAAAAGCTATTTAACAACGAAATTGTCATTACTAGAGGATTATTTTTTGGATTCTCTGAAAAATATTTAATTATTCTATTGGCTTTTACAATATTTTTTTCGCCCAAAGATTTACGCAATTCAAAATTATTAAAATCTTTAGAGATACCAATATTATCCTCTATGTGTGTAGCCGTAATAATAGTCTCTTTTGGAAGAATGAGTACTAGCTTGTCCAGCTCGTTTGATATTTTACTAAGATCTGTCCCTAAAAATTCAACTAGCATCTGAGCTGCTTTTGGCTCAATTTGATGTTTTTTTCCACTTAAAACTCTTCGAATCCAATCTGAAACCTGATTTTCATATAGTTTTTTACTTTCAAAAAGTAGACCAGACTTTGCAATTGCTTTGTATAACTTTTTACGTTTATCAAGCTTTTTATACTTATAATTTAAAACTAGCACGGTTGTCAACTGTGGATTTTCTGCGTACGAGACTAACTTTTCGATATTCCTACTGAGGTCCTGGGCTTCTTTTACAATTATCACCTGTCTTTCAGCCATCATGGGGTATCGTTTCGCAGAAGAAATAATGTCTTCGATACTTGAATCTCTCCCATACATAATTTGCTGATTAAAGCCTTTTTCAGTTTCCTCTAAAATATTTTGTTCAATAAAATCAGATATTTTATCAATATAATAAGGCTCCTCTCCCATTAAAAAATAGATTGGTTGTATATTCCCTTTCTTAATATCTGAAACAATGGTTCTAATCTCGTTCATTTTATTACTTTTGATTGATGCAAAAACTCACACTACCAACTTATAATTTTAAACTCAAAAATAGTCAAAATAAGACGCTTATTTTTGATAAATTAAGAAAAAAATATATCGTGTTAACTCCAGAGGAATGGGTGCGTCAGCATTTTGTGCATTTTTTGATTGAAGAAAAAAAATATCCTGAGAGTTTAATAGCAATAGAAAAACAGTTAACCATCAATACTTTAAAAAAAAGAACTGATATTTTAATTTTCAATACAGATGGAAAACCAGAAATTATTGTAGAATGCAAAGCTCCTTCTATAAAAATTTCGCAAAAAACTTTTGACCAAATTGCACGTTATAATTTACAATTAAAAGCTAAATTTTTAATTGTAACCAATGGATTAACACATTTTTATTGTAAAATGGATCTCAAAAATAAAACCTATATTTTCTTAAAAGAACTTCCTGATTACGAATCATAAATAGTCCTTATTTATTAAGAGAACTTTAAGCTTAAACTAATTTATAATCTGTAATTTCGCGTAACTTGAAAACAGCAATTGTCATATTAAACTGGAATGGTCAAAAATTATTAGAACAGTTTTTACCATCTGTCGTTAATTTTAGTTTGCATGAGGCTACTATTTACTTAGCTGACAATGCTTCAACAGATGACTCTATTGCTTATGTAAAAGCATTTTTTCCATCCGTTAAAATCATTCAAAATAACCAAAATAGAGGATATGCAAGAGGGTACAATGATGCATTAAACACTATTGATGCAGATATTTATTGCCTTTTAAACTCTGATGTTGAAGTCACAGAAAACTGGCTAAAACCGATCACTGACGCATTTAAAAACGATATAAATACGGCTATTATTCAACCAAAATTATTAGACTTTAAAGAAAAAACAAAGTTTGAATACGCAGGAGCTGGAGGTGGCTTTATCGATGTATTCGGATACCCTTATTGTAGAGGGCGTATTTTTAACTATTTGGAAACAGATCATGGTCAGTTTAATGATGAAATTGATATATTCTGGGCCTCAGGTGCTTGTTTATTTATTCGATCAAACGTATATCATGAAGTTGGAGGTTTAGATGAAGATTATTTTGCACATCAGGAAGAAATTGATTTGTGTTGGAGAACTCAAAATCTTGGATACAAAGTAAAATATGTAGGATCGTCAAGTGTCTATCATATAGGTGGAGCTACCTTAAAAGAAACAAATCCACACAAAACATTTTTAAACTTTAGAAACAGCCTGCTAAATATCATTAAAAACGTACCTAAAAAATGGTTTTTATTCGTAATTTTTTCACGATTACTACTAGATGGAATTGCGGGTCTTAAATTTATAATTGAATTAAGACCTGTTCATACCTTAGCAATTATTAAAGCCCATATAAGTTTGTATAAGAATTTATTCAAATTTTTAAAAAAACGAAAAAAAATATCAAAAAAATTGTCTTATTTCAAACACATAAGTATCGTGACTCAATATTTTATCTTTAACAGAAAAAAATTTAAAAATTTAAAGTAGAGTAAAAAAAACGCACTGAATTAAAGAAAACAACTTGATCATTTAAATTTAATATTTAAAACATATCGACACTCCCTTTACCCTCTCTTATAATAACCGGAGCATCTATTAAATCAACAACTGTAGATGCATAGTTATCTCCATAACCACCGTCAATAACTATATCTACTTTTTTGTTCCATTTTTCAAAAATCAATTCTGGATCTGTAATATATTCTAAAATCTCATCTTCATCTTTGATAGAAATAGACACAATTGGATTCCCCAAAGTTTCTACGATTGATCGTACTATATTATTATCAGGTATTCTAATCCCTACTGTTTTTTTCTTTTTAAAGACCTTCGGTAAGGTATTACTTCCCGGTAAAATAAAGGTATATGGTCCTGGTAGCGTTCTTTTTAGTATTTTAAAAGTGGGACTATCTAACTGCTTAACATAATCAGATAAGTGACTTAAATTATTAAAAATAAAAGAAAATGTTGCTTTTTCTAATTTCACACCTTTTAACATCGCAACTCTTTCTAATGCTTTATTATTTTTAAGATCACAACCCAAACCATAAATAGTATCGGTTGGGAATATCACAAGTCCTCCTTTTTTTAATACAGCAACAACTTCATCTATCAGCTCTTGCTTGGGGTTATCATTATATATTTTTATAAATTTTGCCATGTTATAAAACTACAAAAACTCAACTTAACAATGAAATAAGTTGAGTTTGTTAAGAAAATCTATGGTCTTCTATGATTTATCTAACATTCTAAAGCCTTCTCCATGAATATTTAAAATTTCTACATTCTCATCAGATTTCAAGTATTTACGAAGCTTCGCAATGTATACATCCATACTTCTTGAAGTAAAGTAATTATCGTCTCTCCAAATTTTTGTAAGCGCTAATTCTCTTGGCATTAAATCATTTTTATGAATTGCTAGCATACGTAATAATTTACTTTCTTTTGGAGAAAGTTTTATAGGTTCTCCATGTTCACCTACAGAGAGATGTCTTAATTTAGAGTTAAAGAAAAAACCAGCTATTTTAAATTCAAATTGTTCAAAATCAACAGAATTATCAATGCCCTTTCTTTGTAATATTGCCTTAATTTTATATAATAGTACTTCTGAGTCAAAAGGTTTATTTAAGTAATCATCTGCTCCTACAGCATAGCCTTTTAAAACATCTTCTTTTAAGGTTTTTGCGGTTAAAAATATTATAGGCACCTCTTTATTTGTTCCCCTGATGTCTTGCGCCAAGGAAAAGCCATCTTTACGAGGCATCATTACATCTAAAATACAAAGGTCAAAATCATTATTTTTAAAAATGATTAACCCTTCGATTCCATCCTTAGCATGCGTAACATCATAATCATTTAATGATAAATAATCTTTTAAGACAGTTCCAAAATTTGGATCATCTTCTACTAATAAAATTCTCTTACTTTCCATTGTTATACTTTTTTTTTAAATTAAAGGTAATTTAACCGTAAATACACTTCCGATCCCTTTTTCACTTTCAACCAGGACCTCACCATAATGTTTATCTATTATTTGTTTTACATAAGCTAAACCAAGCCCATGACCCTTTACATTATGAATATTTCCTTTTTGGGCTCTATAAAATTTGTCAAAGACCTGCTTTTGAACAATTTTACTCATTCCGATTCCTGTATCTTTTATTTTAAAAATAAAAAACTTATCTGTAGACTCAGTGAATACTTTTATTTTAGGCAATCCATCAGAATACTTTAAGGCATTTTCTAAGATATTAACAACTACGTTCGTTAAATGAAATGGATTCCCAATTACCTCAGCTGATGAAGCCTCTAAATGAACATCCAGAGAACTTTGACTATTTACTATCAATAAATCTATACGTGTAATCGCATCATTTATTACATCATGCATATCAATAGCTTCTTTATTAATCTCTATTTGATTCTTTTCTAAACTAGAAATTCTTAGGACATTTTCTACTTGAGAATGCATTCTTTTATTTTCATCCCTTATCATTTGAACATACCGCAAAACCTTATCGTTATCATTAATAATCTTTGGATTTTTAATAGAATCTAAGGCTAAATTAATGGTCGCAATTGGTGTTTTAAATTCATGCGTCATATTGTTTATAAAATCGGTTTTTATTTCTGATATTTTCTTTTGTCTTATTAATTGATACAGTGAACTTGAGAAAGCGATTATAATGATTAAAATAAAAAATAAAGATAAAATTAAAATATTCGATATCTCCGAAAGTATGTGCTTGTTTTTAGTGGGAAAAGTAACATATAACTCATGCTCTACCGTTCCGTTTGGATTTAAAAAAAATGGATAGCGATAACTGTCTTTTTTATTAATCGTATAATATCCAGATTTTAATTTTGTCGCCAAACCGTCTATACTATATACACCATATTTAAAATCTAAATTGATATTTCGTTTTTCTAACTCCTCTTTAATTGTTGTATTGAGCTCTCTATTTCTGACTCTTTGATGAAGAGGCTTGGTTTTCTTGTAAGCTTCTAATGCGCGATTAAAATATGGTTTTTCCATATCTTTATATCTTTTGGTAAACGAATATCTTTTTTGATCTTCGGTTCTAAAAATATTATCAACCCCTTTAATTAGTCTTGTCTGAAAAAAATCCTGTTTTCCTGAGACCCTCTTTAGTATGATAGTGTCATTATCTAGAAAATCAGTGGGTAATTTAAAATTTTTTTCTAAAAATGTTCCACCAAATGTAATACGCTGTTTGGTTGTAGTATCTATTTGCTGGAAAAAATAATTTTTAATTTGAGCATTGGTCGCTAAACCTATATTATCAATTAAACCGTCTATTTGTTTTGCAAATTCCGTTGCCTCTCTTTCGTTAATTCTCTCAGAGACACGAACTAAAGTCTTTTGGACATCGTTCTTAAATTGCTGCTTTTTACTTTCTATGGTACTATTAATCCAATAGAGTTGAATTGCAATGATTCCAATTAATGAAATACTCATTAAACCCACAATGAGAATAAACATTTTCTTACCCATAATCCAAAGTTAGAACTTTAAATTAAAAAAATTAGTGATTTTTTTAAAAAATTAACATTTTTACCTAAATTTTGGACATGAATTAACATTTTTTTTAAACTTTAATCAAATATAAGAAGCTTTTTTGTTAAAATATTATGTATTCTTATAACTTGAGATTGAGCCATTTCTTTAGTAGAATTATAAATAATATAATTCGATTGTAAGTATTTGATTTTTTCTGAACATTGATTTTTAATTCTATACTCTATGTCTTTTTTAGAACTTTGATCTCTTAACATCGTTCTTTTAATTCTAATATCTAGTGGAGTAAATACAGTAATAATCGTGTCACAGTTTAAATTACTTTTACTTTCAAAAAGAATTGCATTTTCATATATTATATAGTCTTTTTTTAGATGAAGATTCTTAAAATATTGAAAATGTTTTTTTACTTCTGGATGAACTAATGAAGTTAAAAGATCTAATTTACTTTTGTCATTAAAAACAAGAGAGGCTAAAAAAGAACTATTTAATTGATTATTCAGATAGGATTTTTCTCCAAATTGCTCAATAATTTTCGTTTTAATTATTGAAGAAGAATTCATTAGTTTTTTTGCTTCAAAATCAGCGTTGTAGGTAACAACATTTTTAAATTCGTTAAATAGGGATGCTATGGTAGTTTTACCACTTCCGATTCCGCCTGTTAAACCAACTACCATTTTATTTCTGAATTAAAAAATCAATTTTATTTGGAACGACCTTAAAGTTTTTGATGAAACTAGGTTTTACAACCACTTTAGGCACTAAATAATCAAGATTATTCCCTCTAGATAACGTGTAATCGCAAACAACTTCAAAAGAGTTTTTGTCAATTTTATTAAAATCAGAGAGACCAACTACATAATAAACTTTAACCGTTTTATGTAATGATGTCAGATCGATATCTTTGGGTAGGTTAAGCACTTTAAAAGGAATATCAAAAACACCTTCAGTAAACTTTTCGACCTTTCCAGATATGGTAGCAAATTCTGAAGTGATTTTTAAATTCTTTGAATTTTCTGGTCGTAAAATTTTAACTTTTTCAGAAAAATCAAACTTTACATCTTCTAGCTTGAGCAACTCTAAGTCAATGTTAACTATTTTATTTAAAGAAGCCTCAGGTCCGGAAATTAAAATACTATCTGGCTGAATGACTTCGGACTCTAATATATCATATCCAATATGATAATTGATCTCTAAATTAGGTATTAAGGGCACCTTTTTTGAAATCAAACTTCCTATTTCTAAATAGATCGTATCCAAACCAATTTCTTGAATCTCAATTCCAGATCGGAATTGTCTTTGAATCTTATTTTTTTGATTTTTGAGTAAAAGATAATACCTAAATGTAGACTTTTTATTCAAAACACTTGCATTAATCTCAATCCTTTGATTTGAAAATCTTGACCTTATGATATTAAACCCTGACGATTTAACGATAAAATCTATTTCTTTTTTAGGTTCTTTTTGTAAAATTTTATCTTGAGAAAGGTGCGTGTATTTTACAGGAAAGGTAATCGTGATTGTATATATTTTTGAGAGTGTAATCAAAAACCAAATTACAACAGCTGTTATTAAAAAACCAATAAAACTTTTCGATATTTTTGTGTTATTTCCCAAATTAAGAATGAATTTTATGCAATCTACACAAAAGCTAGTAAACAAAAAAAGTGAGCAGTGTCTAAATAAAGATACCACTCACTAACTCGTTTAAAATTTTAATTTTTACTTTTTTGGAGAAACTATGTGTTTCTTACTCAACTCCATTGAAACTGCAGAGCGTTCAAACTTGATTTTACCAGCTCCTGTTTCTATAGTAACGGTATTATCTGCAGCATTTATTTCTGCAATTTTACCGTGAATTCCACTTGATGTTACAACTTTAGTCCCTTTTTTAATTTCTGCTTGAAAAGCTTTTTCTTTTTTTTGACGATTCATTTGTGGTCTTATCATAAAAAAATAAAATACAATAATGATTGCTAAAAATGGCAATGCACTCATTAAGCTTCCTGCTCCCTGTTGTAAAAAAATTAAACTATACATAATTATTTTTTTGCTTTTGGTGTTACAGAACCTTTCAATATTAACACTTCCCTACCAGATTCTGTATTGGTCGTTAAAGTGATCGTTTTTTGCTGTCTATTTGGCTTCCCCGAAGTATTAAACTTCACTTTAATCTCCCCAGTGTCACCTGGCTTTATAGGGTCTTTTGGCCAAACAGGAACTGTACATCCACAGGATGCTTTTGCATTGGTAATTACTAAATCTGTTTTACCAGAATTGGTAACTAGGTAACTAGTTTCTACAATATCACCTTCATTGACAGTACCAAAATTATATTCTTTCTTATCAAAAGAGATGGATGCAGCTCCTTTTTTAATTTCCAAATCTCTTTTGATA
>Ga0209715_1001284_pt1 | contig 20511 bp, 18 predicted proteins | sample COGITO_mtgs_1205_2_FD_184809 | JGI IMG/M metagenome (GOLD analysis project Ga0209715, IMG submission 184809) | Pelagic marine microbial communities from North Sea - COGITO_mtgs_120503 (SPAdes) (version 2) | ecosystem: Environmental > Aquatic > Marine > Epipelagic ... | reverse complement strand
GTCTTTATTGCCGTGTAATGATTTTGTAAATCCAATAAAATCTGCAGGAATCAATTTTGTTCCTTGGTGGATCAATTGAAAAAAGGCGTGTTGCGAATTGGTGCCTGGCTCTCCCCAAACTAAATTCCCTGTTTGATAATCCACTTGTTTTCCAGATCGGTCGATGCTTTTCCCATTACTTTCCATAATGGCTTGCTGGAGGTAAGTGGCAAATTGATTCAAATACTGTGTGTAAGGGATGACGGCTTCACTTTCTGCTTTGAAAAAATTATTATACCAAATGCTTAAAAAAGCTAAGACAGTTGGGATGTTTGTTTCAAATTCTTCTTCTTTAAAATGCGTATCCATTTTATGAGCCCCTTCTAAAAGCGATTCAAAATTCTCATATCCAACGGACAAACTAATACTTAATCCTACAGCGCTCCAAAGCGAAAAACGACCGCCTACCCAATCCCACATCGGGAAAATATTGGAAGGTTCAATACCAAAGGCTTGTACCTTCTCAGTATTTGTGGACACTGCTACAAAATGCTTGGCTACATCTTCTTGAGTGGCATGGTTTAAAAACCACTCTCTAATGGTGTTCGCGTTGGAAAGGGTTTCCTGCGTGGTAAAGGTTTTAGACACAATTACAAAAAGTGTGGTTTCTGGATTGAGTGTTTTTAGCACTTCGTTGACGTGATCGCCATCCACATTACTGACAAAATGAGGCGTCAAGTGATTGCCGTAAAAAGCCAAAGAATCTACCACCATGGCAGGTCCTAAATCTGAACCGCCTATTCCAATATTCACAATATCAGTAAATGCTTTATTCGTGTATCCTTTTTTAGTACCATTGATGATGGCCTCAGAAAAGTTTTTAATTAAGGTTTTTGCCTTGTATATTTCTGGCATCACATTTTCGCCATCGACTAAAACATTGGCGTCTTCGGGCGCTCTCAGTGCGGTATGAAGCACTGCTCTGCCTTCCGTATGATTGATGACATCGCCTTCAAAATATTTTGAAATGGCATCCTTAAGTTGGAGTTCCTCAGCCAATTCTTTAAAAAGTGTCATGGTTTCAGAGCTGATTCTGTTTTTAGAAAAATCTACATAAAAATCGTCCCATTGTATGGTGAATTCATCCGCACGGCCTGGGTTTTCAGCAAACCATGTTTTCATGTGCGCATCTTTGATTGCTTCAAAGTGAACTTTTAATTTTGCCCACGTTTTTGTTTCAGTTGGATTTATTGATTGTAATGCCATCAGTTAATTTTAAATATATAATGTTAGTTTATTGAATCGAGTTGTTGTCTCAAAGGCGCGATAAATTCCTCAAAGTTAGATTTTAAATGTGCTGGTAATGCTTTTGCATCGGGTAATTTTTGACGAAATGGATCTACTTGTTTTCCGTTTTTCCAAAAACGATAGCATACATGAGGGCCGCCCGTATTTCCGGTCATCCCTACTTTGCCAATCACGTCGCCTTGTTTGACGTAATCCCCAACCTTTACCAAGCGTCTGCTCATGTGCAAATATTGGGTACTAAAGGTGGCGTTGTGCCTTATTTTTACATAGTTGCCATTCCCTCCTTTTCGTCTGGATTCAATAACTGTCCCATTAGCCGTTGCTAAAATAGGGGTACCAATTGGGGCTGCAAAATCAGTTCCTTTATGAGGCTTCACACGGTTTCCGTAATAAGCGATGCGTCGTTTCAGATTGTATCTAGAAGAGATGCGACTGAATTGTAAGGGTGCTTTCAAAAAGGCTTTCCGAAGACTTTTAGTGTTTTCATCAAAATAGTCGGTATTGTTTTTCGACTCTTCATTCATATAATTAAAGGCATAAAATGCCTCGCCTTTGTGCTCAAAATATGCTGCTTTGATACTTTCAATCCCTGCATATACAGAGTCGTCCACATAACGTTCGTTATAAATTACTTTAAAATTATCGCCTTTTTGCAGTCTCGAAAAATCAATGGTCCAAGCATAAATATCATCAGACATGTCATAAATCAATTGGGTGGGCAACCCTTGATTTTCCATCGTTTCTGAAAGTGTACTTTCGATCACACCAAAGGTTTCCTTTTCAATGATTTTAACCGATTTTGTTTCAATACTCGCATTAATTGAATCACAAAACTCAACTACTAGGTATTCAATTTTACTAGGTTGATATATAAAAACCAAGGGTATCTTCGTCTCTTCTTTCGAAAACAAAACCGTGTAGGGTTTTCCAATTCTCAAGCGACGCACATCAAAAACTTCTTTGGTTTTTTCGGCAATATGATGGATTTTCGGATAAAATAACTGGTGTTTTTCGAGCAGTTCGCCAAAGCTATCTCCACTTCTGACAGTGTCATTTATGACTTGATAGTTGTTAAGGTTGTAGCCAAATTTAAAACGGTCATTTTGGACTGACACTACAGGGATGTCTTCCTCAGAATCATAAATAGAACACCCCTTTACAACTAGGCTGTAAAAAAAGAATATTGCCATCCACGAGATGGAAACTGTTTTTAATAAATTAAAATACTTTTTATACTTACTCAACGTCATGTCCCCAATTATCTTTTTCATCTTGGCTCCAAAGTTCAGGAAAAAATATTCGTTTTTGGTATTTTGGGTGCATATATTTTTGCCAATCGCTTCCGCCGGTTGCTTCTCCATCGCCATCTTTTCCTAAAATATAGTGTTTGGCGGCGTTGTAGTGTGCCATGACCCATGTGATATTCACAGTGTAATCATAGTGTCTCATAGCCTCCACAAGGCTTTTTTCCTGTTGGCCTTCAAGGGTTAGTTCTTTGAAACGTGTCCAAATGTTTTTGGTATTACAAACTTTCATGAATGTGATAAATTCTTCCTTGTACCGATTTTCAAAGTTGGCTAATAAGATAGATTTCTGACCTGTTTTGTAATCTTTCCCAGCAGCTTGCCAATACAAATGTTCAAAGGCGTGCTCAAAAGGAGTCTCTCTATCAATTTTGGCACGAAAACGCACATCAATCAAATTAATGAGTTCTGTAGAAGCAAATTCAATTTTACGGTATTGTGCACTTTGAAATCCACTCGCGGGGGTTAAAGTATGTCTGAATTTATTATACTGAGCGACATCCATCCCTTCTCTCATGATATTGAAAGAGGTGGTTAACATATCAAAATAACGACTCACTCGCATGAGTTTGTCTTGAAAAAAAACAACTTCTAAAGATGGTGATTCGGATACTTGTTTGATTTCCCAAAGAATCATTTTAAAAATCAATTCATTAATTTGATGGTAAGCAATAAATACCATTTCGTCAGGAAGGTTGGTCCGTTGAATTTGCAACCCTAATAACGCATCTGTATGTATATAGTCCCAGTAAGTTATCGAGTTACTGTGCAATAAACCTTCGAGATGCACTTCCCGATCTTGATGTATCGCCTTGTATTTATCATCGAGGAGGTTTAATAATTTTTCGGTGGTAGGTTTTTTAGTCATCAGTTGTTATAGTTGAATTTCAAAGGGGTGCTTAAGTCCTTTTAGAGCTTCTAAATCGGCTCTTAATGAGCCAACTTGTAAATCTGCTTTTATTTTAATTGGTACTTTGTTTTTGTCGGCCGTGACCCATAAAGTCAAACTTTCTTCTTCTTTAAAAACACGCCCTGCCATCACATAGGGTCTGAATTTTAAACATTTAATTTTTCCGAAATTGGTGTTTATCGTTTCTCGACCCAAATATTTTAGTTTAAATAAAAATGTTTCACTGTCGAAAAATATATTAAGCTCCACGACATCTCCTTCTTTAATGGTTGCTGTATCGTAATTATTTCTCAAATAATAATAGGCAGACACTAAATCTTGAATGTTTTGCTCAATATCAACAGTTGAATTTGTACCTTCTTTCAAATCGTTAATCAGTGCTTTATTTTGTACATGATCAAAATTTACAATTCTATTTTTGGTATAGCCACCTTCATCAATGTTTCTGACAAATTTATAGGGTTTGCCCGTTACTTTATCAAAATGACTTTCGTAATGATCTTCTACATTAAAAAACCATTTGATAGCTCCTGTAGTCCAGCCTTTTCCTACAACTTTATACACAGGGGTGTTTTGGTAAGTGCTTTCAGATACTTCGAGCGTGGCGTTGCCTGCTTTCATCCACCCACTGTAGCTAAGTTTAAATTTGAGCCATTCACCCGCTTGAAAAGACAACGAGTCTTGAGCACCTAAGAACTGGAAACTCATAACTAAAAAAAGGATGAATACTGATTTTTTCATGAAAATGTATAACAGATAATTATTTAAACGTATTATAATGATGGTTACAAATTTGCAATTATTATTCCAAACTATAAAATGAATACATATTTAGTCCTAAATATATTTTTTGGTGGACTTAAGTATTAAAACCAGTAACCAACATTTACATAAAAGCCCGACTCATTTGATTCTCCAGACCAGTTGTATTTTAATTCGATAGGTCCAAAAATTGTTTCCAACCCATATCCAATTGAATAGCCTCCATACGAAGGCGACTCAAACCATTCACTATTTAAAAAAATGTCATCACCAATGTTTGCGAAATTGGCTGAAAAATTAAAATGATGATTGTGTGTAAATTCATAGTCAATCGTCGAAGTTACTTTTACAAAACTGTTTCCATTAAGCGAAAAATAATCGTAACCATAAAACGTAGAATAGTTATTAAAATAATTAGAACCATAACCTCCAAGCCCAAAATGAAGAGCTTTGGAATCACTGTTACCAACTTTAAACCCTCCTTCAGTTCCAACACTCATAGAAAGCTTGTCTGCAATTTTAAATGCTTTTGATATTTGGGACTTAACGATTGAAAATTCGTTAAAGTCGCTCCTGAGATCTGATGACGCAACATATAATTTAAAGTCCCCTTCAAAAAGAAATCCACTGGTTGGAAAAAACTTATTATCAATGGTATCTATTTTTAAAGATCCGAATAAGCTGTAAAAACTTCTTTCTTCAAATTTGTATTCTGGAGTGTCAAAAAAGGTTAAAAATGTATTATCATTGGTAGTGATTTTTAAATCCTTCAACTCCACTCCAATTTTAAGTGCTAAGTCTTTTTTAATCAACGTTTCTACAAAAAATTGGTGTGTAAACTCTCTGAAATTCATCTGAATTTTATCGACCCCTGGATACATACCTTCGCCAATGAGACCCGCTGGATTAGTAAAATTATCAAAACCTATATATTTAGAGTTTATCCCCACGCTCCAATAGAATCCCTTGTCAATATAATAGTCAAAATTATAGCGGATATTATCCCCTAGAATAAAATCTAACGATAACACATCGTTCTTAAAAAGTAATTGTTTTTTAGTTAGGTTTAGTAGGGCCGCACTTTTATATAACTGATCGTAATGCACTCCAAACTTTATGAAAGCGGTGTTTTTTGCTTCTGTAGCTTTCGCACTGAAATTATAACCCTGACCTGCAGGAGAAAATTTATATAAAAAGCTGTCAAAATTGTTGGTGGCTACTAAATTGTTAACCCCTTTACTAAAGTCGTCAAAACTAATTGTTTCACCAGTTCTAAATCTGAGTTTCCCTCTTACATACGAAGCCGTATATTTATTTAGGCCCAAAATTGAAATATCTTTAATTTTAATTTTATCAAAATCGAGGATGCTGGCTTTCGTTTTTGTGAAGTTTTGTGCCTTCGCTATCTTTTTTAGTGCTTCTACATTTAGTAAGGCTGCCATTTGACCTTTTTGTATGATTTTGACGCCATCTTTAAAAGAAACAATAGAGTAATCCGATACGTCTGGTTTTATGTAAACATCGGTTAAATCGACCTTACCTATCATATCTTTAACCTCTCTAAAATTGTTAATTTGCATCAAAATATTAGATACCGATTCCAAATCTTTAATTTCTAGAAGTTCCTCTTGAACATCAACTCCAATAATGATGTCTAACTCTTTTGACTCTAAACCTCTTACTGGGTAATTATTAACAATGCCCCCATCCATTAATAATTTATTGTCTAAACTTACTGGCTGATAAAGTGTTGGTAAAGCGCTGCTCGCTGCAATTGCTTGTGCTAAGTTTCCGCGATCTAAAACCACTTCTTGACCCGTTTTCATATCTGTTGCAACACAATAAAATGGGATTGGTAGTTTACTGAAATCATCAATTCCATTGACATTTAACGTTAATTTTGAAAGTAGATTGAATACGTTTTGACCCCTCGAAATTGAAGACGGTAATTGGATTTTAAAGTTATCAAAAGGGAGTGATAAGGCATATTTTTCTGCGTTTTTTCGTTCGTAAAAAGTTTTAGATTTTCTTGGTACTGCATCCGTTATAAGAAGGTCAAAATTAGCTGCACTAAAAATAGAATCTAATTGTTTTCCTGTATATCCTGCCGCATATAAACCTCCGACAACAGCCCCCATACTTGTACCCGCAATATAGTCGATACGAACGCCTAAACTGTCCAAGGTTTTTAGCACGCCTATGTGTGCTAAACCTTTGGCGCCACCACCACTAAGGACTAAGCCGACTCGTGGGTTTTTTAGTTCGGGTTCTTGAGAGAAGCTCCAATGAAAAAAGAATACAAAAAATAGGATTAATAGGTTACGCATGGGGGTTTTTTTGATAATAATTATAAATAATCTGAGCTTTTGACACTCCAATAACTTGCTCTAACTCGTCTAAGGCTGCAAATGAAACACGCTGTGCAGACTTGAACTTTTTCAATAACTCTAAAATTGTTTTGTCGCCGATACCAACAATAGATTCCAACTCCGAGTTTAAGGCCGTTTTACTTCGTTTGTTTCTATGGTGCTCAATCCCAAATCGATGCGCTTCATTACGAAGTTGCTGGATAATTTTAAGCGTTTCGCTTTTTTTGTCTAAATATAAGGGAATTGGATCATTTGGATAGAATAATTCTTCCAAACGTTTTGCAATTCCGATAATCGCAATTTTTCCACGAAGGTCTAAATCATCTAAACTCTTTAAAGCCGCGGAGAGTTGCCCTTTGCCTCCATCGATTATTATTAACTGTGGCAAGGGTTGTTTTTCATCGATCAACCGTTTATAGCGTCGGTAAACTACTTCAGTCATGGAAGCATAATCGTCTGGCCCTTCAACGGTTTTGATGTTAAAATTGCGGTATTCTTTTTTGCTGGGTTTACCATTTTTAAAAACAACACAAGCCGCAACGGGATGGGTTCCCTGAATGTTTGAATTGTCAAAACACTCAATATGGGTTGGTGCTTCTGAAAGCCTCAAGTCTGATTTCATCTGCGCCATGATCCGTTCTACATGACGGTCGGGATCTGTTATTTTGACTTGCTTTAATTGGTCCAAGCGTTGGTACTTCGCATTCCGTATCGACAGATCAATCAACTGTTTTTTATCGCCTACTTTGGGAATTGTGATCCTAAAACCCGGCCCTAAATTGACTTCAAAAGGCACATAAATATCTTTGGATTCGAGTGCAAAACGTTGCCGCATTTCTGTGATGGAAAGCTCTAGTAGCGCTTGATCACTTTCTTGAAGTTTCTTTTTCAGCTCCATGGTATGGGAACGAATGATCGCTCCATATGAAAGTTGTAAAAAATTGACATAGGCATAACTTTCATCACTCACAATTGAAAATACATCCACATTGCTAATCTTTGGATTCACAATGGTTGATTTGGCTTGATAGTTTTCGAGTATTTGGAGTTTTTCCTTCAAGGATTGCGCCGCTTCAAACTCTAAGTTTTCTGCAAATGTTTTCATTTGAGATTTAAAAACTGTAATTGAATTTTTAAAATTTCCTTTTAAAATTTCACGAATCGTGGCAATGTTTTCTAAATAAGAAGCTTCGGCTTCTCTGGCTTCACAAGCGCCTTTACAGTTTCCTAAATGGTACTCTAAACATACTTTATATTTCTGATTGTGAATTTTTTCTTTAGACAAATCGTACTTACACGTCCGAAGTGGAAACAAGCCTTTAATAAGGTCTAAAAGCGTGTATACCGTTTTGATGCTTGTATAGGGACCAAAATATTCAGACCCATCTTTGATCACGCGTCGGGTTTGAAACACTCTTGGAAAAGGTTCTTTTTTAATGCAAATCCACGGGTAGGATTTGTCATCTTTTAAAAGCACATTATAGCGAGGCTGGTATTTTTTTATCAGATTATTTTCAAGCAATAAGGCATCCGTTTCCGTCTCTACGACAATGTGCTTAATCTCAACAATTTTTTTAACAAGCACATTTGTTTTTCCGTAGTCATGCACTTTATTAAAATACGAGCGCACCCGATTTTTTAAATTTTTTGCTTTACCTACATAGATGACCACGCCTGCAGCGTCATAAAATTGATAGACGCCAGGCGTGTTGGGCAAGGTTTTTAATTGAAGCTCTATGTTGGAATTACTCATTAATTCAAAGATATATTAATTCCAACGATTGTAAAAATTGAATTTGCATTTTTAGTATCTTGCAAGGGTATAACCATCCGATATCATGAATATTGTAATATTATCGCGTAATAAAGATCTATACTCAACTCAAAGACTTGTTGAGGAAGGAGAACGTCGGAATCACCTAGTAGAAGTGATTGACCCTTTGGAATGCGATTTGATTATTGAAAAAGAAAAACCAACGGTTTCTCATAACGATAAATATCTGGATTATGTAGATGCGATCATTCCGCGCATTGGCGCTTCTGTAACCTATTATGGGTGTGCAGTGGTCCGACAGTTTGAAATGATGAATGTGTTTTCGACCGTTTCCTCAGATGCTATTATCCGTTCTAGAGACAAACTAAGGAGTTTTCAACACCTTTCCAAAGCGGGTGTAGATATGCCTAAAACTGTATTTACCAATTATTCTTTTGATGTAGAAAAAGTGATTTCTCATGTCGGCGGAACTCCTGTGGTCATCAAATTGTTGGAAGGTACGCAAGGGATTGGTGTGGTTTTGGCAGAAACCAAAAACGCAGCTGAGTCTGTACTAGAAGCTTTTAACGGATTGGAAGCGAGAGCACTTGTACAAGAGTATATTGCAGAAGCTAAGGGCAGCGATTTACGTGCCTTGATTGTAGATAATCAGGTGGTAGGCGGTATGAAACGCCAAGGAAAAGAGGGCGAATTTAGATCTAATCTTCACAGAGGGGGAACTTATACCTATCACAAACTCAACGAAGAAGAAATTAAGCTTGCTTTGAAAGCGGCTCAAAAATTGAAATTACCCATTTGTGGGGTCGATATTTTACAATCGAACCGTGGGCCTTTAATTATGGAAATCAATTCAACCCCAGGGCTCGAAGGGATTGAAGGGGCATCGAAAAAAAATATCGCACAAGCTATTATAACTTATATTGAAAGAAATAGACACTCATAGTGGTGTGCTTATTTATGTTTCAACAAAAACTATAGAGTGAAAAAATCAGAATTAAGAACACACTACAAAAAACTTCGAAAGAAACTAAGTTCCAAACAGATGAACGATTTGAGTCTTCAAATCGCAAACTCAGTCCTTGAACTTCCAATATGGAAACATTCATTTTTTCATGTATTTTTAACAATTGAATCTTTAAAAGAAGTCCTCACGGAACCAATCTTATCGATTCTATCAGGGAAGGACAAACACATTGTGGTGTCTAAAAGCGACTTTAAAACCCGAACCATGTCGCATGTGTTATTACAAGACAATACCATTCTTAAACCAAATTCGTGGAACATACCAGAACCTGAAAATGGCATCCCTATTAGTAATGAACAAATAGAGGTCGTGTTTATTCCTTTAGTGGCTTTTGATGTAAAAGGAAATCGTATTGGGTATGGAAAAGGGTTTTATGATGAGTTTTTAAAAAACTGTTCAAAAGATACTTTAAAAATTGGACTTTCATTTTTTGAAGCTGAGGCAGCCATAGACGGAATTGAACCGCATGACATCCCTTTAGATTATTGTGTGACTCCAGAAAAAATTTATACGTTTTAAGTCGTTAAGGACTTTGGGAATACTTTTTTATTAAACACTAAAAGCAATCCAACGCCCGTACTAATCGCTATATCTGCAACGTTAAAAACAGGGTCAAAAAAGGAGAAGTAATTCCCTCCGACAAATGGAATCCATTCGGGGAAATAGCCTTTAAATAAAGGAAAATAAAGCATGTCCACTACTTTGCCATGAAATAGATCTCCATAGCCTTCCGAGGCAAATAAGGTCGCCGTTTGTCCCAAACTTCCATCGAAAATAATACCGTAAAAAACGGAGTCGATAATATTTCCCAACGCTCCCGAAAAAACCAATGCTAACGCCACAGTCAGAGTTTTGGAAGTCATTTTCTGGAGGCTTTGATTCAGCCAATAACCAATGCCACAAACAGCAAAAATTCTAAAAATGGTTAAAAATAATTTGGCACTCGAATCGGATATATAAGAAGAAATATCACTGAGTTTGGCGCCCCACGCCATGCCTTCATTTTCAATGAAAAATATTCTGAATCCTTCAAAAACCCTCAGTTCTTGCCCTAGCTCAAAGTGGGTTTTGATGTATATTTTTGAGGCTTGATCTATAAAAAGAATCACCGCGACTAATAAAAGTGTCTGTTTTTTAGACATTTTATTATTGCATATTCTTTGCTTCAATACTTAAAGTCGCGTGTGGAACTAACAACAAACGATTTTTGTTGATGAGTTTTTTAGTCACTCTACAAACACCATACGTCTTGTTTTCAATTCTGTTCAAGGCGTTTTTCAGGTCTCTAATAAACTTCTCTTGACGGATGGCCAATTGCGAATTTGATTCTTTACTCATCACTTGACTGCCTTCATCAAAAGCTTTAAACGTTGGCGACGTATCTTCAGTGCCGTTGTTTAAATCATTCATATAAGCACTTTTAATAAGGTCTAAATCGTGCTGTGCCTTCTCGATTTTTTTAAGAATGAGTATTTTGAATTCTTCTAAATCGTTATCCGAATATCTACTTGTATTTTCAATGGACATAATTATATGGATTTTTGGATATACAACTTGGTGTTAATCGCATCAAAAGAAATGTCAACACCCTTATCTAGTTGTGCTACTAAGTGTAGCTCTTCCGTTAATGTTTCTAGTTTAATATATTCTAAATTTTGTTTTACAGCGTTATCAATAGCAACTTCTGATTGTAAATAAACCTCAATTCGATCGGTGAGTTCAAATCCAGAATCTTTTCTTAAATTTTGAATTCTATTGACCAATTCTCTCGCGATTCCTTCCTCTTTTAAAGCTTCCGAAATGGTAACATCCAAAGCGACCGTTACGGCTCCTTGATTGGCTACCAACCATCCTTCGATATCTTGAGAGGTAATCTCTACATCATTGCGCTCCAAATTAATACTTTTTCCATTAATTTCAATACCTAACTCTCCTTTTTCTTCAATTTCCTTGATGTCTTCGGGTTTTAGGTTTTGAATGGCATTGGCAATTAACTTCATGTCCTTTCCAAATCGTGGGCCCAAAGCTTTAAAATTTGGCTTGATTTGTTTCACCAAAATATCGGATGCATCTTCTAACAATTCAACTTCTTTCACATTGACTTCGTGTTTTACCAAGTCGGCAATCGCTAAAATATCTTCTTTTTGAATGGTGGAATTCACCGGAATCATGATTTTTTGTAAAGGCTGTCGAACTTTGATTTTTTCTTTTGCGCGTAAAGACAAGACTAAGGATGAAATTGTTTGTGCTTGCTCCATTTTACGCTCTAAATTTTTATCGATGAGCGTTGTGTCTGCCGATGGGAAATCTGCTAAATGGATACTTTCAAAGGTTTCTTTGTGTGTTGCTGAATTCAAATCTAAATACAAACGATCCATAAAGAAAGGCGCGATAGGAGCTCCCAACTTCGCAATGGTTAACATACAGGTGTATAAGGTTTGATAAGCGGATATTTTATCGGTTTGATACTCCCCTTTCCAGAAGCGTCTTCTACTGAGGCGGACATACCAGTTGCTTAAATATTCTTGTGTAAATTCTGAAATAACACGGGCTGCTTTTGTGGGCTCATAGTCCGCATAATAGGCATCCACTTTCTCAATTAATGAGTTTAATTCTGATAAAATCCAACGGTCAATTTCTGGACGGTCTTCAGTTGAAATGTCCGCCTCCGCATAGCTGAATTTATCAATATTTGCATAGAGAGTGAAAAATGTATAGGTATTGTATAAGGTTCCGAAAAACTTACGCTTCACTTCTTCAATACCTTCACTATCAAATTTTAAATTATCCCACGGATTCGCATTGCTAATCATATACCAGCGTGTTGTATCTGCGCCGTAAATGGATAAAGTTTCAAAAGGATCGGTTGCATTGCCCAAACGTTTGGACATTTTCTGTCCGTTTTTGTCTAAAACTAAGCCGTTAGAAACCACATTTTTATAAGCCACAGAATCAAAAACCATGGTTGCGATCGCATGAAGCGTATAAAACCAACCTCGTGTTTGATCGACACCTTCCGCAATAAAATCTGCTGGAAATGCTTTGTTTTGATCAATAAGGTCTTTGTTTTCAAATGGATAATGCCATTGAGCATACGGCATACTTCCAGAGTCAAACCATACATCAATCAAATCACTTTCGCGGTGCATTGGCTTTCCAGAAGGAGACACTAAGGTAATGGCATCCACAATATTTTTATGCAAATCGATTTTGGAGTAATTTTCAAGCGATTGATCGCCGACTACAAAATCTTCAAAAATGTCATTTTCTAAAACTCCTGCTTGCACTGCTTTTTGCATTTCTGCTTTGAGTTCTTCCACAGAACCAATACATATTTCTTCTTTTCCGTCTTCAGTCCTCCATATTGGAAGGGGAATTCCCCAATAGCGAGAGCGTGACAAATTCCAGTCATTTGCATTTGCTAACCAGTTGCCAAAACGACCTTCGCCCGTACTTTTTGGCTTCCAATTGATCGTTTGATTCAGATCAAACATGCGATCCTTGACGTCGGTTACTTTTATAAACCAAGAGTCTAATGGGTAATATAAAATAGGCTTATCGGTTCTCCAACAATTTGGATAACTGTGCTTATATTTTTCAACCTTAAAGGCTTTATTTTCAATTTTTAACTTAATTGCCAGCTCGACATCCACCGATTTTTCGGGGGCTTCGCCTTCTGGATAGTATTCGTTTTTCACAAAACGTCCTGCAAATTCTGCAACTTCAGGTCTGAAACGTCCTTGTAAATCTACAAGTGGTACTAAATTACCGTCCGCATCTTTTACCAATAATGGTGGGATTTCAGGAATTGCTTGCTTGGCAACAATCGCATCATCAGCCCCAAATGTAGGCGCAGTATGTACAATTCCAGTTCCATCTTCAGTGGTTACAAAATCACCTGAAATAATTCGGAATGCATTTTCTGGGTTGTCGTTTGGTAATGCGTAATCTAACAATTGCTCATAAGAAATTCCTACAAGGTCTTTTCCTATAAACGATTTTACAATGTAAAATGGGATGGTTTTGCTTGAAGACTGATAGCCTTCCAGACCTTCTGCATTTTCTACTTCTTTGAACTTTCCATTAAATTGTTCCCCAACCAAAGCTTTTGCGACCACCACATTGGTCGCTTCAAAAGTGTATTGATTATAGGTCTTTACGAGTACATATTCAATTTTTGGCCCTACGGTTAAAGCCGTATTACTCGGCAAGGTCCACGGAGTTGTGGTCCATGCTAAAAATAAAACAGGCCCTTCGTTCTGTAAGAATTCTGGGAGGGATGCTTCGTTTGCTTTAAATTGCGCCACTATGGTGGTGTCTGTAACATCTTGATACGTCCCTGGTTGATTCAGCTCGTGGGAGCTTAAACCTGTGCCCGCTTTTGGCGAATAGGGTTGAATGGTATAGCCTTTATAAATAAGGTTCTTGTTGTAAATTTGTTTTAGAAGCCACCATACACTTTCCATGTATTTTGGATCGTAAGTAACATAAGGGTCGTCCATATTGACCCAGTAACCCATTTTTTGGGTAAGGTCATTCCAGATGTCTGTGTAACGCATCACCGCGGTTCTACAGGCAGCGTTATAGTCTTCTACAGAGATGGTTTTACCGATGTCTTCTTTGGTAATTCCCAATTCTTTTTCAACACCCAACTCGATAGGGAGTCCGTGCGTGTCCCAACCGGCTTTACGCTTTACTTGAAACCCTTTCATGGTTTTATAACGCGGAAAAATATCTTTTATAGCACGTGCCAAAACATGATGTACCCCTGGCAATCCATTGGCGGATGGAGGGCCTTCAAAAAAAACATAAGGAGGTTTCCCTTCTCGAGTGGTAATGCTTTTGTCAAAAATATCATGTTCCTCCCAAAACTTCAGCATCTCGTCTGCTACGTTTGGTAAGTTAAGTCCTTTATACTCAGGAAATGTCGCGCTCATTATTCATTGCTATTAAGGTCGCAAAATTAAGAAATTTAAACAAAAAGCCACCGAATAACGCAGGTCATTTTGCGTTTAGATGGGATTCTTAAAATTATAGCTTTGATTTTCGACTTACGAGTCCCATAATTACTATTTTTTTAGTAATATTACTGGAACGAATCCTACCTATGTTAACATCATTTTTGAAAAGCATCTCTTATATTTTACATCCCTTGCTAATGCCGTGGATGGGGGCTGTGTATTTTTTTACGGCGACCCCAATTCAATACCCTCCAATTAAAATCAGTTTTTGGTTGCTTTCAATTATTCTGTGGAGCGTTGCAATACCTCTGGTTTTGTATTTTATTTTAAAAAAACTAAAGCTCGTTCAGACCATTGACCTGAAAACATCCAAAGAACGCATTTGGCCCTTACTGCTAAATAGCATTATTTTAGGGTATTTAAGTTTTAGCGTTTTACCAGAATCTATGTGTACGGAATTGCATTATTTACTCTTAGGGGCTATGGTGACAGCGGTTGTAGGAATGATTTTGGCGTTTTTAAAATTTAAAACAAGTATTCACATGATGAGTACTGGAGGCGCTTTCTTTTTTATGGTGCTGGTTAATTTGCACTATGGCTATTCTTTTAGCGGCACATTTGCGCTCTTTATCATTGTAATGGGAGCCATGGCGAGTTCGCGATTGCATTTGAACGCACATACCGTCAAAGAACTTGTGGCAGGCCTTATTGTTGGCGTGACGCCTCAACTTTTATTGTTGAATCACTGGCTATAACAGATAGAAAATAAGACCAATTTTCAACGCTTTCATATCTACCGATTGCGTATTAGTAGAAATAGCAGAGTCAAAAATCGGGTTCAAACCATAGTAGATATAGCCATTCCACGTATTATAACCCACACTCAAAGTTAATCCGTACTGCCACGGGTTCATCCCCTTCAAGCCTCTGTGTGTTTCATCCCCAGGCTCTCCTTTGTAAACAGATTTAGAAACCAACACATAGCCTAATTTTACGCCTGTATATATACGCCAAAACTTATAAGTTTCTGCATTAGACGTCCGCCAACGGAATTCCAAAGGGACTTCAACAAGATGTTGAGAAAAATTGTTTTTGGAGTAATCAATGCCTTCTAAAATTGTGTAGGTAGGTGGAGTTGTGGTGCTAATTCTAATGTTTTGATTAAAGGTATTGATCGAATAGCCAAGCCCTAGACCAATGGCTAAATTTCGGCGTTTGTTAATGGGGAAATCTCTAATAACCCCCAAGTGGAACCCCGTAGAAAAACTGTTTTGAGAGACGCCATTCGGTAAGTTTGCGAGTGCATTGTAAGTGACTCCAATGTAAATTTGATCTTCTCTATACAAACTATCCGTTTCGGTTGCGTCATTAGATTGTGAAAATACACCCACAAAACAGTTCAAAAAAAGAAATAAAAATAGACGAAATTTCATAAATGACATTCTTGTTTTATGGTACTAAATTAAATAAAAAAAGGCATTCTGAATAGAATGCCTTTTTAAATATTTTAAAGTATGATTTTATTTGATGTTATTCAAGGCATCGCCCACACCTGTGGTGTAATTAATTTTGAGTGCGTTGACTTTTCTAAGTTCTTGCTTGACATCGCCTACAATTCCCATGTTGGCATCCTTATCTACTTTAAGGGCAACGGTCAAAAAAGGAATTAGTTCCTCTCTTAAGGCGGCTCTTTCAGCTCCGATAAATGCACCTACTTCAGAAAGTTCTGCAAATTGATCGTTCAGTTGAATTCTTGATTCTGTTCCAAATTTTTCATAACCTGCACTTGGTTTTCCCATATAAATATAACTCACTGGGTTTTTCTTATCAAGTTTTTCAACTTGGTTTGCAACAGGAAGTGAGTTTTTTATTTTGAGTGAATTTTCGCGCATCACGGTAGCTACCATAAAAAAGAACAGCAACATAAATACAATATCTGGAAGCGAAGCCGTGGAAATAGCTGGTGTGCCTCCGTCAGATTTCTTTTTAAATTTTGACATTTTGTTTCTTTACTTTTTAGGTTAAACTACTGAACTTCAGAAAGTTTCTGTGGAAACTCTACTTTTATCTGATTGATCACTTCTTTCAACTTCGTTTTATTTCCTACAAAACGAGCATCTTTATAACTCTTTTGCATTTCTACAAAATTCATACCTGTAAATCCTTGTTGAGGTCCTAATTCAAGTGCTCTTCTGTTTCGAAGCACATTATAGGCCGCAACCAATTCATTTTGAACCGATATATACGTTGCATAAGATGTTTCTCTATCGTTCTTTAACGATATAATTGCTTTGTCTGGATTGTCAGAAGAGGATGTGTCTTTAGCACCTTTACAATAGGTACAGGATTGATCTCCATTATTATCTAAAAACTCAATAGCCGCAGCTCTTAAATCTTTGACATCCATCAATTCATCTTCCACAAGCAGTTGATCCTTCCCATTGAGGAGTACTGTGAAAATGTTTTTTTGCTTGATTACTACATCCGGCTGATCCTCTTCTTCCATGGGAGGAAGTTTCCGATTGATACCAGAATCTTTTTCTATAGTAGTGGTTACCAAGAAAAATATTAATAGTAAGAAGGCAATGTCGGCCATTGAGCCAGCATTCACTTCAGGTGCAGATCGCTTAGCCATATTATTTTACCATTTTTTTGATTCCAAAGCCTAACATTATACAACCAGCAATAACTGCTAATACATAGAATAAGTACAAACCAGCACCTATTAACTTTGAACCACTTTCTGATAGCATGTCGCCATCTTTAAGGGTCGTTTCTACACCATTGGCAAAACCATAGTAGCAAAGCAATGATAGGACTGCAAAAGCAGCGACACCTATAAGTGTGTTTTTTAAGCCTGCAGTATTAGAGGCTAAGTTGAGTACCGAGAAAATTAATACAATAAGAACGGCAATCGCTAGGATGACATAAGATACGTACATAAACATATTTACGGTTCCGCTGCCTTCGCCAGCTCTTATCTCTTCATTCCCTGTAGATATTATACTTCCAAGGAAATAGATTGAAACCACACCGATGACAATAGCTACAATTTTCAATAATTTTTGTAAATCCATAATTATCTGATTTAGTATTGAGGTGTTATTATTTTTTGTTTTTAACCAATATATCCATTAGAGATATAGAGGAATCTTCCATGTCGTTTACAATGCTGTCAATTTTAGCAATGATATAATTGTAAAAGACTTGAAGTATAATTGCAACAACCAGTCCAAATACCGTTGTTAAAAGTGCTACTTTAATACCACCAGCAACAAGTGATGGTTGCATATCTCCTGCTTCTTCAATTTTATCAAAGGCTTGAATCATTCCGATTACAGTTCCCATAAACCCTAACATTGGTGCTAAAGCGATAAATAATGAGATCCAAGATACATTTTTCTCTAACTGTCCCATTTGAACACCACCATAAGCAACTACTGCTTTTTCAGCGGAATCTAAATCTTCGTTAGCACGATCAAGTCCTTGGTAAAAGATGGATGCGATAGGGCCTTTTGTATTTCTACAAACTTCCTTAGCAGCATCTAAACCTCCAGATGCTAATGCACTTTCTACTTCATCAATTAATTTTTTTGAATTGGTCGTTGAAAGGTTTAAGAAAATAATTCTTTCAATCGCAATTGCAAGACCTAATATAAGACATAATAAAACGATGCCCATAAATCCTGGACCTCCTTCAATAAATCGATTTTTAAGTTCTTGGTGAAACCCTATAGATTCTTCTGCATCAGCTGAAGCAGCGTCATCCTGAACTGGGCTTACAATTGTAGTTACAATAGAGTTCATGTTAATGTTCGTGTATGAAGTCGCACTTACAGACCCGAATGCCATTACAAATGCAATAGCTAGAATTGGAATTAGTCTTTTCATTGTTCTATTCTTAATTTTTATTAAAATAATATTGTTTGTTAAGATGTTAAAGATATAAAAAAAATGTAATTACCAAAATAAAAACGACAAAACTCGATAAAATTTTAATTGAAAACAATAATACTAATTTCAAAAGAAAAGTGATTCCTAGCTCCTAAAAACGATAAGTCATTAATACAAAGGTGATTGCAGAGAGGAAGGGATTCGAACCCTCGATACGTTGCCGTATACACGCTTTCCAAGCGTGCGCCTTAAGCCACTCGGCCACCTCTCTAGTTTTGCTTTTTAAGCAGCCCAAATAAAGAAAAAATAGTTTGATTGGTGAAATTTTTGAGCCCTAATTTTAGGAAATTTCTCCACGGAGACTTGTTTCAAAAGCAGTCTTGAACATATTTTTTGGGGTTTGAAGCCCCAACATGAACATTAATTTGGTGATTGCAGACTCCGTTGTCATGTCCTTTCCTGATATAACACCCGACTTTTCAAGGAATTTTCCCGTCTGATATTGATTCATATGTACACTGCCTCCAGCACATTGGGTGACATTAATTATATAGACTCCTTTATATAGAGCCTTTTCAATCGCTTCTAAAAACCAGGCTTCTGTGGTGGCATTACCACTTCCATAGGTTTCAATCACAACCGCCTTAAGGGTCGGAATTCCTAAAATTGATTTTAAAACAACAGGGGTGATCCCTGGAAATAACTTTATAAGGACAATATTCGCATCCATTTTTTTATGAACGACTAAAGGGGCTTGCGCATAATTTTTATGCAATAAGTCATGATTGACCTTTAAATGCACTCCAGAAGTCACGAGTGCTGGAAAATTTAAGGACGCAAACGCTTGAAAATGCTCCGCATTGATTTTGGTGGTACGATTCCCTCTATATAGTTTATACTCAAAATACAAGCCGACTTCTTTCACCACCGCTTTATTGTTATTTTGCAGTGCCGCAATCTGAATGGAGGTAATAAGATTTTCTTTTGCATCCGTTCGTAAATCACCAATAGGCAACTGTGAGCCCGTAAGGATGACTGGTTTCGCAAGGTTTTCGAGCATAAAACTAAGCGCTGAAGCGGTGTAACTCATGGTGTCACTGCCGTGCAGCACTACGAAGCCATCATGTGTTTGGTAGTTGTCTTCTATAATGGTTGCAATTGCAATCCAATGGGAGGGATTCATATTGGAGGAATCGATTGGTGTATCAAAAGACACGGTATGAATGTCACAATCCAATAAATTCAGTTCTGGAATTTTGTCTATAAGGGATGCAAAATCAAATGCTTGTAAGGTTGCCGTGATTGGATCTTTGATCATTCCAATGGTACCGCCTGTGTATATTAATAGTATCTGAGGTTTCATTTCGTTTATAGTTTAAAAACAGATTTTGAATTTTTGGTGGTAATCTCTGCAATATAATCATTTGAAACCCCATAAATATCAGACAATTTTTCTAAAACATTCAAAATATAACTACTTTCATTGCGTTTTCCTCTGTAAGGCACGGGCGACAAATAAGGTGCATCGGTTTCTAAAACAATGTTTTTCAAATCAATCTGATTTAAAAACTGATCTATTTTACCGTTTTTAAAAGTTACTACCCCTCCTATTCCAAGTTTCATGTTGTACGAAATTGCTTGTTGCGCTTGCTCAAAAGTCCCTGTGAAACAATGAAAGATCCCAAATAAATCGGGTCCTTTTTCTTCTTCTAAAACTTCAAAAACTTCCTCAAAAGCATCTCTACAGTGAATGACTATGGGTAATTCATACTGCTTTGCCAATTGAATTTGGGCTCTAAACATGTCTTGCTGTTCCTTTAACCTACTTTGATCCCAGAAAAGGTCAATGCCAATTTCGCCAATAGCCACAAATTTCCGAGATGCCAATTGCTCTTTCACATGCGCCAATTCTTCTAAATAATCATCTTTCACATGCGTTGGGTGCAGCCCCATCATCAAAAACACATTGTTAGGGTAGCTGGTTTCCAAAGCATACATGGCCTCTGTATAGGTAGAATCGATGGCAGGAATAAAAAATCGGGTGATGCCAGCAGCGAGTGCGCGCTCAATAACTTCGGTTCGGTCGTCATCAAATGCTTCGCTATAAAGGTGGGTATGTGTATCTGTGATTGTCATAGTGCAAAAGTAAGATTTTGAATAGTATCTTTGTTAAAAATAATTTGCTTTGAATACACCCCCGCTCACGTTGTCTGAATTTCTCATAGA
>Ga0209715_1001279_pt1 | contig 20559 bp, 18 predicted proteins | sample COGITO_mtgs_1205_2_FD_184809 | JGI IMG/M metagenome (GOLD analysis project Ga0209715, IMG submission 184809) | Pelagic marine microbial communities from North Sea - COGITO_mtgs_120503 (SPAdes) (version 2) | ecosystem: Environmental > Aquatic > Marine > Epipelagic ... | reverse complement strand
GGCACTCAAGCCAGCCACACCTACCACGGCGGCTCGACAGCCGGCCCGGTGGCCAAAGATATCTTCCTAAAGTTCATCGAAAAATACCCCGAGCGCGCCGGCTTTCCCACCGCACGCTAGTGGCACACGGTCCTGGGGTGAACCCAGTCGCTACCTCCGGCCCCTCGTAGCGAGCGGGTTCATCCCGCGATTGGAGCGCAGACAGCAATACCGATCTAACCAAGGACGCCACCGGTCCAGCGTGCCCCGCAAGCGCGTGGAAACGACGGCGCGTTTCCCTCCAGCCGACGCACCGATACATGGAGGGCACTGCGCCGCCAGTGCCACCGCACCAACCGCACCCACAAACACGCCGTTTCCCACTGCTTGGTGCCTTCGTGCCTTGAATCCCGTCTGCGGGATGGGCGAGAGCTATGCGCATCCATGGCCGCTGCGCCCCGCTGCTGATCCACTGAAATCATGCTCTCACCAAGGCACCAAGACACGAAGCACTGATTCCGTTTGCTGAAGCTGCACGCTACGCGCAATCGGCATCCTCACCCACGCCCACGCCGTCGCCTGAACCCCCGCCGCACCAACCGCACCCACAAACACACTGTTTCCCACTGCTTGGTGCCTTCGTGCCTTGAATCCCGCCTGCGGGATGGGCGAGAGCTATGCGCGTCCATCCCCGCTGCCCCCCGCTGCTGATCCACTGAAACCATGCTCTCACCAATGCACCAAGACACGAAGCACTGATTCCGTTTGCTGAAGCTGCACGCTACGCGCAATCGGCTTACCTGGCTCGGCCAGGTGGCAGCGCAAACAGCCCTACCGCTCGAAGCAACCACGCCACCCGCGCCGCTGCGCCCCGCACACGCGTGGAAACGACGGAGCGTTTCCCTCCAGCCGACACACCGATACACTGGAGGGCACTGCGCCGCCAGTGCCACCGCAGGTGATCCTGGGCTGAACCCAGTCGCTACGTTCGAGGCACGCCGCGCTTGAAACGTGCACAGCTACAGCTTGCGAATATCCGCATAGCCACCGCTCTCATGCTGCAGCAATTGAGGAAAAGCGTCGATCAGCTGTCGCGCGCAAGCTTCACCACCGGGCATCGCCGCAGTGCCCTTCGCCGCTTTCAAAATTGCCAACGGCTGATAGCGGTCATCTGCGGGCAAATTAATTAAATAATCCTGCATCGCGGTATCCACCAACCCAGGTGCCAAGGCGGTGAAATGCGTCTGCGGTTGCTCTCCGGCATAGAGCTTGATCAGCATGTTAAGCGCCGCTTTGGAAATACTGTAACCATTCCAACCGCGGCTACCGGATTGCGAGGCGCCGGATGAAATCCCGACCACTTGGCGAATCTGACGGCCAGCGGCAAACAAGGCATCCAGGGTCCACTTATTGGCCCAAACGTTGACCTCCATCGTTTCACGCAAATCGGCCAGCGGTGCGTCGTGCATATCGCGTATCTCACCGAGCTTTCCGGCATTCAATATCACCGTATCAAAATTCCCCACGCCACTCAACCAGCTCGCCAGCTCGACGGGGCCTTCGACGGCATCCGCGAGATCAATCGCCTGAAAGCGCAGCCCTGCCTCAATCAAGTCTTCCGGCACGCGGCGACTACAGCCATAAACGACAGCGCCCCGCTCTAAATAAACTTTCGCCAGACCGTGCCCCAAACCGGAACTGACACCTGTAATAAAAATGTGTTCTGCCATACAAACAAGCTAGCCGATTAATTCGGGCACCGTAAACCTAAACATACTTCCTTGCTTCGGTGCGGATTCCCAATCCAGCCGACCTCCATGGCGTTGCACAAAATCTTCACACAGCAGCAGCCCGAAGCCTGAACCGGTTTCCCCGTCAGTGCCCATCTGCTCCTTGCGGTTGTCGACCTTAAGCAAGCACTCCTGAACCTCAGGCGACATGCCCAGACCTTGATCGCACACCTGAAATACCCACTCCCCGCGCTGATGCTTTACCCGAACGATGACCTCGCCACCGGGATGTGAAAATTTAAGCGCATTGGTTAACAGGTTGCGAAAAATCACCTGTAACATGTGGCGATCGGCGCGAATCATGCCAGGACTCGAAGCCTCAATCCGAATGGTCTGCTGCTTGCGCGAACTCGACACTTCCAAGCGACTGACCTCCCCTTCGATCAGCTCAATGACATTCAACAACTCCAAGCGGAAGTGTATATTCTGGCCATGACTTCGCGTCCACGAAACCAAATCGCACAACAGATCATCAGCATCGCGCGCACTCCGGCGGATGAGTCCGCTGAGTCGCTTGACTTCATCAATATCACCCGACTCCAAGCGACGATCCAATATATCCACCAAAGAAACCACGCCACCAATCGCGGAGCGCATATCATGCCCGACAATCGACAATAACTTATCTTTGGTCTGGTTCAGGGCTTGCAGACGAATTTCTGCATCAGACGGACTGGTGACATTTGCTGCAACATGGTTCCGGGGTAAAGGGCTCATATGAAACCAGATGGTAACAGCATAAAATGCAAAAGTCTACCCTATGAAATAAACAACGTGTCACTCCCCGCGCCAAGTAAACGCATGGCACAAAGCCACCGCCGCAGCGTCGGACTCGTCGAAGCGCTGCCCAAGGTCAGTACCGGTGATACTGCAAACCGTACGAGCGACCTGCTCCTTGCTGGCGCGCCCCGCGCCCGTCACCGCTTGCTTGATCCGCAATGGCGCATATTCAAACACCGGCAGACCGCGCATCGAGGCCACCGCAATCGCCGCTCCACGCGCTGCACCCAGAATCTGCGCCGTCTGGAAATTTTGCACGTAAATGGTTTGCTCAATCGCGACATGCGCGAGCTCGTGCTGATCGATAAAATCTTCGACTTGGTTGCCGATCGCACCGAGGCATTCGATCTGCGAGATCACCGGCTTTAAGCTAAGTGTCGCGGTTTCGACGATGCGCACCTCATTCGAGGAGCGATAGTCCAGCACCGCAAAGCCACTGCCACGCAAACTGGGATCAATGCCGAGCACTAGGCCCCTGAATTGAACTGTTCGCATCGGCCCCGCCTGTTTTGCCGCAGCGGAAGGCGCGCCGCCGCGGGCAATATGCTCGGCCCAAAGTTTACGTGTCGATTTTCGTGCCATTCCAATTTTCAGGCAACAATGAGCTTGAGCCCGCCAATGACAACAAAGACCCAAATCAATATTTCGAACACCCGTTGATTGATGCGCTTGACGATTAAGGGAGCGATCAATGCGGCGCCGATCGCATACGGCATGAAGCGGGCGCTAAACTCGATCGAGTCAAAATGAATAATTCCAAGATGCATCATGAACGGCACCTTGATGCAGTTGACCAATAAAAATAGCCAGGCCGACGTGCCAATGTAAGCATATTTGGGTAGGCCCGACGCAATAAAATACAGTGCCGCTACGGGCCCTGCGGCGTTCGCCACCATTGTGGCAAAACCACCAATGATCCCAGTGGTCGCAATAAACACGGGATGGTGCGGCAACAGATCCTCCCCCGCGTGGTGGCGGCAACTCCATTTTCGATAAAAATGCAACCCTGTCATCGACAGCAAAATCGCACCGATCATGAGGCGCACATGAGCATCATTCACCCGGCTAAACACAAAGTAACCGAACACAATCCCCACCAACATCCACGGCAACAGCCGCACAATATAGCGCCACTCTGCATGCCGCCGATAAATCGCCACCGCCATCAGATCGGCAGCAATCAAAATCGGCAGCAACACGCCGACCGATGCCTTCGGTGGCAACACCAGCGCCAACAACACCACCGTCAAATTGCCCACCCCCGGCAAGCCGCCCTTGCCGAAGCCGACAAAAGCCGCGCCGAGCGCGATGACGAAATATTGCCAATGTTCCAGTGCCTGCATCACAACGCAGACTTGCATCCCGAACCGCGTTGGCAAGAGTCCTTCGTATGCGTTGGAAATGTATTTGCGCCTACGATGGCACCGAGTTCGGCGGTTGGCAGCGCCAGCCGCATGGCGGTGCAGTGCAAAACCACCTCGAAGCGATCCTCTCGCAGATCTTTTCCACCGACATCAAGATCCATGGCAGCGGTCGCACCGATGCCGGTGTGCATGCCAACGGCCAGTGCTTTCATTTTGACGCGAGCTGGAAGCACGGCCCGGAAAAGCTGACCCGCGCACTGCATGCCCAACTGCCGACCACCATACAGATTAAATCGATCCGCCCGGCCAGCGAGGCGTTCCATGCCCGCTTCTCCGTACAAGGCAAGCGCTACAAATTCCGCTACTACTTGGGACGCGCCAAACCCAGCGACGATCGCTATGTGTGGGCCTGCCGCGACATTCCGCTCGACCTCGAGGCGATGAATGCCGCCGCGCAGCGCCTCACCGGCACCCACGACTTTACCGCCTACAGCGCGAGTCACAGTAAGGACAACGACCCGAATCCGGTTAAAACCATTCACACGCTGAGAGTCTCCCAGCGCGGCAATCATATTACCCTCACCACCGAAGGCTCCGGTTTCCTGTATAAAATGGTACGCAGCTTGGCCGGAGCGCTGTACGCCGTCGGCCGCGGCCGCCTCAGCCCCGACGACATTAGCGAGATCCTAGCTTCCAAGCAGCGCACCCATCGAATAGTCACCGCCCCGGGCAAGGGACTCAGCTTGGATCGGGTATTTTATAAATAACACAGGGCCCGCCAACAGGAGCCACACCCAACTACCTGACCGCCAGGTCCACTTGCCAAAGCGCCCGAAATCGACAAGAATAGCGAGTGCATCGCCTCCTCAACGCCGCCGCCGATCTGATTTTCCCGCGCAGCTGTGTGCATTGTGCGGATGCAATCGAAGACTCACCCTACGATTTCCTGTGTGCGGCTTGTACGCAGGAGCTGATTCCCTGCCTGCCACCGGCGTGTAAAACCTGCGGCTATCCATTTTTCGGGGTCCTCGCTGGACCTAGAATTTGCCCTCATTGCGCCGAGCTCAGCCCTATTTTCGATCAGGGAAAAGCCTTGTTTCTCGCCAAGGGTGCGGGGCGCAGCCTACTGCATGAACTGAAATACCATAGCGGATTCTATGTGTTAAACGATTTGCGCATGATGATCGCCAGCACGCGACACTACTTGGAATATCTACAAGACGCTATTTTAGTACCGGTTCCACTCCACCCGACCAAGCAGCGCGAACGTGGATTCAACCAAAGCGAAAAAATAGCTAACATGCTCGCGACCGCCACAAATGGACGCTCACAAGTGGAGAATCTACTGATTCGGCACCTCTACACACAGACCCAAACACGCCTGAATCAGAACGAACGTTACCGAAACGTAAAAAATGCCTTTGCCTTAGCCCCCAATACAGTTCTATTTTCTGACAAACAATACATCCTTGTCGACGACGTGTTTACCACTGGTTCGACTTTAAACGCCTGCGCTAGCGTCCTCCGCGACGCAGGCGCGACCCGCCTGAAAGTCGTCAGCATCGGCCACGGCTAGACAATTCACTCTCACACACCTGTAACCTTACCTTCCAAACCATGGCACTCTTCGGCAAACCCCAGTACTCGACAGTCACCGTCAAAAAGAAGGACATCCCAAAGGATCTTTGGACCAAATGCCCAAAAACCGGTGAGATTATTTACAATCGCGTCCTCAAGCAAAACCTCATGGTGGTCCCCTCGAGCGGCTACCACTTTCCACTCAAAGCCCGCGATCGCATCCTTTCGATGCTGGACCAAGGCACCTTCCAAGAAATGGACACTGGGATCAGCTCGCTGGACCCGCTTGAGTTCAACGCGACCAGTTCCTACCCTGAAAAGCTGAAGGCTAACCAAGCCAAAACCAAGGAAACAGACACTGTCATCTCTGGAGTCGGCACCATGGGCGGCACCACCGTCAGCATCGCCGTGATGGACTTCCGCTTCATGGCCGCCAGCTTGGGTTCAGCCGCTGGCGAAAAATTAACCCGCGCCATCGAGCGTGGCGTCGATCAGAAGATACCCGTCATCATTGTCTCCGCTTCAGGCGGCGCACGTATGCAGGAAGGCATTCTGAGCCTGATGCAGCTGGCTAAGACCAGTGCCGCGCTCGCCCGCTTGAACGAAGCCAAAGTCCCCTATTTTTCGATCCTCACCAACCCGACCATGGCGGGTGTGATGGCCAGCTACGCATCGCTTGGAGATGTCATCATTGCCGAACCCGAAGCCTTGATTGGCTTTGCCGGACCACGCGTGATCAAGGAAACCACCCAACAGGATCTGCCAGCTGGCTTCCAAACATCGGAATTTCTGCTCGAACGCGGCTTGGTCGACGTGATCATCCCACGCGGCGAAATGCGCGATCGTTTGATCAACTTGCTCAAGGCGTTCTACCGGGCACCAAAGGCAAAAGCAGTCTAAAGCTGCGCCCCGCTGATGCCCGGCTTGGCCGACTATAACGCTACCCGCGACTACCTGTATTCCCTTAAAGCGAAGGGCTCTAAATACGGGATTGATCGTATGCACGGCTTTGTGCAAGCACTCGGCAACCCCGAGCGTCAGTTCCCGATCATCCACGTCGCAGGCAGCAACGGCAAGGGCTCCACCTGCTCGATGCTAGAAGCGCTGTATCGCGCAAACGGCTATAACACCGGTCTGTACTCGTCGCCGCACCTCGTGCGTCAAGGCGAACGAGTGCAAGTCAACCGCAGCATCCTCGACGAGGCCGAAATCGTCGACTACACTCAAACACTGAAACCGATCGCAGATCGTCTCGGCGCCAACGACGAAGACGATCATCCTTCCTTTTTCGAATTCATGACGGCGATGGCCTTTCTTCGCTTCGCCGAGGCGAAGGTCGACATCGCGCTCCTCGAAACCGGACTCGGAGGTCGACTAGACGCCACCAACGTGGTCGAACCCGAACTCGCGATCATCACCTCGATCAGCCTCGATCACACCGAGTTCCTAGGCGACACCATCGAGCTGATCGCCAGCGAGAAAGCCGGCATCATCAAGCCCGGCAAACCGGTGCTCATTAGCAAACTGCCAACAGCAGCCGAAGCGGTGATCCGCCGCATCGCCGCCGAGCGCGGCAGTCAGGTGTACGCGGTCAGCGAGCGCTTCCCCACATTCGAGCAACTGCCCCACACCAACCTGCGCGGCTCCTGCCAGCGGTGGAATGCCGGTGTTGCGGTGTACGCCAGCGAAATTCTCAGCGAACGCTTCCCCCTTCAACCCGAAAAAACCGCCGACGCATTGCAATCGATCGAATGGCCCGGCCGCTGGCAGACGATTCAATTACAAGACCGCACACTGATCCTCGACGCCTCGCATAACCCTGAAGGCTCGGTAATTCTCGACGAAAACCTAACACAGCTGGTCGCCGACTCAGGTTGCCCACCCATCATCGTAACCGGCACGCTGGGCGAATTCCGCGCTCGAAGCCTTCTCCAAGTGGTCAGTCGTCACGCACGCGAAATCCACCTACTCGCGCCCGACCAATCCCGCGCCACCTCCACCGATGTGCTGGAAACCTGCCTCCCGAAAAACAACCGCGCACCGGTCACCCACTGTCTGTTGAAAGAGATTTTTCCTAGCGTCGGCATCTGCGTACTGGGCGAACCAGGCGACACTATCGTGGTCACCGGATCGCTCTATTTGATTGGCGAAGTGCTGGAACAGCTCACCTGCAAGACGCCAGCAGGGCAAGGCAAGCTCCAGGACACGCCTTAACAGAGACGGAACAGCCTGTCCCGCGCCTTCCTCCACAGATTTTGTTTAGATTCGAAGCCCTTGGACCTCGCTCAGAGATTGCAAGGAAAGCAGAAGCCGCTTGATTAAACGCATGCACGCCCCAGACCTTCAGCTCCTATTAAATCTAGGGTTTATTGTCATCACAGCGGCGGCATTTGCATTCCTCGGCAAGCTGATCCGTATGCCGTCCATTGTAGGCTACGTGCTCGCCGGCATCCTGCTGGGCCCCGTACTGCACCTCGTCGAAATCGATGAGTCACTGACCACGATTTCAGAACTGGGCATCGCGCTGCTGCTGTTTTTGGTCGGACTGGAACTGAGCCTGGAAAAAGTCAAAGACCTCGGCCGCGTCGCGCTAATTCTCGGCGGCCTCCAGGTGCTATTCACGGCGTTAGGCGGATTTATCCTCGCACAGCTAATGGGCTTTACCGCAATTGAGGCAGTCTTTCTGGCGGCAACCGCGACCTTCAGCAGCACCGTGGTGGTGATCAAATTGCTCGACCAAAAGGGCGCGATGAACCGACTCTATGCGCGCATCTCGGTCGCGCTGTTTCTCGCACAAGACATTATCGTAATCGCCGGGCTGACGATCCTAAGTGGCTTCGGCACAGGCGAACCCATTGCACTGAGCCAGCTGATCGGCAACCTACTGCAGGCGTTTGGCGGCATGGCGTGCATGCTCGTGGTCGTATTAGTCGCCGCCAAATACCTGCTACCAAAACCTTTTGCCTGGGCAGCCCGCTCGCCCGACACCGTGTTTATCTGGGCCTTGTGCTGGTGCTTCATCGTCGTCTTACTCGCGCACCAATTACATCTATCGGTCGAGATCGGCGCCTTCCTCGCAGGCATCGCAATTGCCCAGTTGCCCATCCACGAAGACCTGCACCGCCGGCTACACCCGCTGATGACATTCTTTATTGCGGTCTTTTTAGTGACACTGGGCATCAAGATGGAACTGGGAGATATCGCCAGCATTTGGCCAGTGGCGCTGGGGTTCAGTAGCTTCGTGCTGCTGATCAAACCGATAATCGTCTTCACCATCCTAGCGCGCATGCGCTTCAGCCAATACACCGCCTTTCAAACCGCAGTGGCGACCGGCCAAGTCAGCGAGTTCGCCTTCATTCTACTCGCACTGGGCGCCTCCACCGGCCTGATCGAAGGCAGCATCGTTTCGCTCGGCGGATTGGTCGGCATGACCACCATCGCCGTTTCATCTTACCTGATCATCCACAGCGAACCGCTTTATAAGTTCGCCAATCAACACGGACTACTCAAACCGTTCGGCGCCAAACAGCAGGCCGACCCGGAGACCCTCAGCCACCGAGAGGGCCACATTATAGTCATCGGCATGAACGCGCTCGGCCGTGAGATTGTTCAACAACTGTCACTGCGCGGCAAACGCGTGCTCGCAATCGACACCGACCCCCGAAAACTCGAAGGGCTCAGCCCCGCAGACACCTTGATCGGCAACGTAGAATACCAATCCGTGGTCGAAGAAATCGGCCTGCGCCACGCGCAATTGGTCGTGTCCGCGTTACAAATCGAGGATGCCAACCATCTGCTCGCTTACCGCTGTCGCTCGGCCGGCGTGCGCTGCGCAATTCACGCCTTCGATCTGTCGGTGGTGGAGGATTTAATCGATCTGGATACCGCCTACTTGCTGATGCCCGCCATTGACGGGGTAGTCGAACAGCGTGAACTAATGAAAAAAGAAGGGATCTTTCTGCAATGAGCGGATTTGCCATACTGCTGATCGCTGCAGCCATCGCCTTCGGACTGGCAAAGTTGTTTCGCTTGCCGCCCATTCCGCTGCTGATGCTCTCCGGCGTCGGGCTTCACGCGCTGGCAAACATTTGGGCCATTGATGTGCCGGAAGCGCTGCTCGGTGAAATGATTGAAATCGGCCTGGCTGTGCTCGTCTTCACCGCAGGGGTCGAACTGAGTCCCCGGCGCATGCGCGGCGGCACACGCGAGATTAGCATCGTCGCAGTCACCCAATTCGTGCTGCTCGGCGCGGCCGGCGTCCTCACCGCACGCTTGCTCGGCTACGACCTCACCACCGCACTGTATTTGGGCTGCGCCCTGTCCGCGAGCTCCACACTCGTGGTGGTGCGCCACCTGCAGAGCCGGCGGCAGATGTTTGAGCCCTTTGGCCGACTGGTGCTCGGCGTGCTGCTATTGCAGGACGTCTTCATCATTTTGCTGATGGTTGCGCTGTTGAAATCGCCAGGAGGAGCGGTTGCCAGTGCCCTCGCGGTCAGCAAAGCCATCGCACTGGGCGGCCTCGCACTCGGCGTGCACAAATGGTTTATCCCGTGGGCCACCCGCACCCTGCAATTAGACGACGAAGAGCTGATGCTCGGTGCGCTTGGCATGCTGTTTGCCTTCTCCGGCATGGCTTATCTGCTGGAACTCCCCTTTTTAGTTGGCTCCTTCCTAGCCGGCTTTGCGCTCTCCGCGTTCCCGATGAATGGCCTTGTACGCGGCATGCTGGGCTCACTGTCCGGATTTTTCCTCGCGCTGTTTTTTATCAGCATTGGTGCCGTACTCACCATGCCGAGCGGCCAGATGCTGGGACATAGCCTCATTTTCATTGCGGTGTTGATCATGGTGACGGTCTTACTGGTTTCGGTCGTCGCCGAGGCCGTCGGCTACTCCACCCGCACCGCGATCGAGACAGGCATCCTGCTGTCCCAAACCAGCGAATTCTCACTATTACTCGCCTACAGCGGCGTCGCCTCCGGGCTGATTTCCGACCAGCTGTTTTCCATGATTGCGCTGATCACAGTGAGCACCATGACGCTCACGCCTTTCATCTCACGCGAAAAAGTCGCATGGGCGCTGATGAAGCTGCACCCTCGCTACCGTCGGGGTGAAACGAAATGCGAAAACCTGAGTAACCACGCAGTCCTCATCGGCTACGGCCGCGCGGGCGCACAAACAACACGCCTGCTGAACGAACACGGCCTCAACGTGATCGTCATTGATGAAGATGCTGTAGTCATCCGCACACTGATCGAAAAAGGCGTGCCCTGCATACAAGGCGACGGCTCCAACAAGCGCACACTCGATCGGGCGAATTGCAAACAGGCCCGCGTAGTCGTCTGCTCGATGCGGCGCACTCAGGATGCACGAACCGCGCTCGACCATCTAAAGGGCAGCGCCGTCAAGGTACTGGTGCGCACCTTCGAACACCCCGAAACCGCCATGGTACGCGCCGCTGGCGGCATCGCCGTGCAAACCGCACCGGCATCCGCCAAGACCTTTATACAGTGGACGGACCTGAACCTGGAAGCGAAGTAAAGTCTCCCGGATTTCATGCCTAACGCTTACCCAAAGCCGAACGTATGCTCGCAGGGTTCTGGCGCATATCCAGGAGTGCCACGCCCCAGGCAGTCCCATTCCTAAACTGACAATAAACTGCAAAGCGAAAACGCCTCGCCAAGAGGCGATGATAACCGAATTACCGAGAATGCATCCCCGTATACAAACGAAGTGATTCGATCTCTGACAGGCGCGAATCTAGAAAACAATCGCCGACGCCAAGTTCAAGTCCGCCATAAAACCAACGGCAGCCTCACGGAGGACCATGATCTCTTAAGCCATCATCAACCTAAGCGCTTCTTCAACTCATCCAGCCCCAGCCATTTTGCTTCGCCCGCAGCGATCTGCTGTCGGCGCTCTTCCAACACAGCACCATGCCAGTCGGGCGATTGTGACTGATGCTTCTCCTGAAAAATAGCATCCCACAGCGATTCCATCGCCTACAAGCGCTCGACAGTGCTCATGTTTTTCACACCGGAAATACTCATCAAAATGAAGTATAACAAAAAACTCGCACACATAAAGCGCTAGCGACAGTGGAAGCGCCACACAGCACCAAGCTGAGAAAGTTGGCGCTCCCTTACTGTGAGCCGATTCTCAATGAACCGACACATAGGTCAACTTGACGCGTTAAGCACCCGCGTGCTTCGCGACCATGTTGTAGAAATCAACAAACAGGGCATCGGCGTCGTTCGGGCCAGGTGCGGCTTCAGGGTGGTACTGCACGGAGAAGACCGGCTTGTCCTTGAGGCGTAGGCCTTCGACTGTTTCGTCGTTCAAATTAATTTCAGTGACGATCGCACCAGCTGCTTCCAACTCCTCGCGGGTGGAGGCGAAACCGTGATTCTGCGCGGTGATCGAGACTTTGCCAGTTTCGAGGTTCTTGACCGGCTGATTGCCGCCACGATGACCGAACTTCAACTTGAAAGTCTTAGCACCGATCGCGTGTGTGATAATCTGGTGACCGAGGCAGATGCCGAAAGTCGGATAGAGCTCGATCAACTCCTTGACCGTCGCGTGCGCGTAATCGACCGCACCTGGATCGCCGGGACCATTCGACAGAAACACGCCATCGGGGTTGAACGCCTTGATCTCCTCAGCGCTAGTGCTGGCAGGGAAGACATGCACGTCGAAGCCATGATGCTGGAGCTTGCGGTAAATGGAGAATTTGGCACCGAAATCCAGTGCCGCGACCTTGAAGCGCTTGGTGGGCGCCGCGTCGCTGAGTAGATTAGTACCCGGCACCGTGAACGGCGTGGATTGCAACGCCTCCGGATCCCACTGGTAGGCTTCCTTGGCGGTCACTTCCTTGACGAAATCGACGCCGACCAGACCACCGAAATCGCGGGCGCGTTGGACCGCTTCGTCGTCTGAAATCTCCTCAGTGCTGATACAGGCCTTAAGCGCACCGGAAACACGCAGCTTCTTGGTAATCGCACGTGTATCAACGCCTTCGATACCGGGAATGCCAGCGGCTTCAAGGTAGTCTTGAATCGACTGATTACTGCGCCAGTTACTCACCACAGGGCTGACTTCGCGCACGATGAAGCCCTTAACCTTAGGACCATCGGACTCGACGTCTTCTGGGCAAATCCCGTAGTTGCCGATTTGCACCGCGGTCATGGTCACAATCTGTGAAAAGTACGACGGGTCGGTCAGGATTTCCTGATAGCCCGTCATGCTGGTATTAAAGCAGGCTTCACCTACATTAGTTGCCGACGCACCAAAGGCGCGTCCACGGAAAATAGTTCCGTCTTCAAAAGCGATAATTCCAGTTCGAGTCGTATTAGCCATCTTAACCGAGGAGCAAAAAGAGAATTCCACGCCATGCAAATCAAAAGCAGGGGACAAATGCAGATGAGGTGAGATTTTTACCAAATTGAGCTCGCCCTAAGGAGTGGCCAGAATTTCCACTAACTGTTGTAACCAAAAGCCCACTAGCGGCAACCGGCAGCTTCTCATTGGCCAATGTCCAGCAGGCACTGCGCACTGTGTTAATCAATCACCTGCACCGCGCTGGCCAGACTCGTAAGATCACAGCCCCACATCTCAGCTGCAAAACGGCAACCTTGAGAGCTCGCAATCCAACAACCAGGTAAATTCAACTTGGACCGCCCAAAAAACAGAATGCCCTTTAAGGGGTCCTTGCACCAACAGACGACATTGCGCTCGTAGATCGCGCCACAAGCCTCCACGCTAATTCCCCCACGCAACTAATGAAATCACCCTATACCAACATCAAACGCCTAGACATTGGCGAAAGCAAACTACAGCAAGTGCTAAAACTAGCCGCCTGCCTGGGCGCTATCGTTATGACAATCGCGGCAATCACATCGATAGTGAGGACCGACCAACCAGCCAATAACGGTGCAGTCGAAACCGAGCGCCGCACAGACACACTCAACGAGGCCACCCACACAGACACACTCAACGAGGCCACCCACACAGACACACTCAACGAGCTAACCCAACTAGATACATTTAAGGAGGCTTATCTTTCAGCAAACGGCAATGACACGCTACGCCAAAGAACCCACACCATTCATATGGTCGGGCAGATACAGAACGGCGAAACCAGCCAGACATTCTCGCTAACCAAAAAGCGCCCCGACCAGCTGCTATTCAGCATTGATCTCGCTGCGCATAAAATGACGATCGGCGTCAGTGGCGACACCGTCTGGCGACGCATTCGCTCGCCACAGCACAAGGACCACTTCACCCTAATTGAGGGCGAACAAGCCAAACACTGGCTGCATCAACGACGCTTTTTTGATCAAATCATCGACGCAACACAGGGAGCGGGCAGCATCACTGCCATCGAAACAAGCACCTGGAAGGAATCCGCTTGCCTCCAAGTCACCACCCTCGACACCGACGGCATCTCGACCAAGACACTCGTCGACCCGCAAACAATGTACCCTATCGCGGAACTGCATGCCCGAGACGACGGCACAACCAAGCTAACTACATATAGCGATTATCGTAAAATCGACGGGATCCCTTTACCGTTCCAAATAGAATCCTCAATCGACGGGAAGCCGCTAAGCCGCATCCGCCTGAAAAGTGCAAAACTCAACTCAGGCGTGCTCTCTGCATTATTCAAGGTGCCCGAATCGCTACTAACGAACGACTAAGGCTGCACACATTTAACGACTCGCAACACTGCCCCACGGGGCAAGAAGCCTCGCCGCCATAAGGTCTCGAAACAATAACGCCACACGAGCGTGGAAACGGCGGAGCGTTTCCCTCCATACACGTCGCCAACAAGCACCGCCGGCATTATTAACGCGCACCACTGGAGGGCAATGCGCAGCCATTGCCGCCGAGCCCCGGCCCATACACACGCCAAGAGCGAGGAAACGGCGGAGCGTTTCCCTCCATACACATGGCTGACAAGCACCGCCGGCATTATTAACACGCACCACTGGAGGGCAATGCGCCGCCATTGCCGCCGAGCCCCGGCCCATACACACGCCAAGAGCGTGGAAACGGCGGAGCGTTTCCCTCCATACACATCGCTGACAAGCACCACCGGCATTATTAACGCGCACCACTGGAGGGCAATGCGCCGCCATTGCCGCCGAGCCCTCGCCCAGACACACGCCAAGAGCGTGGAAACGGCGGAGCGTTTCCCTCCGGACCCGACCGCCAGCGCCGCCGAGCCTCAGCTCTCCGACAACAGGCCATACCCGCTAGCCCAGCACCTCGCGCAAGGCTGCAATCACCTCGCCCGCGGCATCCAGCTGCACCCAGTAAATCATATCGCGGCACTTTTTCTCGTTGGTAACCAGGCCCGCCTGGCGGAGAATGCGCAAATGGTGAGAGGTCGCCGGCTGCGAAAGGCCGATCAACTCGGCAATTTTAGAGACATTGCACGCATCCTCGCAGGTGGGTTCGGTCGGCAAAATCCGTAGAATCTGCAAGCGCACGGGGTCGCCGATCGCCCAAAGTTGCTTGGCAAGTGTATCGAGATCAGGTTTTGTTTGAGCAGTAGGCATTGACTTATTTAAGTATGTGGATACGTAAATTTGTTTTGCAAATCAAGCTTTCGAGCTGAATTTATTTCATCTGCCGCAGTTCGGTCCGCCACCTCTCACACCTTCCCACCCACGCTTCATGTATCCAAACGACTCTCTCAACAACTGGCATAGTGGCCAAGGGCTCTGGGCCGATGTGCCTGCGGCAAAATGGAACGACTGGAAGTGGCAGCTCAAAAACCGTATCACCTCGCTGGAGCAGCTGGAGGAGCATCTGGAACTGTCAGCCGACGAGCGCGCAGGCTGCCTGTTCGCCAAGGACAAGCTGGCGCTCGCGATTACGCCGTATTTCTTCAACCTGATCGACCACGATGATCCGAACGACCCGGTGCGTCGACAAGTCGTGCCGCGCGCGGGTGAGATGCACACCGCGCCCGAAGAACTGCTCGACCCCGTCGGCGAAGAAAACACCAAACCGGTCGATGGCATCGTGCACCGCTACCCCGACCGCGTGCTATTCCTCGTCACCGATCGTTGCGCCAGCTACTGCCGCTATTGCACCCGCAGTCGCTTGGTTTCGAACGCGCAGGACTATAACTTCCACCCCGAATTCGAGAGTGGCCTCGAATACATCCGCACCCACCCGGAAATTCGCGACGTACTCCTAAGTGGCGGCGACCCGCTTCTATTGTCAGATCGTAAGCTCGACTACCTACTCGGCGAGTTGCGCAAGATCCCGCATGTTGAATTCATACGCATCGGCTCGCGCATCCCGGTGTTCTTGCCTCAGCGCATTACACCCGAGCTCTGCGAAATCTTCAAAAAGCACGGCCCGATCTGGCTAAGCATTCACGTCAACCACCCGAACGAGTGCAGCCACGCGCTGCGTGATACCTGCGAGCGCCTTTCTTTCGCCGGCGTGCCAATCGGCAATCAATCAGTGCTGCTCAAAGACGTGAACGATGACGCCGAGGTGATGAAATCGCTCATTCACCGTCTGCTGATGATGCGCGTGCGCCCTTATTATCTGTATCAATGCGACTTGATCACCGGCAGCGCCCACCTCCGAGCGGATGCACGTAAAGGCATTGAAATCATGCGAGCCTTGCGCGGGCATACCACCGGCTACGCAATCCCACAGTTCGTGATCGATGCTCCCGGCGGTGGCGGCAAAATCCCGATCAACCCGGAATACGTCAAAGAAGTAACCGATACGGAAATTATAATGCAGAACTTCCAAGGCAACGAATATCGCTACCCCTTAATCGACGCGGCACAACAAGCGATCGACCCCGAGGCACCGAAGCTCGAACCGATCTTGACGTAGCTGTAAGAATCATCCGCACACAGCACTCCGACCGCTTTTTTAGCATTGCGGTTCAGCGTGCATCGACTTTTCTCTGGGTTTTCCTCGCTCAATCAAAACAGAGATAATTCGATGACTTTATTTTTTGCAATTTTCGGTGCCCTTGGACTCTTCCTTTACGGAATGAAGGTAATGAGCGAGGGCCTGCAGAAGGTTTCCGGTGAAGGACTGCGTGCGCTCATCCGCAACATGACACGCAACCGCCTCTCCGGGATCGTCAGCGGCACACTAATGACGACACTGGTCCAGTCCTCCAGTGCGACGACCGTGATGATCGTCAGTTTCGTCAACGCGCGCCTGCTGACGCTCACCGAATCGATCGGCATGATCATGGGAGCCAACCTCGGCACCACGACCACGTTCTGGATCGTCGCATTCCTCGGCTTCAAGTTCAGCCTAGCAAAAATCGCCCTGCCTTGCGTTGGCATCGGCGTGGCAATGATCTTCTTCAAGCGCCCGAAAGTGCGCGATTCGGGTGAAGCCCTGATCGGCTTCGGCTTACTCTTCTTGGGCTTGAGCTTGCTCAAGAAAGCCGTCCCCGATGTTAAGTCCAGCCCGGAACTCTTCTCGTTCCTGCAAGACTGGAGCGGCATGGGCATGGGCTCCGTCGCCATCTTCTTTCTGTTCGGAATCATTTTGACGGTTGTGGTGCAATCCTCGTCAGTCGCGGGTGCGATCACGCTGACTCTGGCGGCCAAGGGCTGGATTGGCTACGAAGACGCCGCAGCCATCGTGCTCGGCGAAAACGTTGGCACTACGATTACCGCCAACCTTGCGGCCATGACCGCCGGCACTGAAGCCAAACGAGCGGCACGCGCTCACTTCATGTTCAACATCATTGGCGTACTGTGGATGATCCCGCTATTCTACATCTTTGCGGATATGATCGATCGTCTAGTGCCGGGCGATTCCAATGACAAAGAGTACACGCTTTACCACCTCGCACTGTTTCACTCGATGTTCAACCTGACAAACATCTGCATGCAGTTACCGTTTGTGAAACAACTTGCAATAATCGCCACAAAAATGGTGAGCGACAAGGGCGAGGACGAAGCATCACTTGAAGGTGAGCACATCAATTACCAAGCGCCCAACCTACCGCAAACCGGCGAGATCAACCTTGCAGAAGCTGAGCGCGAAATCAAAGGCATGGCCGAGCTTACCCGCGAGATGTTCCGTGGCTTCAACGAAGTTTACGAGAACCCCGACAAAGACCTCTCCGCTCGCGTTAAGGAACTCAAAGCGATGGAAGAGCGCAGCGACCGTCTCGCCTTCGACATCACACAGTACTTAATCTACTGCACCTCTTCAGAGCTCAGCCGCAAGCGCCTGAACGAAGTCACTGTAATGCTGCGAGTGATCTCCGAGCTCGAAGAGATCTGCGACTGCGCCTACAATCTGGTGCGCCTGGCCGAGCAGAAATACAATAAGCAACGCGTTCTGCCGGAAGGTACGCAGGAAGCAATTCGCAACTTCTGCGGTCCAGTCGATCAATTCATGGGCTTCTACATCGAGAGCCTCACTAAAAAAGTGACAGCGGCCGATATCGAAGTTGCTCAGCAACTCGAAGACACCATCGACGCTTCCCGCAAAAAGCTACGCCGCGAAGCCGTGCGACGCATGAGCGACCAAGCCAACATCAAATCTGAAATGCTTTACATCGACATCCTCAACAACATTGAAGGCATCGGTGACCACTCGCTCAACATCCTGAAGCTCCTCAGTCAGATCGACTAAGATACAGGCTACTAGGACCGCTGGGGTCCACGTTCTAAAAACGTGGATCCTTTGACAATCGCATGCAATTTTGCGATTTATAGCAGCATGAAACGCGCGCCCCGGATTCGATGCACCTTGCTAGCGATTTTGTGCGCGCTGCTACACTGCTCGATGGCGCATGGCTCAGAAGTCACGCATGCCTCGTCGCTGCTCAGCTCATGGGATGCATTTGCATTCAAAATAGAGAACACACAATGCCGCGTAGGCATTGCCTCGGTAAAGCTGTCCGTCAGCAAGCTGACGCCTAAAGGTGGCAATCTGGTCGCCACCTATTCGATCGACGTCCCACTTAGTAAATCCAGCAGCGACACGGGCCTAATCGTCCTACCAATCGAGCTGACAGTCGATCAACTCGGGACACGAGGCGGCACGCTGACAGGCGTCGCGTATAGCAATAAAGAGGGCGCGACGCCCAACAAAATCATTTGTGAAGTCCGCCCACACGAAGACCAAGGCATCCGCTTGTCGATCATCACCGACAAACGCACGCTCAAGTTCAAGTCACGCTACACCGTGATCGCAACCGCCACAGACAGCTAGGGGCGCTACGCGCCGCCGGGTCCGCGCAAGATCAAGCGTACGCCATCCAGACGCAGGTGCGCTTTGGCGATATGTCGCGTCACATCGGCGATCACGTTTTCCGCAATCTTGATCTCTTGTTCACGTACATTCGGATTGACCTTGCGAAGCTCCTTCAAGCGATTCGCCTCTCCGTCCAACCGCGCATGTGCCTCGCTCATCGCAGTCTGCAACAAAGTCGACTTCTGCTTCCGAGCGTACTCTCGGGCCGACTTCAACATCTCGGGCACCAATGCCTGCAACAGCGCGGGGTTCTGCTTCAGGCGAAAGACTGCTTCATCCCGCGCATGCTGATTAATGAGCGCATGCAGATAATCCTCAGAACAATCCTGCCCCGACATATCGACCACAACACGCACCGGAGTCGGCGGCAGGAAGCGGTCCACATGCAGGCGCGCAGGCGCCACGCTCTCGAGCACATAAATTGCCTCAATCAAAATCGGCGGGGCATCCACGGTTTCGTCACCCCAGACCACAATCGAGCTGTTGCCCTTTTCTGAGCTTAAAATCAAATCGATCGAACCACGCACCATCGGATGATCCCACGTAAGAAAGCCAACATCTTCACGCCCCAGCGCTCGCTTACGATCACAAGTGACCATCATGCCCTCTTCCGGCAGTCCAGGAAAGCAATCGGTAAACAGCTGCCCCGGCGACAGGTGATAGCTCCGATCATCAACATCCTCCACCGTCACCCCAAAGTGATCGAAAATCCGGTTCATGAACTGATCCAGAGTCCGGTCGGCATCCAGCACCTGGATCTGATCCACCAGCTGACTGGAGACATCTTCGCGAAACGAATTCAATGCGATCAAGCGGTCTTGCCCCTGCCCCAGTTTCGCCTCCAAGTCTTGACGAAAGCCACGACTCTCCTCGATCAGCGCATCCGCTTTTTTGAGCAACGCCTGTCCTCCCTGGTGATAGACCGGCCCGAGTTCACGCACCGCGTCACCGAATTGATCCAAATACGCATAGCCGCCCTTGAGCGAATGCTCCACCCCGTCAAGCCCCTCATGGTGCCAGCGCATGAGCAACTCCGTGCTACTATGCTCTAAGTAAGGGAGGTGCACTTTAATCGTTTCGGCTTGCCCGATGCGATCCAGCCGACCGATACGCTGCTCCAACAGCTCTGGATTGAGCGGCAAATCGAACAGCACCAGATGATGTGCAAACTGAAAGTTACGCCCCTCGCTGCCGATCTCCGAACAAAGCAAGATACGCGCACCCTCCGCTTCGGCAAACCACGCGGCATTGCGGTCGCGCTGCACCAAGGTCAACTCCTCATGGAAGACCGCAGCCTTCACGTTGAGCTCGCCACTCAATGCATCATAAATCGCCTGCACCTTCTCTTGGGTGCGACAAATCAGCAATACCTTCTCCTCGCCCAATTCACGCAACAAATCCGCTAACCACTTGATCCGCGGACCATGCCGATAATCCACAGGCTCGGCAACGTCCGCAGGCCCCGTCTCAAAGTCAAACTCACGCAACAAGCGCGCCTGCAATTCGGCTTCGGACAGTGTCTTGCGTGTGGTCAATTTTTGTGGCAGCCCCTTGCGCACGGGGAACCCCGTCAATGAATCACGCGAATTTCTAAAAATCACACGCCCGGTGCCATGCCGGTCCACCAGCTCATCTAGCAGCGCCTTGCGGTCCTTTAAACGCTCTGCAAATTCCGCGTCGCTATATTCTTCGAACACCTCACGTAAGAACGCCCCCTCGACCTTGGTCAACTTCTTGCCGTTTAGCAACTTACCTGCCACCGCCGCCACTTCAGTATATTCCGTCTGCTCCTGCTTAAACTGTTC
>Ga0209715_1001276_pt1 | contig 20568 bp, 22 predicted proteins | sample COGITO_mtgs_1205_2_FD_184809 | JGI IMG/M metagenome (GOLD analysis project Ga0209715, IMG submission 184809) | Pelagic marine microbial communities from North Sea - COGITO_mtgs_120503 (SPAdes) (version 2) | ecosystem: Environmental > Aquatic > Marine > Epipelagic ... | reverse complement strand
GGCAGTGGGCTGAAGCGCTTTATTTCCTCCCCGCAACTGCAAATCGTGGCACAACGCGTAGCGCCGCCCGCGCCAGTTCAACGCGTTGCGCCGAGCGTACTGTATCAAGGCGATGCGTCCGATGAGCCGATCCAGTTCTCGGAGCCAGCGGCAACGGTCGCTGCACCGATTGCAAAAGTGGGCCAAGGTGATTCTTCAGATCGTACCCGAATCGACTGTGGCACCTTGCTCCGCGGGGCCGGATTTTCACCGAGCCTGATGGCTCGTCTCGAGGGCGCTGAGCGCTGGCGCGAGATCTGCGCGCTGCCGGCTGGCAAAGGTCTGCCCGAGGCCATCGCATGGGTTAGTAAATATCGAAATCGGTCTAAGCTGCAAAGCGAATCAGGCAAGGTCGCTTTTGTGGGGTGTGCGGGAGCTGGTAAAACAACCGCGCTGTGCAAATACTTAGCGCGTGAGGCCTTCGTGCACGGTCGTGAAATGGAAGTGCTGCAGTTGGAGGTCGATAAGCCCCACCTCGATACCGGGCTCTCGATTTACTGCGACATTCTCGGGGTGCCCTGTTACGATGACCCTGCGGAGCTTTCCGGGCGAGGCGCTCTGCTTGTCGATGTGCCCGGGGTCTCTTTCCAGTCCACTGACGAAATCGAGCGGCTGGGGCAAGCACTCGACGCAATCGGCGTCAGCGACCGTGTTATGGTGATGAATGCGGCGTATGAGCTCTCGGTACTCGAAAAGCACGCGCGCGTAGCGAATCAGCTCGGGGCGCGTTACGCCGCTTACACCCATTTGGACGAGCTGGACGATGTCAGCAAGCTCTGGAGCTGCATCCTCGATCCTGACCGGTCGACACTCTTTTTCGCGCGTGGGCAGAATGTCGCGGGTGATCTAATTCAGGATAGCTTTGGCTATATGATCGAAAGGACTTTCCCCTAATGAGCCGCTATTTTCTTGCCGGAGGTATCTTCGGATTTTGCCTCTCTTTCGCCATCTCCTCGACCTCGGGGGCGGACATTCATGCCGTCCTCTGGCATGCCATGGTTGGCTGCATCGTCGGCGCTTTCCTCTTTCGCTACTATTTTGGGCGGGTGGCGATGCTCTACATGCAAATACGGCTTCGGAAAATGGAAGAGCAGCTGCGTGAAGAGCGGCAAAGAGAGCGTGAGGCTGAGGAAGCGAGGGCTCGAGTATGACGGACTCTAATTGTGCCAAGCGTGTTTCGGACGCCTATTCAAACGCGATGCGGTCGTCTACCGAGACCCGCCAGCGAATGAAGGACTATGCGGTTCGCTACTTGCCGATTGTGCAGAGTGAGGTACTCCGATTTAAGATGCGTGTACCTAAGCATCTCGAGTTTGAAGAGCTGCATGGAGTTGCGATTTGCGGACTCATGCGTGCCTTCGGGCGCTACACTGTCGAGGATGCGGATCGTTTTGGCGGCTATGTCAGGAAGCGTGTGCGCGGAGCGATTCTGGATGAGCTGCGGCGTTTGGACACAATGTCCAGAGGCGCCCGCAAAAAAGCCACTGTCTATGATCAAGCGGTCGTCGCGATCGAGCAGCGCGAAGGCCGTCTGGCCACCGCGGAGGAAATACGCAACGAATTGGGCTTGGATTCGGTGTCATTTGATAAGTTGCTGGATCAGTTGCGCCCGATTACTTTTTTCTCCCTTGACGAGGTTAAGTCGGCTAGCGAATCGGTTTCTCTTGCCGATCAACTGGAGGACACGGAGGCGGTTACCGCGGTCGAGGCGGTTGAGTCCAAAGAATTGTTCGGGCAGATTCGGGAGCGCTTGGGGCAGTTGCCTGAAAAACAGCGCAAAATATTGCATATGTATTATTTCAAAAACTTCCGACTTGCTGAAATTGCCGAGGTCTTTAACCTCTCCGAAAGTCGTATTTGTCAACTTCACGTTCAAGCTATACGAGCCCTCAAAGCGGGGTTTGCTTCTACTTCGCCTCACGAAAACCTTAAAACCTAGATGCCATGGTAGTTTTGATTGGATGTATAATTGTATGCGCGTCGGTGGTCGGTGGTCTTCACTTGGGTGGGGGCAGCGTGCTAGTGCTGATGCACTTAAGTGAGTTCGTCGCCGTGGTTGGGATTTGCGCTGGTGTGCTTGTGATTGCGAGCCCCATCTCGGTGCTGAAGGCCGTCATGGCAAAAACCATCACTGCCTTCAAAGGGGGGCCCGTTCCGAAGGGCGGACATATGGAGGCGATGAAAATGATGTATCACCTTTTTATGCTCGCTCGAAAAGAGGGGATGATGGTTTTAGAAGAGCATTTGATGGAGCCCGAAAACAGCGAAATTTTAAAGCAATCCCCCACCTTCCTGCAAAATGAGCAGGCGGTGATGTTTGTGGTCGATGCGCTACAACCTTTGGTCGACGGGCGACTCAAGCCAGAGCAGCTACGGCCTGTCTTGACGATGCAGCTGGCTACGATGAAGGAAGAGGCCAGTAAGCCGGTCGGTATTCTTCATCTGGTTGGTGACTCCTTTCCCGGAATTGGGATTTGTGCGGCGGTGCTCGGGATCATCCTGACGATGGGTAGTATCGCGCAGGGGCCGGAAGTTGTCGGTTACAAGGTGGCAGCCGCTCTGACCGGGACCTTCCTTGGGGTCTTTGGTGCTTATGGTTTTGTCAATCCTTTGGCTGTTCTAATTGAGGCGAACAATGAAGCAGAGCAGCGTTATTTTAATATGATCGCCGAGGGCTTGGGGAGTTATGCTATTGGCTTGTCTCCTCAGTTAGCCGTCGAGTTTGCCCGACGCACGCTTCTCAGTAGTGAGCGTCCAAGCTCGGCTGAGCTGGAAAGCGAACTCAAGGCGATCAAAATAGGTTAGGAATAGACCTTCGAGGGGTATAAATATGGCTGGAGGAGCATGGAAAGTCGCTTACGCGGATTTTATTACCGCGATGATGGCCTTGTTTATGGTCCTTTGGATCCTAGGCAGTGAGGACGAATTACTTGAGCAGTTAGAGGAGTATTTTAAGAATCCACCCAGTCCATTTACTCAGGACAGCCAAAAGTATGTGGCGAACACCGGGGATTTTTCTGGGAATGCGGGGGTGGACGCAAAGGAAGCCTATTATAATCGCCTCGATCCCGCCATTCTGAAGGGGGTTGTGAGCGAATTTCGGCGGGTGCTGAATATGGAGCGAAATAAAGACACGACCCCTCCCGTCGAGGTCACCATCACTTCGGATGGTCTTCGGGTTTCGCTGTTCGATCGGCAAAAAACGCCGATTTTTCAGCCTGGGGACACGGAACTGACGCCTTGGGCCGACTTTCTGTCGCAAAATCTTGCTTGGCTTATTGCGCGCTATCCCTTCGAGATCGTGGTAGAGAGTTACACCTCGGAGCAACCACCTGCAGGGAGTGATGGCTGGAAGGACGGGGACGGCGCTTGGGAGCTTTCGACCCGACGGGCGAATGTTTTGCGCCGCCGACTTCAGTTTTATGCCAACGATCAGCTCAATTTTAGGTCGGTCGTTGGCTACGGCGACGGCACATTTGATTCTGAGGAGGCGATTGCTTCAGGCAAGACGCAGCAGAGGATTGCCTTGTCGCTATCGCTTACCGATCCGAGCCGCTTGCCTGATTTCTCGATGGTGGGCGATGACTTGCTTGTTCCCGATAAGCTGGAGCAGAAAAGGGCACCAACCACCTACGAATAATGGCTCAGGGGGATCAGAAAAATTTGCCGCGGAGCGGGGCGGGAGAGATTACGAGTGTTTCTGGGTTTCAGCCTTTTCTGGTCGCGATGCAGAAAAGAACTATAAAAAATGAAGGTGCTGGTGGCGCCGGTGGAACCAGTTTGGTTGGATCATCGAGGGTGGAAGTTGTTGCTGAAGAAGGCTTAGTGGGTTCGATGAAAGTACATTGTAAATGTGGGGAAGTCACCGTGATTGAGTGTGACTATTCGGAGGGATAAAGCTGGCATGAAAGTGGCTAAGTAGTTCTACATGGATGTAGGACTTATAGCAGGAAGCCGCCAGATGCAAATGCTGGAGGGATGGCAATCGACCGTTGCCAACAATTTATCCAATGCGTCGACCCCCGGGTTTCAAAAAACCTTGTTTTCGGTCGCCGCTGTTACGTCCAACGTGCCCGCAGCCAGCGCAGTGGGAGGAGCTGATCCAGCTGCGCTGACGCTACCTACGGGCCGAAGATCAAATTCCTTGGTCGATGGCTCAATCCGTGTAACAGGCAACCCGCACGATTTCGCCATCAAGCACGGCGGTTTCTTCGCGGTGGCTTCGCCTACAGGTGAGACCTTCTACACCAAAGATGGTGAATTTCAGGTCAACTCCGCAGGTGTATTGGTCAATAAGGCGGGCTATACGGTCGAAGTGGAGGGCGGTGAGCTGTCAGTCGATTTACAGCAGGGGCCTATTACGGTGACCCGCGATGGCAGCGTGAACCAAGACGGCCAAAGTCTAGGGCGCATTGCAGCCTACAGCTTCGCAGAACCGGAGAATTTAGTTCGGTTGAGCGGCAGCTATTTTGCCGATCGAGCAGGGGCTGGTGCCTCTCAGATTGAAGACCCGGTTGTGCTGCAAGGTCACCTGATGGGCAGCGCAACTTCCGCAATGGTTGAGATGGTCTCGATGATTCAAATCTCCAGAGCCTACGAGATGAGCCAAAAAATAATCCAGGAAAGCGATGAGCGTCTTGATCGAGCCATCCAAACATTCAGCGTTTAAAGTTAGGTCACCTACAACAACAGGAAACTCTTATGAATTTATCCCTCTATACCTCGGCGACCGGCATGGAAGCCCAACAGAAGCAACTGAACACAATTTCGAACAACCTGGCAAATTCCAATACGACCGGGTTCAAGCGAGCTAAAATCGAGTTTCAGGATATGCTCTACCAGCAGAACAAGGATGCGGGGGCGACTTCTGGCGATGGGAATGTTTTGCCGACTCAAGTCGAAATGGGGAATGGCACCCAAGTGGTGTCCACTTCGCGCGTCTTTACCCAGGGCAACCTCCGAGAAACGGCTGGACAAATGGATCTCGCGATTGATGGGCAGGGCTTCCTGGAGATTGAGTTGCCCAATGGTGACACCGGTTACACGCGTGACGGTTCGCTCAAAGTCGGCTCTGATGGACGTGTTATTACGAGCACTGGCTATCCCGTACTCAGTAATTTTCAAGCCATCGCAGAGGGCGCAGAGAGCGTGACGATTACGCCGACGGGTGATGTGACAGTGCGGACGTCTGCGGGGTCGTCGTCTTTCAGAATTCAAGTCGCCCGTTTCAATAACCCCGCGGGATTGCGCAGTCTAGGTGGAAACGTCTATGTGGAGACGCAAGCTAGCGGGACTGCGGAAACGGGTAATCCTGCGGAGAATGGTTTTGGCCGAGTGCTTCAGGGGTTCCTCGAAGGTTCCAACGTAAATGTGGTCGAAGAGATGGTAAACATGATTACCGCTCAGCGCGCCTACGAGATCAACTCCAAGTCGATTCAGGCATCCGATGAGATGTTGCAAACCGTCGCTCAACTCCGTCGATAAGATGAAGCGTCTAATTTTCACTTTATTCCTTTCGCTGACGCTGCCGCTTGCAGTCAGCTTGGCCGACAAGCTCGACCTGAGCAGTCTCCTTCAGCCTTTGGAGCCTAGCGATCTGCAGCTAGAAACAGAGGGCGAGTCAGGCTTGATCGAGTCTCAAGAGCCTCGGCAGCCGCAGCCGCAGCATATATTAATCACTGAACAGGCCGCACTCGAGGCGTTGCTGCGGGCGGGTAAGTTATCGATTGCCGACGAGGATACTTTAGAGATTACGATCAAATCAGGATGGAAGCCTTTCTCCGTGCCAGTGGAATTGGATTGGGAGCTCTACGTTGTGGATCGCTTCGCGCCCGACAATCGAGGTCGCTGGTCGCCGATGCTCATACTCGAAGTCGATGGCGATGTGGCCAAGCGTTGGCGCCTGCGCTGTGATGTCGATCTCTATCGCACTGTCTACATGACGACCCAGCGTTTAGGGCGCGGTGAGACGCCTATGCGTCCTGGTATCCGGCCAGTCATTTGCAACATTTACGACGAGCGTATACCCCCCATCCCCGTTACTGAAAATCTGCAAAATTATGAAATGGTACGTACCGTCAGCGTCGGCCAATTTCTGACCTGGGAAGATATCAGCCCTAGGCGCGCCGTTCGCAAGGGTGAGCATGTCGATGTCGTCCTCGAAAAGGGCGAGCTGTCGATCTCAATGAGGGCGATGTGTATGCAAGACGGCGTGATTAACGAGACCATCAGGCTGAAAAACCCGCGGACGCGCTCTGAATTCGCAGGCGTCGTTACCGCGCCTGGGCGTGTGACAGTTCTGGATTAGACTATGGAGGTTACTGAATTATGATCGGAATAAAAAGAAATTCATCCCTAGCGTTGGCCAGCCTTCTGGTTGCGCCGCTGGCGCTTCCTGCCGAATCGCTTTGGCGTGAAGCGAGTCCCGCTGCTCGGATGTACGCGGACCACAAGGCCAATAATGTCGGCGATCTGGTTACTGTAATCATTCAAGAGAACGCCAGTGTTTCCTCATCGAAATCGACCAACACCAACAAATCATCATCGGTCAATGCGGGGATCTCTAAGCTTCTTTACAGCACGTCCGATTTCCTCAGAGGAGATGACGGAGAGTTGCCCGGAGTCGGTTGGACTTCTTCCGATACTTTTTCAGGTGGTGGTGATGTCTCTGATGCGCAGTCCGCGACAACACGTCTTTCTGCGCTGATTATGGATCGCCAGCCAAACGGCAACCTGATCATTGAAGGGGTTCGGCGCACTATTTTGAACAACGAAACGAGCTTTGTTGTCCTGCGGGGCGTCATTCGACCGGTCGACATCAGCTCCACCAATACGATTCTTTCTTCGCGTATCGCTGACGCAGAAGTCCAGCTGATTGGGGAAGGGTCACTAACAGCCGCGCAGCGCAAGGGGTGGCTGAACCGTACTTACGATTTGGTGAATCCATTCTGAACGACAATATGAGCTTTAGATCAAAATTACGAACGCTTTTACCTTGGATTGGCTTGCTCGCAATCTTTGTCCTGCCTGCTTCTGGATCCCGTATTAAGGATATAACCACGATTGCGGGGCAGCGCGATAATCAACTGGTTGGCTACGGCTTGGTGGTTGGTTTGGCTGGAGATGGCGACAGTCAACAAGCCGAATATACGGTCAAAAGTATTGCGAATATGCTTGAGCGCTTCGGGGTCTCTGTTGCGCCCGATGACCTTCGCTCGAGTAACGTTGCGGCAGTGATGGTGACCGCCGATATCGACGCGTTTGTACAAGAAGGTTCTCGTATCGATGTGGTCGTTTCATCCCTCGGTGATGCTGACAGTCTTGCCGGAGGGGTTCTGCTGCAGACGCCTCTCTTGGGAGCCGATAACAATGTCTATGCGGTCGCCCAAGGCTCTCTCATTCTCGGTGGTTTCTTCGCCGGCGATAGCGGCGGGACCAGCGTGCAAAAGAATCATCCGACGGTGGCACAGCTTCCGGGTGGGGCGATTATGGAGCGAACGATTAATACACAGATTCTTGAGAATGGTGCGCTCACGCTCTTGCTCGATAATCCCGACTATGCTGCCGCGTCGATGATGCAGGAAGCGATCAACCGCTACTTCCCAGGCACCGCAAAAGCGCTGTCCGCGCAGAATTTGCGCATTGAAATTCCCGAGAGCTACAAAGAGTCTGAAACCGCTTTCATCGCTTCGATCGAAGCCATCCAGGTCGAGACAGATTTGACGGCTCGTATTGTGATGGATGAACGCACTGGCACCATTGTCGCTACCTCAGATGTGCGTATCCTCCCGGTCGCGGTGAGTCATGGCAGTATTACGGTTTCAGTGTCACGGACGCCGCTCGTCAGCCAGCCTGGAGCGTTTTCAGAGGGGCAGACGGTGCAAGATGAGACGGAAGATATCGAGGTGGTCGAGGTCAACGGAGGCTTTTCAATCGTCGAGAGTTCTCCGACGCTCTCCGACCTGACAACATCGCTCAATGCCCTCGGTGTGAGTTCGCGGGATATGATGGTTATCCTCCAGTCACTCAAACGCGCCGGCGCACTGCACGCAGAACTCATCATCGAATAATTAAATGGATATTGCAGACATCTCATTGGTTCAGGCCGACAGTGTAAAAGCTGCGCGCCAGCAGAGCCCCCAGGCGAAAACGAGTGCGCCGGAAGAACTCAAGGCCGCGACGGAGCAATTTGAAGCGATCCTGATTCGCCAATATTTAAATGAAGCCATGAAGCCGCTCTTAGAGGGGCCTTTGATGGGCAATGGGACCGGTGCCCACATGTATCAACATATGATCGTCGATACTCTCGCGAATGAACTTTCACAAACCAGTACGTTCGGAGTGGCCTCGCTCTTGAACATGCAGCTGACCTCGCCCGAGTTGAGGCACAATGACGAGGAATTAAATCAATAGACTTATGAATCAAAACAATTACGAACCCTTAGCCAATCTCTTACGGGATGAAGTCGTCGGATATGGCCAGTTACTTCAACTTCTAGAAGATCAGCGTTCTGCTCTCATTCAGCAGGACGAGGGATTAATCCTCTCCTTGAATGATGAGGTCACGAATCATACCGTGTACATCAAACGGCTCAATGAGAGGCGCAAACGAATGGTTGCGGAGCTACATGCTGAAGGTGAATCCGGTATCCTGCTGCTGATCGAAAGCATTGAAAGTGCACCTCAAGAAATGTTCAAAGAGCTGATTCGCGAAATCAACCGTCTGATCCGCGAGAGCCAGTCTCAGCTCACCCGCAATCAAATGTTGTATCGCCGAGCGCTCGACATCAGCAGAGAAACGCTGCGGGTCTTGCGCCCAGGGGCTGCGGAAACTCCGAATCTGTATCGACGCGATGGTAATCCTAGGGTTCAGCAGCGAAATGCGAACGCTGCTTATGTTGCTCGCACTGCTTAATCGCATACGCGCGGACTCTTCACCTTCACGCCACCTCATCCCCCGATTTTCATGTCAGGCCTTTTTGGACACTTAACTTCTGCTTCGTCAGCACTTCAGGCTCACAGTAAGTCCGTCGAATTGTCGGGCAAAAACATCGCCAATATTAACAACCCGAACTATGCACGGCAACGTGTTATCAGTAGTTCGGTGTCGGCCGTTGCTTCGGGCCAAGTAAGCACTTTTGTCGATCGTGAGGTGCAAAATCTCAGGGATGTCTTCGTCGATAAGCAAGTCGTCGAGGAGGGCTCTTTTTTGTCTTCTTTTGAAACCCGTGATAATCGTTTAAGGGAAATTCTTGCCGTGCTCGGTGAAACGGTGGATCGGGTGAACGACCCTTCCTTTATCAGCGATCAGCCGGAAGATAATGGAGGGATTCGCGATAGCCTGAACGATTTTCTGAATGCGTTTGAGAATTTTGCAGCCAATCCTACGGATCGAGCCAACCGATCGGTGGTTATGCAGTCTGCGGAAGAGCTGGTCAGCAGTCTCAACCGGGCGGATGCTCGGCTCGATAAAATTGAGAATAGTATCGATACAGAGATTCAAACGGAGGTGAAATCATTTAATAATCGGATGGCCGAGCTCTCTGATATGAATCGTCAAATCGCTCGAATCGAGATCGCCGCAGGCGAAGGCGCGGCGGCAGATATTAGAAATGAGCGGCAGGCGCTGTTGGAAGAGCTCGCAGAATTTGCGCAAGTAGATGTCGAAACAGTTGCGAGCTCCGGTGGACAAGTCGCCGTACGGATGCGTACGGAAAGCGGAGAAACTGTCGACCTTTTGCGCCCTGGGTTTTCGCCCGAACCGCTGCTTTACGATACGGCAAACAACACATTTCGCGTCGCGAGCTCATCAGAGGACTTGGATTTACGCGCAGGTAAATTGGCCGCTCTCTCGCAGGTGAAAAGTGAAGATTTAGTCGAGATTCGCAGCCAGTTGGACGCGCTGGCCAACACAGTCGCGACTGAGGTCAACGAGATCTATTATCAGGCGTTCGTGCCTGCCGGAGTCGACCCAGCGGTCGATCCAGCGGTGCCTGAGTTTAGTTTCTTCGCGCAGCCGACCCCGCCTCCTTCTGTTTCAGGGGCCCCCTCGACCGTCGATGCGGGCAGCATTGCGCTCTACACAGGCTCGTCCGACCCTCTCGTCACAGACTCGCGCGCTCTAGATGTCGATTCCTTGCGCAGCACCAACTCCAACTTTGCCGGTGCTAATGAGCTCGCTTTGGCGATTGCCGGGCTCAGTCAGCAAAACTTTGCAACGCTCGGCGAATTGAGTCTCTCCGAGGCGATTATCCAAACATCGATTGATCTCGGCCAAGAAATTGAGAGCAACGGTAATCAACTGGCCGTACAAAGCGATGTTCAGATCTTGATGAAAGAACGGCAGGCGCAGGTGAGTGGAGTCTCGCTCGATGAAGAGATGTCGAATCTCGTTCAATATCAGCGCGCCTTCCAAGCCTCTTCGCAAGTCTTTCAGGTGGTCTCCGAGATGCTTGAAACAATCGTCAATCTACGTTAACCCTTTTAAGTAGAATTCCTATGCGAGTCACCACTTTCAGCAGCAATGCGCAGTTTATCCAGAATGTTAATGCGCTCAAATTTCAGCAAAACAACCTGAGCCGCCAGATCAGCACTGGACAAAAAATCCATGGCCCGGAGGACGGTGCCTCATCGGTCGCTCGTGCCTCGGCGGCTTCGACAGAAAAATCGAGAATTCAGGCTTTTGCGAATAATATCCATCGAGCCGAAACGATTGGGAATTTAAGCCTGGAGTCCTTGCAGGTATTTAAAGAGATCAGCGATTCGGCCTCTAATCTGGCGCTGACCAATGACGGGCTGTCGTCTTCATCGGATTTTACGCCGAGAGAGGCGGATCTCCGGCAGTTGATTGAGCAGGGGATCAATAGCCTAAATACAAAGTTTGGGGATGACTATATGTTTGCCGGGGCCAACACCTCCGAGCTGCCCTTCGAGGCACTGCGTTATACTGAGTCCGACGAGTTCATGCGAGACACGACAGGAGCTATTCTTTTTGACACCGTGGAGTCTCCTTCAGGGCAGCCGATTTCTGAAGGAACTTATGTCGATCCAACGACAGGAAATCAGACGGATGCCGCTGGTGTGCCGCTGCCAGGTCCCGTCGTGATTGATGCGGGGATCGATTTTAATACAGGCGAGTTGGTTGGCCTGAATGCCACGACAGGTGATTTCGACCCGATTCTCGATACAAATGGAAATGTGATCACGCCTCAGAACCCGGACCCTGCCGGGACTGGGGTGATCACCACGCCTCGTGCATTGCCCGATAAATATATCGGGGAGGTTTACGCCGTGGAGTACACCGGCAGTGAGGATCGCAGCGATGATGTCCGCTTTCGCGTTGCGGAAAATAGCCAAGTCGACCCCTTCTCGCGCGGCGCTCAAAATGCAGGGTACGGCGAGGTGCTAAATGGCATGATCGCCTTGCGCGACGCTTTTTTGAACGAAGACTTCAAAGGTATTACGGAGCGTGCGGATGAGCTGGAGAATACTCGTGTCAATGTGAATGACGGCATCGTTGAACTCGCAGTGAAGGTCAACGGCATCAAAACCTTGGAGCGGATCAATGTCGGTCGCTTTAACCAACTTGAAGACAATATTTCCGAGTTGGTAGATGCCGACTTGGCCGAAACGATCGTTGAGTTCAATCGTATGCAGACCGCCTACGAGGCGACTCTCAGTAGTGGGTCGAGAATATTGAATCTCTCGATTCTTGATTATTTGCGTTAGGATCGGCTGCCTTGCCATTTTGCATGCCGTGTTACTCCACGTGCAGCGAGAACGAACTCGGGCAGGTAACTTTTCACACCTCTTGTCAGGGAGGAGTTTTATTTGATTCGCTTCTTTTTGAAGCGATCACTCACAGCCGTTTGCTCTGAAAATATGATGCGAGCCGGCACTTTGTAGGGGGATAAGACTTGCCGGCAATGTCGCTTAATCATGCGTTTTAGCGATTTTAAATCGTCTGTACATCTGGCGACGATCTCGGCTGCAACATTTTGGCCAGTGATGGCATTGCTCTCCCCGTAGACGAGACAGTCGACGATTTCAGGGAGTTCAAGCAAGACGCTTTCAATTTCCGTGGGAGTTACTTTCTCGCCGCCTACATTGATCATGTCTTCGCGTCGTCCGATTATTGTTAGGAAGCCGTCGGTAGACTCTTCCACCAAGTCACCGGTTTTAAACCAACCATCTTCAGTGAAACGTGACATACTATGGTTGAGGTATCCTAGTATTTGACTTTTCGAGCGCAGCCATAGCTCGTGGTCGACAATTTTGTATTCAGTATTTGGATCATCGATTTTCATCTGTGTGCTACCTGACGAACGGCTGGTAGTTTGTGAGATCCCTGTTTCACTGGTGCCGAACGTTTGGATTAACGCAAGGTTAGGCAGTGCTGTCTTTAACCGCAGTAATAGGCTTTCCGGCATTGTTTCGGTTCCATAAGTGACGAACCGCAGGCTCGATAAATCGTATGTTAGCAGAGCTCCGCTAATCAGCAATAGATTTAGAAATGTAGGGGATGCTGGTAGTAAATTGACCTTATGTTTTTGAATCGCTTCAGCCACGACAGTCGCATCTCTCGATTGTGGCACCACAATTTTTGCGCCACTCGCAAGGCCGTTAAATAAAGTATTTAAGCCCCCAATGTGGTCGAAGAGAAGAAAGATTAGGATACAATGTTTGCGCGGGCGTTTCCGGGAAAATGGATCCAGTAGATGGCAAAGGTCGTGCACCATCGCCTTGGGCTTTCCCGTGCTGCCACTACTAAATAAAATAAGTCCGGGATGATCTCTCTTGGATAATTTTTCGACTAGCGAATAAGGGGGGAGCTCGCAAGGGAGCGAGGTGCATTGTCGCTCGTCATTTTTCGTATCAATGTTCCATTTGGCGCGGGATTCGATTTGTTTGCGCCTGGTCTCTTCGTCGGAAGCGCAGGCGATCGGCGCGACCACCGCCTTAAGCTTGAACAAGGCAAACAGAGTTGAAATTCCTTGTAGCGAGTAGTCGGCTTGTAGGGTGACGACTTCCCCCGCTCGAATCCCCTGCTTGCGTAGGGAGTCGAAATCAGATGCAACTGCAGAGCTGAGGTCTGAGTAGCTATAGGTCTTTTCTACTGTCGCAAGAAAAGGTCGTTTAGCATAGTCGGAGAAACGATTGATAAGCCATTGGGACATAACTCTTTTAGGAGACTCCACCTAAGTAGATGATTTGCCCAGTAATGAATGAACTATTCTCGTTGAGGAAAAAATCCACGCAATTGGAGATGTCGTTCACTGTCCCCATACGTTTGACGGCTTGTTGCTGAATCAGCGAATTGATTGCTTGCTCTGGAATGCCTCGAATCAGATCGGTCTCGATTGGTGTCGGGCCTATTGCGTTAACAGTGATGCCGTGTGGTGCCAGTTCCTTGGCGGCTGTTCGGGTGAGGCTTTCGATCGCCGCTTTACTCGCCGCATAAATGGCTTCTCCTTCGAGATCAAGAGCTGCAGCGATGCTGCTTATATTGATGATGCGTCCATCGCGTTGACGGCTCATTAGCTTGGCGCATTCTCGCAGAAACGTAAAACTGCCGAATACATTGGTCTCAAACAGAGACTTACAAGTATTTCCTGGAGTGAGTAGAATATGGTTCATCGCCGCAGTTCCCGCATTGTTGATGAGTGCGTAAATGGGACCCAGCTCACGCTTTACTTGCCTGACCATTTGGACGACCGCTGCTTCATCGCCTACATTGAGTGTGTAGTGATGATAATTGGGGTGCTCTAACTCGGAGCTGCGACGGCTACATCCAGCGACGGTCCAGTTTTGATTGAGTAAATGCTCGGCGAGTGCCCTGCCGATGCCTTTGCGCGTGCCGGTAATTAATGCAACTTTGTTCATTCGGCGTTTTGCGCGATAAGTTTCATAATATAGTCGATGCAGCTAGAAACGCTTCGAAAAGGAGAATGTGTGCGGCTCATCGCACTTTCGTTCGCTAGGATGATGTGGATTTCGTATTCGTCGGAAATTCGTTCTTCGACGTCAGCGATGAAATTCACCAAGTTCATACTGTCCAGGGCACTGCGTGAGCCAAAGAGCCGTGTCGTTTCGTTCGCACTTTGCAGGTCTTTATTTTTTAAATCTTCACCCAGATCCTGTAGGGTCTCAATTACAAGTGCAGTGATTGCGGTTCTATGAGGTTGCATGATTTATTTAGCGTAATCGGATCTAGTTTGTCAGTGTTTTGTAGGTCCGAGGAATTCGCTGCGTGTGGCTTGGCCGTCTTCGGCGATGTTTTCCCTGCGCAGCACAGTCCTTATGGTTAAAGCCAGGATTTTGAGGTCGAGCAAGCAGGATCGGTGCTGTACATACCAGAGATCGAGTTCAAATTGGCGCTCCCACGTGAGGCCATTGCGACCGTTGACCTGGGCCCAACCCGTGATGCCAGGGCGCGTTTCGTGGCGACGCGCTTGCTGCGGCGAATACCGTTGCAAATAAATGGTGGGGAGAGGGCGGGGGCCGACGAGGCTCATTTCACCACGCAGGACATTCCACAGTTCCGGCAGCTCGTCCAGGCTGGTAGACCTCAAAAATTGCCCCCATGAAGTAAGGCGCTCGGCATCGGTACCTGCGCCATTGCGCATGGTGCGCAGCTTGAGGATGGAAAACACTTTCTCGTTTTGTCCGGCTCGTTGTTGGCGGAAGAACAGAGGCCGCCCGAGAGCGATGAACTGCAGCAGGCACAGCAGTAAAAAGGGCACCAATAGCAGGCAGATCAGTGCGATGCTTATCAGGATGTCGAAGATACGCTTCATTGGTTTAAATCGGTATCGTAGTCTCTATTGAGAGCGAAAGGCGGCCTCTAGTTTGAGTTCAGCATGAAAAACGGTTAAATTAATTAAGGAGTCTATAGATAATATAATTAATAAGGAGGTAATAATGAAGACATGTTGTGTGGTAGCCGCGGATGGGAGTCGAGCCCGGATCATGATGATTGAGGGCGTTCTACCAGAGGAGTCGGGGCCGGAATTGAAAGAAGTTGAGACCCTGTTTAATGTGGAGAATCTGATGTCAGATCGCGAGGTGTGGACGGATAAAAATAATTCAAATCGAGCGGCCGATGGTCAAGTGCATGGTTATGATGACCATCGAGAGCGTTACCGGCATGAATGTAACAGCCATTTTGGGCGTCGGATCGTCAACCATGTACTGGCCCTTGCGAGTCAGAAGGATGCGGATTTAATTATTATTCTAGCCGAAAGCAAAATGCTCGGTTTGATTCGGAAGGCATGGGCCAAGCGATCGCCGGGTGGCTTTGTGTTGAAAGATGATGATAAAAACGTGAGTGGTCTGGCCCCCTATGAATTGCACCATTATTTGGCGCGGGAAGGTCTTTTACCAGATCGGCATAAGCCTCTGGGATGGCGCGGACGTGCCGCCAGCTGACTGTTCGCAGATTGTAGGCGCGCGCAATGTATTGAGGCAAACGCGTAAGTTTGCGGGGACAACTTCGATGCTTAGTACGTAGAGTCAAAAGTACCTTTGACAGGGATGATTCCCCGATTCAAAAGACCTACGTTATTATTAAAGACAATTCCACAGACTATGATTTTAGACGCCAACGATCGCACTTTTCCTCCTTTTAGCCTTACACGTTTACTGACCACCTGTTTTGGGGCTGGTAATGGTGAAAGGGTCTGCATCCTAATCGACCTGCCTAATCCGGCAGATGTTGAAGACTTTAAGTTTTTGGAAGATGAGACGCTGTCGATACAGAACTACGGGCATGAAACCTTCTACAAAGGCTTTCAAGCGGGTGGTCTTGAGGCGATGAATTGGACGGGCGGTGAAATTTTCGCCTATAAAGAGTCCGGCGGTAGTAACCTCGATCTGGAAGATGCGTGCTACGACGTGGAGGGCCAGCTGCTCAGTTTGGATAAGGATATCTATTCCAAGTATGATATCATTCTGACGGTTTCGACATTCTCAGCGACCGCTCCGCTCACAGCCAAGTGTAAGGAGTTCGGCTTCCGTGGTGCGACGCTGCATGGGCTGAATCAGATTATTTTGGATACCGGTCTGGCTGTGGATTATGACGTCGTGAGTGAAGAAGCGGAAAAGCTGCGTCTTGGTCTGACTAAAGCGGATCGCTTTGAGCTCGATTTCGAGGTCGAAAATAAGATCTACACGCTCGTATTGCACACGAATCAGCAGGAAGCACAGAAGAGTCACGGGCTTTGCCGATCCGGTAAGCCGGATGTGGCCAATTTACCTGCAGGCGAGGTTTATTTCGTCCCTCAAGGTGCCGAAGGGGTGTTCCCATTCAAGTATGACGAAAGTACTATCGGCTTGTTGCACGTAACAGATGGCAGCATCTATAAATCGCAGTTTGTGTATGGTGATTATGCTGAAATTGAAGATCATAATCGTCGCCTCAAAGAGGACCCGATGATCGGTGCATTAGGTGAGCTTGGATTTGGCACGCAGGTGTTGCCGTTTTCGGGGCGTGATATTCAGGATGAAAAGATTCTGGGGACGATTCACGTGGCGACCGGACGAGATGATCACTTAGGCGGTAATATTACACCGGACTTGTTCAAGGAGCATAAAAACGCGTCACACGATGATGTGTTGTATGCGCCGCACAAGACTCCGGAAATTCGTTTGCCGGAAGCACGTATGATCAAGGACGGCAAGGCCACGGCGTTGATTCGTAACTACAAGCCGACTGCCGAGATGATCAGTTTCTTTGAGGCTGATTTACCTGCGAATTCTTAATCCAGTATTCTGCCATCCTCTGGTCGTTTATTGACAGGGGCGGCACAGGTTATGTCTAAAAATCCTTACGAGTCCGACGAACTGCTGCAGCAGTATTTAATCTTTCACTATGCCAGTGCCGAAGAGCAGTTCCCGTATGCTTTCGGTGGTGCCGATGCGCTTGATTTTCCAAAGCGCTGCGTGAGTGAGGGAATCGATGTTGCTGCGCTGGGTGAAACTTCGCGTGCCCTAGATATCGGCTGTTCGGTGGGCCGGTCTACGTTTGAACTTGCTCGTCATTGCCGTGAGGTGATTGGGGTCGATTATTCTCAGGCGTTTATTGATGGCGCGAATCGGATGAAGACTCATTGCTTGCATCCGGCATGGCGAAGCGATGAAGGTTCGGCGGCTACCTTGTTGGATTTGAAAGTGGATGCCGAAATCGATCCGAATCGCGTGCATTTTGAAACCGGCGACGCTCAGGAGCTACGACAAGACTTGGGGCAGTTTGATATCGTGATCGCCTGTAACTTAATTTGCCGCTTGGGCGAGCCCATGCGTTTACTCGAGCGCCTGCAGGCGCTCGTTCGTCCTGGCGGACAGTTGTTCATTACGACGCCCTTCACTTGGTTGGAAGCTTATACGCCTCCTGCGAACTGGTTGGGTGACGGCGCTGAGGATTCTTTTGCCGGCTTGCGGTCTGCTTTAGAGCCGGATTTTGAGCTGCAGCGGAAGTGGGACATGCCGTTCCTGATTCGCGAACATGCGCGCAAGTTTCAGTATAGTATTGCCCAAGCGAGTCGTTGGGTGCGTCGCTAGGTAGCTGTTTCAAGCTTTGCGCATTCGTTGGCGCAGCACCTTTTCAAGTTCCAGCACGATGAAGCCGGGTAATATACAAGGCAGTATGTAGAGCCACCATTCGGCGGGGAAACAAGCCATGCGGAAAATGCCGGCGATTTGTGGGAACAGCATTGGCAGCAGGCGTAGTGCTAAGCTGGCGCCGATGCCAGCCAGTAGCCATTTGTTGGAAAAAGGGCTGAATGTGAAAGCTGATTTATGCACCGATCGGGCACTCATCACGAAGCCATCATGCACCATCAGTACGGCCCAGAACGCGGCGGTCTGAGCTTGGCTAAGTAAGTGCTCGTCTAGAATGGTCCCATCGGCAGCAACCGCTGCTGCGCCAAAGTGATGATAAATCCAGAAGCCGGGCAGCGCGATGGTAAGTCCAATGACGACCACCCGTTGGAGTAGCAGCCTGCTCGCCAGCTTCTTGTTTCGCGGCCTCGGCGGCGACTTGAGTAATTCGGGTTCTTTGGCTTCCATCATCAGCGGCATCGTGAGGAAGACCGAGTCGAATAGGTTGATCCATAGAATCATGACCGGTTCGAGCGTGAGTCGCGCCGAAAAGATCGGGACAAAACTGGCCATGAGCACTGCGCCGATCACTAGCAAGGCTTGTCCGCCGTTGGTGGGCAGCGTGTAGAGAATGGCTTTTTCCAGATTGTTCCATGCGTGACGGCCCTCCTCGACCGCGTCCACAATACTGGCAAAATTGTCGTCGGTGAGCACGATGCTAGCTGCCGCTTTACTCACTTCGGTGCCGGTGATGCCCATGGCGATTCCGATGTCAGCAGCCTTCAGGGCAGGGGCGTCGTTGACGCCATCGCCGGTCATGGCGACGATTTCGCCGCGGTGCTGTAGTTGCCGGGCGATGCGCAGCTTTTGTTCCGGAGCCACCCTGGCAAAGACCGACACTTTTGCGACCGCTGCGTGCAGTTCGTCGTCGCTCATGCATGTCAGGTCTTGGCCATCGAGCGTCCTGTCCTCGTCCTGATCGATGATACCTAGCTGGCGGGCGACGGCGGTTGCAGTCATCGCGTGGTCTCCGGTGATCATGATGGTCCGTATGCCTGCGTGTTTACATTTTTGGATCGCGTCGATGGCTTCTGGGCGTGGTGGGTCTAGCATGCCCTCAATGCCTAGAAAGGTGAGTGTATGCAGGTCTTTAGTCGTGATGCGGGTATGGCTGGAGGGAACTGCTTTATGGGCCATGGCCAGCAGCCGGAGTGCTTGGCTCGCGAGTTTGGTTGCTCCTTCATGGATGCGATCTGCTTGCAGTGGGGCTTGTCCGTTTTCTGTCCGTTGGTGGGTGCAGAGTGCTAATATGTGCTCGGGCGAGCCTTTGACGAAGATGTGATTCTGATGTTCGCCGCGGTGCAGAGTCGCCATATACATTTTTTCCGAGTCGAACGGAATCTCGTCCAAGCGCACGCAATGATCGGTTAGGTGAGCTTTAGCGGCAGCTACCAGTAGGGCGCCTTCAGTGGGATCGCCCACAATGTGGTGGCGTCCGCCTTCTTTGACCAGGTGAGCGTTGTTGCAGCGTAGTCCGGCGAGCAATGTTTCGTGCAACGCCGAGGGCAGTTCACTGGTGTCCATCAGGATGCCCTTGCGGAGCAGAAAGCCTTCGGGATCATAGCCTGCGCCATGCACTTCGTAGAGCTCGTCGGCGCACAGTACAGCCTGCACCGTCATTTCGTTTTTTGTCAGTGTGCCGGTTTTATCCGAACAGATGACAGTGGTGCAGCCCAAGGTTTCGGCTGCCGGTAGTTCTCGAATGAGCGCATTGCTTCGTGCCATGTGAATTGCGGCGAGTGCCAATATACCTGTGACGATCATTGGCAGCATTTCCGGAATCGCTGCGACGATCAGTGAAATAGAGCCTAGGAAGTTATAGCCGAGCTTGTAATCGACGAGGACGCCGAGTGCGAAATTGAGTGTGCCGATGACTAGAACCGCGATGAGGAGTGTGCGGGTGAAGTCGGCGATTTGCATTTGCAAGGGCGTGAGTGGCGCCTTGGTTGCCTTCATGAGCACGGCGATTTTCCCGATCTCAGTGCGTTCGCCGGTTTCCACCACCACGCCTATGGCAGAGCCGCGGGTCATAAAGGTACTGCTGAATGCCATGCAGGTTTGGTCACCAGGGGAGCGGTTCGGGGACTCGATGGCATGCGTTTCTTTTAGCACCGGTACGGATTCGCCAGTTAGAGCGCTCTCGTCGATATGCGCATCGTGGGCGCTGATCAGACGCAGGTCCGCGGGCACGCAGTCGCCTCCGCAGAGTGAGACGATTTCTCCCGGCACTAACTCGCGCGCGGGAATAATCGTGGCCTCACCTTGCCGAATGATGGTGCACTTTTGAATAAGCGTACGTTTGAGCGCTTCGAGTGCGGCCTCGGCTTTGCTTTCCTGGAAGAACCCGATGACTATATTGAGCGCGATCACCCCAGCGATGACTGCCATGTCGAGCCACATCCCGAGGATTGCGGTTAGAATGGTCGCCATCAGCAGGATATAAACCAGCGGGTTGTGAAGCTGACGCAGCAGGCGTTTCCAGCCGCTGGGTTTTTGTATTTTCAGATCGTTATAGCCGTACTGCTCCAAGCGTTGGCATGTGATTGCCGCCGGCAGTCCTTGCGGCGAACTGGTCAATTGTTCGAGCACCTCGGCGCACGAAATTTGATACCATGGGCGGTTGCATTGCTTAGACATAGTGCTCCACTGCGTGGGTGCAAAGCACTGCGGCGGCTAGTCTGTGTGAGCTGACTCGCCTAGTGCCTGTTGCTTTTAGCTGCAGTGTGTAGCATCTAAGGGATGCACCGATCGCGAAATGTCGAGAGCGGCACGATGGTTCTGCGCGTTATATCTATTGCGTGCGACTTGTTTTTCCCTGCGCGTGCATGGGAACCTGCTTTGAGCTGACAGATTTTCAGGCCATCGCCAGCGATC
>Ga0209715_1001275_pt1 | contig 20569 bp, 17 predicted proteins | sample COGITO_mtgs_1205_2_FD_184809 | JGI IMG/M metagenome (GOLD analysis project Ga0209715, IMG submission 184809) | Pelagic marine microbial communities from North Sea - COGITO_mtgs_120503 (SPAdes) (version 2) | ecosystem: Environmental > Aquatic > Marine > Epipelagic ... | reverse complement strand
CCGCCAGTGCTCCAGAAGTTCATCTCTGCCCGCTGTCTCCAACTCAGCTATATCAAGTTCCATGCCCTTGCTCCCTATGGCTTCGCTCACTGAGCAAAGCCCGAGAAGCTTCGGGCGTACCAACACACAGGCTTACGGCAAAACAGAAGTCCAGTTAAAAGCTTACACAAAAGTAGTTTAGCTTATGCGCCAAGCAGGTATGCCTGAACCTTTGCCCATTTCCGATAGGGCTTGGGAGAAGCTATCAACAAGATCATCATGACGCCCATTAGGGAATTGTCGTAACTCATTGGTTACGAGATCAAGATTTGGTTCGTCGCGTAAGAACACGACTTTGCCGGTGTTGATTTTATGAAGCTGTGCTTCAAGGCGCTGCATTTTGGAGAGACCGTGCAGAGCAACGGATCTTACGGTGCAGCCATCAGGCATTTGTTCACTGACCATTCTAATCAGATCAACTGCGTGGTTTGCGGCCTCAATACAAACAAACCTAGCGGAATGTGCGATCGCGTTTTGTATAATGAGGCTTTGTAGCTTGTCGCTAGAGACGCGGTAGCGCGTGGCGTCGATTAAAATAAAGCGCCCGTCTTCAAGCCGAGCCCAAGTTGTTAATGCTGAGTAATCGGCAGTCGGCTTATCCGACAGCGCCGTATCCCAGCTTTGAAAGAGTGTAGGAACAAGATCTATTTGGCTAAACTCATCTCTGCTGATGTATTTGATCTTTCCAAAATCTATTGGACAATCTTCCTCAACAAGGGGTTTCTGAAGATATTGCGCGTAAAATGCAGCGTGGCCCATTTCAGATTGCTTTTCGGATAAGAACCGCTGGGACATCCGGTGCGGTGTTAGCAATTCACCCGCGGTGACCCCTTTGGGGCCGAAGATGCCCAAGTTGAACTCTGCTGGTTCATCAAAGCGCGCGGGCAGGCTCAGGACCGTCCAGGGGTGCCCTGGATCACGTATTAAATCTCCGCAAAGATCATTGGCTGGCTCAATTCACTAGGGGAGGATCAAAATATGTATACATTTTTGCTTCGTGTGCGATATGTTAAAATTAAGGAACAACATTAAATTGGAAATCAAAATGACAATTGAACGCTTTCACACAACTGACCGTATGAGCCAGATAGTGACCCACAAAGATACTGTGTACTTGGCAGGGCAGGTGGCCTTGAAGGCTCCTGGTACCAGCGTCGCAGAACAGACTAAGGCCATATTAGACCAAATCGACGGACTTCTTACTGAGGCTGGAACCGATAAGTCAAAAGTACTTACGGCCACAATTTGGTTGTGCAGCATGGACAATTTCGAAGAAATGAATATTGTTTGGGACCAATGGTCCAAAGGTGGTGCGGCGCCTTGTCGTGCTGCAGTCGAATCGCCACGGCTCGCGGCATCTCAGTTCACTGTTGAAATTGGGCTTGTCGCGGCACGCTGATCTTGCATGCTATAAAATTTAAAGGGGATTGCTGCGATGTGGGGCAACTGCTGCGCGCGTTGCCTCTGTTCACGTATCAATTTCAAGCTAAACCGTGACGCTGCTCTCGCCGAGTGGCGTCACCTATTGAGCGCATAGATTTAGGTTATGTTAGCAATCTAATGCTGGTTCTCATTGTTGTGACAGCTCCACACACAGGCTTACGGCAAAACAGAAGTCCAGTCCGAATAGGGGGCTGTTAGAGGTTAGGCTGCCGATGTTGAAATGGGTGTGTCTGGGTGCGCCACTGTTGCTGTTGCTTGCAAGTATGATAAGGTTTCTGTGTCTACCGCATCTGAACAACTTTGTCTCTCGACAAAGGATGGAACAATCGCCCATATTGATGCCATTGGTAACAAGATCGAGGTCGACTATCATTTTACCTACGCTGGGATCACAATTGACGGCAAAGAGGGAGTGAGGGTAAAGAAAAAAAGATGCAAAAGGGAATGTACACATACGCTTGGGACCTTCAGGAAGAGGGGGTCAAAAAAGTAGTGGGTCGTCTGCGTGATGCTGGTCTCAATACAGTGACACTCGCGACCAGTTATCATGCTGGTAAGTTTCTACGTCCGCACGCTCCGCGCCACAAAGTGTATTTTCCAGAAGATGGAACTGTATATTTCCAGCCTGATTCCTCCCGCTATAGGAGAATCAAACCAAGAGTTTCTCGTATAGTCGATGATTTTGATGCCCTTCGAGAGCTAGAAAAACATGCTCCTGATATGGACTGCACAAGTTGGACTGTTGGGCTCCACAATACAACATTAGGCAATGAGTACCCGGATCTTGCGGCGCAGAACGTGTTCTCCGACCTGCTGTTCAACTCGCTTTGCCCATCACAACCTGACGTTCGCCAATATCTGGTGTCGCTTTGTACGGATCTTGGTGATAATTACAGAATAAGTGAGTTGGCAATCGAAACGCCTGGTTGGCAGGCATTTCGACATGGTCACCATCATGAATTTGAGCTGGTGGAACTCTCAAACAAAGTTGAGACTATGCTCGGAATTTGCTTTTGCGCGTCATGCCGGTCTGGTGCCAAATGCCACGGCGTTGATATTGAAAATTTGATGCGAAATACACGCCGAGAACTTGAACTTTTTTTTGAAGATGGAACCGAGCCGAGTATCGATGCAAAAAATGATCCGGATTGGCATGCATTTCACACCTGGCGCGCCAAAGTAGTAGCAAATCTTGTTTCTGAAGTCCGTGAAGCCCTTAATCCCAACGTCACACTGGCGATAATTCCGACTGTTCAGAGTCCGAATAGCCTTTGCTGGAGTGAGGGTAGCGATCTTTCTCTTCTTGCAAGTGCCGCTGATCGTCTGGAAATCCCCGTTTATCAAACCGGCCTCTCTTCAATGACTGAAGACGTTAAACAGGTTTGCAGCGCCGCTGGAATAGATGCGCGCATAGGTTACATTTTGCGCCCCAGTTATCCTAATATCAACAGTTTTGTCCAGCTTCGTGATGCAGTTAATATGATCATGAATGCCGGTGCGGAAACGATTTCGTTTTATAATTATGGGCATATTCGACTACAGTCATTGGACTGGATAGAGGGTGTTTTTACCTGACCACCACGGAGAGAAACATGTCGCGATACGAAAATACGGTAGCTTTAATTACGGGCGCTGGGCAGGGTATCGGCCGAGCAATAGCACAAAAACTTGCTAAAGATGGCGCTTTAGTAACAGTCCTCGATATAGATGAGGGAAATGGGCGAAAAACTGTCGAAATGCTTAAACAGGATGGCCATCAATCCCATTTTGTTAGAGCCGATATCACAAATTTTAGTGAAGTCGAAGAAGCTTTTTTTAGGACTGCAGAAAAGCTGGGTCCAATCGAACTTCTCATTAACAATGCTGCATTAAGTATTGCTGGAAACCTCGAAAGTATTTCACTAGATGCGTGGCATCGAGAAATTGATGTAAACTTGAACGGTACCTATCACTGCATTCGTGCAATAGTTCCAGCTATGACGGAAGCTGGTGGTGGAGTAATTATCAACATTTCTTCTGTGAACGGCGTTCGCTATTTTGGTAATCCCAGCTATAGCGCAGCAAAAGCCGGAATTATCAACCTTACCCAGTCGGTTGCAAGCGAGTTTGGCTGCAAGGGTATCCGATGCAACGCGGTTCTGCCCGGTTCAGTGCGTACAGACGCAATCGCTTGGAAAACACGCATTGAAAAAGATCCAAATATATTTGAGAAGCTTGGTCGATGGTATCCAGTGGGCCGTGTAGGAGAGCCAGAAGACATTGCTAAAGCGGTTTCTTTTCTTGGTTCAAACGAGGCAGAGTTTATTAGTGGCGTGGCGCTTCCAGTTGATGGTGGGTTACTGGCTGGCATGAATGTGATGATCGAAGATTTTATTTTAGAAGACTAGAAATTTTGTGACCCTGAGAAATTCTAAGACCTACCCAGCCGCAAACTTTGTTAGGAATTATTCATACATATGCCGAACACGTTTCCATCGGCTCTATCCAATTCAGAGGCGGTAAATTCTTTGAACATTCGCACAGGAATTGATATTTTTTTTTGGTAAAGCAGCTAACCATAATCTATAATCCATACATCAGAAAAGCGTGTTTAAAGCGTTTCTAGAAAAACTTGAATCGGTATGGATTTCCAAAGTTGTTGTGTTGTGATTCACCTCCTTTGGGAGGATGGATCATGTCAGCACCTTTACCATCCACGCTCAGGGCGCGGTTTCAGAGATACGTTGAAGAAGGGTTAAGTGGACGGGCGGCGGCGCTGCGCTTGAAGGTCTCGCCGGCAACCGGGGCGCCTTGGCGGCACCAAATTCAAACGACGGGTCAGGTTGATCCTGCCCAACAGGGTCGCCCCAAGAGTTCTGATCACTGCATGTTGGTATCAGAAGTATTAGCGCACGGTCATTCACATCAGTGTTCAACGCGATCACCTACATCTACAAAATCTACTCAACACAGGAGTGTTCAAACTACTTTCAAGCAGTTGGTTATGGATCAGGTTAATTTAGAAACGTTTTAGTTGTCACTCTGAGGATCCGATGGAGATCCTAGATACAACTGAACCACCACCAACTAAAGCTGGTGGGATCAACAGGAACAGTTGAAACTGTTCTTTTTTGAATGAGCGCCTCCGGCGCACTTTTGATTTTCCTTGTCCGTCTGGAAGACGGAGGGTTTAAACCAATTGGTGGAAACTAAATTTATTATCAGGCCAATGTATTGCAGTATTTAAAATTAACCAAAATTCTATTTAACTTCAGTCATATTGATGCCTGTCAACAGGAAATCTTCCCATGAGTTGGATCCAAAATCTGTGTCTCAGCCATTTTGTAGTACCTGGCGGCGTTTGCACAAAATAATTTGTATAAGTCTGATCCGCTCAGGTGTTTTAGTATTGTTTTGAAAGCTATGTAAGTGCTGTCAAATGTTGCGTAAAGCGTTTCTACTGGGTGGTCGCTGGCCAACATGATGCGATCCGCCCCGAAACAGTCTACGCAAGTCAAAACAACCTGAGCAAGACTGTCCAGTGTCCATTGTTGATCGTAGGCGACCATGTCTGAAACTTTCAGAACAATGTTTGGAGCATTTGCCAGGCTGCACAGCCCATTTTTCCAGTCGTCGAATCCTGCCTGCGTTCGATCGATTGGAGCTCCGCAGTGGTTCAAAATGAACAGTGTCTGCGGAAAATCATTAGCTAACCGTAATGCTGCCCCAAACTGCCAAGGCATAATCAACAGATCGAACGAAAGATCATGGGTGGCCAGAATTTCCATCCCACGGCGCCAGTCAGGGTCATCCATCTGCTCAAATTCTGAGGCTGCCTTGCGGGACTTACTGAGAATTTCTCGGACGCCAGTTACCCGCGGATGCGCGGTGTAGCGATCCAAGAGGTCCGCAATGTTCGGTTTGGCCAGTTGAGCATGCGCGACGTAGCGTGCGGCCATCCAATCGGGTCGCTGAAGAGAATCCAGCCAAGTTATTTCATCAAAGGGATTGGCGGGGTCCCAACCCGCTTCTATATGGACTGTAGCAATAACATTGTATCCAACTGATGCTATTAGATATTGTTCTGGAAGCTGGTTGCGGGATAGTGCGCCGGTTTGGTTCTTATCGGCTGACAACCATGGGTGTGAACAGTTTGATAAGTCCCAAAGATGGTGGTGAGCGTCGATGATAGGCCCGCAATAATAACCGTTGGCGTCCTGAACTGAATTTGCAGCCATCATTCTAGTTTTGTCCAGCGTGATAGGTGGCAAGAGTATTGGTAAAGTCTAGCTTCAGCTCGCACTGAAACCTTGCGTATTTTTGGCGTGAAATCTGAAAATCGGTTTTGCTCCAAAGCAGGATAGTCTTGCGTGACCCTGATCTGACAAATTGTACTATCCATCTAAAAGACTTGCATACTTGACGTAATAAGCTCCACATGTTGATGTCCTACTGTCGACAAGATTCAGTCTACCTTGGGCAAATGTTAAAGTGAAGATCTATTAAATAAAATTACCGTCTGGCCAAATTGCCTTCGCTGTCAAGCAAAAGAAAAGGAAGCCAAAATTGGAAAAATCTAATGTTAAAACTTCCGCCTTAGACCTCCAGCAAACGTGGCCTCTGCCCAGCGTTATGCGCCCGATCACAATAGTTGGCGCAGGCGATATTGTGAAAACTGCGCATCTACCTGCCTATCGAAAGCTGGGTTTTCCGATAGCGGGAATTTTTGACCTGAATAAGCGCGCGGCCCAACTCTTGGCGCAGGAGTTCGATGTCGCTCGGGTGTTTGAAAGCTTGGATGAAGCGATTGAAAAGAGCGGCAACCAGGGAGTTTATGATATCGCGCTCCCGCCAGCGGCAGTACTGCCGACAGTCAGTGAATTGCCTAAAGGATCGGTGGCATTGATCCAGAAACCAATTGGTGAAAACCTTGATGAAACCCGCAGGATTATTTCAGCTTTGGATTCACGCAATATAATCGCCGCCACAAATTTTCAACTTAGGTTCACACCATCTATGTTGGCCATACAAGATGCAGTGCGACGTGGAATTTTGGGATCCATCGTGGATGTCGATGTGCACTTGGCGGTGTACATGCCCTGGGAAAACTGGTCCTTTATTCCAGCGTTGGACGCCGTTGAGATTCCCTTACATTCTATCCACTATTTGGATTGGATCCGTTCGCTGCTCGGTGAACCTGCCAGCGTTTTTGCAAAATCTGTCGCAAATCCACGGTATCCGGATCTGAAAGATTCTCGCAGCAGCATCATCCTTGATTATGGGAATTTGGTGCGCTGTTGCCTATCGCTGAATCAAACATACAACTATGGCCCAGAATTTACCGAAGCCACCATCCGGGTCGAAGGGACCAAAGGCTGTGCACATCTGGATCTGGGATATCTTTTGGATTATACTAACCCATCTCCTGAGCGACTTCAGATGGTGACAGTTGGGGGCACCTGGACGGATATACCGTTGATCGGAGAAAGGATACCGGATTCTTTTGGCTCGGTTATGGCAAATTTACAGCGCTATGTAGCTTCTGAAGACAAGGTTATGCACACAGACATTCATGATTCTTTTGCCACAATGGCACTAGTAGCAGCAGCTCTGGAATCAAGCCGGCAGGGTGGTTTTGTTCCTGAAAAATACTAGAGCCAAGCCAACGGGCCTCGCCAATTGATATGTAAGTAAGGAGAACAAAATGAAACACATTGGCCATAATCACAATTTAAGTTGCTCGGTAGATTTTGATAAACTCGGAAAACAAATTGGAAGCTTTGATATTCCGTTGTCGGTACACGATGATGCTTGGGGCGTCGTTCGGGTCCCAATAACGTTGATCAGCAATGGCAATGGCCCAACAGTCATACTCGAAGGAGGGAATCACGGTGATGAATATGAGGGGCCCATAGTGTTGGGTGAAATGATCCGCGATTTGAATGTTGAAGATGTCAACGGTCGGCTAATTATCATTCCGGTGATAAATACCCCTGCTGTCGGTGCCGCTTGTAGGGTTTCGCCCATCGATGGGGTTAATATGAATCGTAGCTTTCCGGGCGATTTTCAGGGAACGACGACGCAACAAATTAGCGCCTTCGTCAACCATGTACTGTTTCCCTTGGCAGATGTGTTTCTTGATTTGCATTCAGGGGGATCTTCGCTAGATATCATTCCCAGTTCAGTGATTGAACCGGTAAAGGATCCAGACTTGAACCGCCGTACAGTCAATGCGGGCATGGCCTTCGGGGCATCTGCAATGGTTATTATTGACAATCGGGGCGAGGCGCGCACTGCCATGGCCTCGGCTGCGGGGGCGGGGCTGATTGCCATTGGGACTGAGTTGGGCGGGGGGGGCACCGTCTCCATTGATGCACTTAATCTTTGTCGGACAGGCGTGCGCAACGTATTGACCCATCTTGGGGTCTTGGCGCAAGATAAAGCACTAAAACGACCTACTGACCCCAAACGATATAAACTTCTGCAAGGTGCACACGTTATTTCTGATCTCCAAGGGGTATTTGAACCGCTTCATCCCCTGGGCACCAAAGTTCAGTCTGGTCAGCTAGCGGGCCGGATCCATTTCATAACCGATCCACGCTGCCCGCCAAGGGACATCTTTTATAACGTAGACGGAATCGTCTATGGTCGCCGTCAGCCTGGCCATGTGAAGCCGGGAAACTGTTGTGTTGTGGTGGCCACGCAAACCCAAGGTGACTCGAATGATTGAACTAGGAGATATCAAGGCGGCTCGTGACCGCATATCTGAACATATCCGCAGGACGCCTGTTTTGCCTGTGACGAACACGTCGTTGCCACTTGGTAAGGGTGAATTATTCTTGAAATTGGAATGTATGCAGGTCACGGGATCATTCAAGGCTCGTGGGGCAACCAACAAATTTTTGACAATGCCAAAGGAAGCGGTGCGAAACGGGATCGTCACTGCGTCGGGTGGCAATCATGGAATTGCCGTGGCTCGTGCCGCTACGATGGCTGGTGTGCCGGCTACGGTTTTTGTGCCAGAAGCTGTGACTGAAGAAAAGATCGCCCGATTGCGCCAATGGGGCGCAAAAGTTGTCCGGAGAGGTAAGATATGGAACGATTCAAATGCTCTAGCCCTTAATTATGCGAAAGAACAGGATTGCGCCTATTTTCACCCTTTTGCTGACCCAGCTGTTGTGGCTGGGCAGGGCACCACGGCGCTGGAGTTTTTGGAAGATGCACCTATACCTGATGTGATGGTCGTGGCCATCGGTGGGGGTGGGTTGATTTCGGGTATGTCGATTGCATTGAAAGCCCTTCATCCAAATGTTCGAATTATCGGCGTTGAACCCACGGGGTCGCCGACGCTCAAGACATCGCTTGATGCAGGACGGGTTGTTAAACTACCAGAGGTGACAAGTCGTGTTGCAACTATGTCCTGTGGTGAAACCGATTCTGGTATTTTTGATCTAGTTCAGGTCCATGTGGACGATGTCGTGCTTGTCGATGATGAGGATATTTTAGATGCTTGCCAATGGTTGTGGTCAGAATTAGGGATCGCCGCCGACCTCAGCGGTGCCGCAGCGATAGCGGTGTTGAAGTCCGGAAAACTGCGGGTCGAAGAAGGACAAAAGGTTGCAGCTTTGATTTGCGGGGCGGGTAGTGATGGGATTTGAAAATCGGATTAATCGGCATGTGTCGTCAAGGACAATCTGGTTGAAGCGGGCGCCGCGATTTAATAGTTATCTCAAATAAAAAATAAAGCCTTTTCTAACAGACTGAACCACCACCAGCTAAAGCTGGTGGGATCAACAGGAGCAGTTGAAACTGTTCTTTTTTGAATGAGCGCCTCCGGCGCATTTTTGATTTTCCTTGTCCGTCTGGAAGACGGAGGGTTTAAACCAATTGGTGGAAACTAAAAAATCGCCTGATTTCATCCACTTGACTATAATTTTGTAAATCTAATTTTTGCTTGGGCCCTTATGCGAAAGACCCGGTGTACGAGTAGATGTTGAGGTTAGCCATGAGACGATACGATCTTGGTGGAATAAATTTAACCTAAAATTTGCTGATGAGCTTCATCGAAGGTGGATTGCTTGAACACGGCCTTAGTCGGAGTGGAGGTTGCATTCGGTTGACAGCACCTCGCGTGTCATTTGCTCGGATCGAATCGTCGTCATTGCTCCATCATGAGCCTTACCCTTGGAAGTTTATACCGTTTGGACCGTCACACTTTTGACGTTAACTGACAATCGACCGAACGAGAGCTACCTGGAAACGATAGTGTAATTCAATCCTGCAAAAGCAGCCCACCTTTTTAAACGTTGCTGTAAATCAGATCTTTGGAAGGGCCATGCCTGTATCAGCCTGGAACACTTGGGAATGTTCGACATTGGGTCTAATCCAAACGGTTTCGCCTGCCTTCACTTTCTGGCGGTCGCGTAACAGCACACATATCTGCGTGCCCTCACGCTGACCAAACATTTCAAGCTCACGCCCAGTCATTTCGATCATGTCAATCTGCAGTTCTAAACCATCTTTTTCGTTGGTGAGTAAGAAATCCTCGGGGCGGACACCTAATATTACTGGCATTCCGTCCTCGCCACTTTGGTTGGAAGGCAATTCAACCCGGCCACCGCCAGATAAATCAATCCAGATCTTACCATTGTTTCGCTGTAGTTTTCCCTTCAGCATGTTCATAGCCGGCGAACCGATGAAGCTGGCGACAAACGTATTGGCTGGGTTGTCGTAAACTTCATCAGGAGTGCCGATCTGCTCTATGTTGCCGTTGTTCATGACAACGATGCGATCGGCCAGCGTCATCGCCTCGATCTGATCATGGGTTACATAGACCATCGTTGCTTGAAGGCGTTGGTGCAAACCACGCAGTTCAGCGCGCATTTGAACCCGAAGCTGGGCATCAAGATTGGACAGTGGTTCATCCAGCAAGAAAGCCATTGGTTCTCGCACCAGAGCACGGCCCATGGCTACGCGTTGACGCTGACCGCCTGACAACTGGCGCGGGTAACGGTCCAGATATTCGCTCAGCTCGAGCATCTCGGCTGCCCACTCGATGCGACGCGTTTGTTCAGCCTTGTCCATTTTGCGCATTCGCAGCGAAAACGACATATTATGGCGTACCGTCATATGCGGGTAAAGTGCGTATGATTGAAATACCATGGCGATATCCCGGTCCTTTTCAGCCACGTAATTGATCATCCGGTCACCAAGAATGATTTTGCCCTGAGTTACCTCTTCAAGGCCTGCGATCATCCGCAGCAGCGTTGTCTTGCCGCATCCCGAAGGACCGACTAGCACAACAAATTCCTTGTCCGCAATCTCAAAACTGAGATTGTGAAGCACCTCCAGGTCGTCGTAACGCTTAATTAAGTTGATAATTTCAATCTTGGCCATTCAAACCTCACTTTCTTCGAGTTGTTGGGGCGCCGGCGCCAAATTCCGTTGGGCCTGTGCGTAATTTGCCACATTTTTCATAGCGTATGACTCTAAATTATCCGCCGTGACCAGAAGCACCCGACAGTTTTCCGGATTTTGATTTGAATACTTGACGTACTATACTTATGATGCTTATCATGTTAACATGCTAATAACATAATGGGGCATGTCAAGCTTTTTAGAATCGTCATATCTTAGCGGTGATTAGAATTTAAAACGATAAGTTTAACACGGTTTTATTTGAGTATTGTATAAACTCCAGCGTGTTTGTTGGGATACCAAATTGATTATCAAGTATATCAGAGCGGTGCCCTTGGAAAAGACGGAGGGGATGAGTGCAAGCTCAAGGAAAAAAGGAACTGAACTGAACTGAATTGAATTGAACTGACTATTCATCAATAGGGAGGAAAAAATATGGTAGAACGCAACGAAATAGAACTTAAGCTGCAAGAGGCTAATCGTCGACAGTTACTGCAGGGTAAAATTGACCGGCGCGAATTTATATCGCGCAGCATGGTAACTGGTCTTGGACTGGCAGGTGTTGGAGTTGCAACGAAATATGGCGTTGGACCTGCGTATGCAGCGGAAGGTCGCCCCTTAACACCCACGTTTTATGACTGGATAGAAGGTTTACACCCTGGTATCCCTGGCGTAAACGAACGGTTCCCGGGTATCAATTACCAGATTGCACCGGTTCAGGGTTTTGGCATTGAACGGTTTGTTGCCGAATCCAAAAAGAGTGACAGCACATGGGATGTCTATGTAGGGCAGACACCGTTTGTCGAGATGACATCCCTTATCGAGGCCGACGTGATCGAGCCATGGGATAACTATATTCCGGCCGACGTGATCGACGACATTATTCCTTCTATCCGCGAAGAATGCTCAGTCAATGGCAAACTCTATAACTGGCCATTCTTGCTGGATGTGGTTGGAATGGGCTGGCATTCGGGCGTGACCAACAAGGCCGGTCTTGTCGATGCAGCACCGGCGACTTGGGACGAATTCCTGGATGGCGCCAATACGATCAAAGAATCCGGCGCCGCTCCATTTGGTGCGACATTCGACGCCCATGGTTGGCGTTCAGTGGCGCCCCTAGCGCACAGCGGAAGTAGCGATGTCTATACTCCCGAAGGGTTGTTCGACTTTACCAGTGATGCGGCGGTCGAAGCATTGGTGCTGATGAAAAAAATCATGCAAACCTCCAACCCAGACATTCTTCTTTCTGGCGCGTCTGACGGGGGCGTAAACGGTACACCTGACGAGGTTGCTTTTTCCACTCAGCGCGTTGGGTACTATGTCAAATACTTCAATGCACCGCTGCGCATGGCACAGTACTGGGACGATCCCAAGCAGTTGCATATGGGTCCGCTACCCAAGGTTTCGGGTGGCGAAGGCTCTACCGTATTCTGGACAACCGGATGTGCGTTGTTCAAGCATGGCCAGAACAAAGAGAAGGCCGCAGAGTACATTCAGTCTTTGACTTACGACCGTCAGATCTGGAAGGATTCGATCGCTGGAACCGAGACTGCACATGTCGGGCAATTGCCACCATATAGTTCAATATATAAGGAATGGGGCGAAAGCAAACCCGATTGGATGTTGCCATTCGTTGGGCTGGTTCGTGGCCAATTGGATCGGGCTAAGTCTATTGACAACCATCTGTTTGGATTGTCGCAGTTCCAGATCGGTCAACCTTTCTGGGAGGCCTTTCTTAAGGGTGAAGAGTCCGATCCGCGCGTCGCTATGCAGAACGTAACAGACGCTGTGCGCGCTGAGATGAATCGCGGCTAGGGAACTAAATGGACCGAGGTGCTGAGATAACTGTTCCGCAGTCCGTTGCGACAGCAAGGAAGCACAAGATACGCCAAAGCATCAGCGCCTGGACCTTTTTGATCCCGGCGCTGATGTTTTTTGTATGCTACCAAGTCTATCCGATTTTTCGGATCGTCTGGATCAGTTTTACCGATTTTGAATTTCTCAGCACCGAACCGGCTAACTGGATCGGCTTTGGCAACTACATTGAGGCGTATAACGACCCCTTAATGTGGAAAAGCATGGGGCGCGCAGCTTTATTTACGGTTATGTTCCTGCCTGGCACTATTATTTTCCCGTTGATTTTAGCAATTTTGGTCGACCGGGTTCGCCATCCCCTGCTGGCCACCTTGTACCGACTCATATTACTTATTCCGGCGCTGATACCCAGCACTCTGGTCTTTGTGCTTTGGAAGTGGATGTACAACTATCAGATCGGTCCGATTAATTATATGCTGGTTGAAGTGTTCAATATTTTCACGTTTTACAATGCGCCGCAGTGGCTGGGCGGGACCAATTTGACCCTGCCCTCGATTGCGATCATGGAAATCTGGTGGGGTCTAGGCTATCATGCGATTTTCTTTTTAGCAGGTCTGGCGTCAATTCCAAGAGAAATGCTGGAAGCAGCGCGCCTGGATGGTGCCAATGAATGGCATGTCTTCTGGCACATCACTTTGCCTCGGTTGGCGCCAATCATGATGATTCTTGTGGTTTTGCGGTTCGGAACATCCATGGCGGTGATTGACGAATACCTGATATTTGGTGGTTTCAATCGAGGTGCCCCGACCTACACTTGGACCGTCTACATGTATGACCAGGCCTTCAATATTGGCTTGTGGCGACAAGGTTTTGCCGCAGCCGTCGGTATGATCGGGGCTGCGGTTATGGTGTTTTTTGTCGCTGGACTAGTCTATATATTCCGGCCAAGAGGTTGACGCGCAGGATGTTAAAGCAAGACATAAACTACGAAGCCAATACGCCACAGCAAACTTGGTTTGCGAAACATCGCTTTCCGATCATCCGCCATGCGGTGATCAATTTGTTCATGTTGATCATTCTGTTGCCGCTGTCCTGGGTTCTGATATTGTCAGTCAAATCGCTGCCCGATTCTATGCGTGGCCAGTTTTGGCCCCGAAAGTTCGACTTCACCCACTACTCTTATGTCTTTGAAAATATCGAAACGTTGACCGGCAACATGATGAACAGTATTGTAGTCACTGGGGCTACGGTGCTGTTGACAACGTTTTTTGCTGTGCTGGCCGGCTACGCACTAGTCCATTTGAAGCCGTGGGGAAAGACATTCGTTTTCACCATACTTCTGCTTTCGCTTTATTTTCCGACTCGTGTCGTTGCTATCATTTCGATTTATGAGCTTCAGGATTTTCTGGGACTGATAAACGTCACCAGCGGGCTGATCCTACCTTACATCACGCTTAACCTTGCGATCAGTGTATTAATCATGCGGTCGGTTTTCCAACTGGTGCCGCATGAGGTGATCGAATCTGCACGTCTTGACGGTGCTGGTCTTTGGGGCACTCTTTGGTTCATTGGCCTACCGCTGGCAAGAAACGGCCTCGTGGTCGTATTCATCGTAAACTTTGTTACCGCCTGGGGAGAGTTCCTGCTGGCGTCAACTTTGATCAATGATCAAGAAGCGCGAACCATGCCGGTGGTTCTTGCTGCCGCTCAGGGTGGTATGGGCCAATGGGCATGGCCAAGGATAGCCGCCGTATACATAATTGTGGTGACGCCTGGCCTGATCGCTTTTACCTTTGCACAAAAGCTGTTCTTCAAAGGTCTGGCCGAAGGTGTAGTCAAGGGTTGAGCCTAAAAATAGCGGAATCACCCTGAGTTATCAATTTGGCCCAGTTTTGTGAGCTTGAAGTTCAAAAACGGCAAAGCTTCATTGGATGTATATTTGGGCACTTTTTTAATACCAGCTCGGTTTGAAGTCGTTTAAAGTCAAGTCTTGGCGGAAAGGGGGCTAAATCACGCGCTCAATCGATATACCACGGCAATCCATTTCGTAATCAAGCCCAGTTAATGGTGGCCGGTTGAAATGCCAAGTCACACCATTACGGGCAGCGCCACGCACTACAATTTCTTCTGCCAGGAAGCTGTGGAAATCAAAGACAGAATAGATCTGGACTGCAGTTGTATCCTGCCAGGTGGAGCCAAGCAACAGCATCCGGCGCTCCATTTCTCCAAGTACCCACCGGGCTTTGGCGCGTATCCCTTCTGCTGACGTATTACCGGCAGCAATAGCATTTCCGCCGTAGCTAGCTGTACCTTCGGGCACTTCGGCGCTGCCTGAAACAATGAATGAGCGGCGTTCGCTCATTTTACTTGTCAGGCTGCTGCTCTGGCGTGCGAAAGCAAAAGAGTGAAAACTTGGTTCGGTGGGGCCATTTAGTTCCGGGCACACATTGCTGCGCGCGACCGGATTGTCGCCTTGCTCGAGCAGTCCCCAATCTTCCAAGGTGCTGACATAAGTCTTGTTAAATGATCTAAACTCGGCGTCGTCGAATGGTGCAGGTGACCGAAGCTCGCAGGCACAAAAAGATTTTAACGGTTGTCCCGCCGCCAGAATGACTTCAGCTACGCGTCTGAACCCTTCCTCCATCGGAACGGGTTCGGAAAATCGAACCCGTTCGATCTCGTTACCGGGCACCGCAGCCACACCACAGGAGTATTGAAAAACACCTGGAACATATAGATATCCTCCTCCTGACATTTCTTTTGTAGGTTTCATTTTTCTCTCCTCAAGCCTGGTTATAAAAATATTATTCGACGGCCGGTGCGCCGAAGAACGATAAATCCCGGGCAGGGGCTTGCAGAAACAAGAACGCCACGAGTTAGTAAAATCGAATCAAGGCGTGGCTTTATGGCGTCTAAAATTTGGTGTGCCACACGAGGCGACCGCCGAGGTTATTAGTCAGGGTGTCAAGGGAGCCAATGTCAGAAAGCGCACTTTGGAATACTGCCTGTGTGATTGACGGAGTTCCATATTTGCTTACAGGGTCTAGGCAACGTAATTAAGTTTACGGACTTTATCGGCGGTTTTGCGTCTGGGCGTCTAGACCCAGAGTTAGCTATATCGACTACGCCGCGCGCCATTCGCCGCCCACCGCAATCCCAACCGAGGTCAGACGACGATCGAACGGAACAATCTCCCCAATGACATCCATCAGGTCGATCGGGCCATCCACTTCGCGGAATACACTGACATCCCCAATTGCTCCGGGCTTCAGATGCCCCTGGTCTGCCAACCCCAGAAGACGAGCTGGCGCGGCGCTCGCGGCCTCAATTACCTCGCTTAGGGACCAACCCAATGCCAAAAATTTGGTCATCACATGCAGATTGTCGTGCGCGGGTCCGTCCAGACACAAAGCATGTACATCGGATGAAATGACATCGGGACGGAAGCCCTTGTCCAGCATCACCCTTGCTGATTTCCAAGAGAACGAGCCCATTCCGTGCGCAACGTCAAATATTACACCGCGTTTGCGAGCTTCAAGTATTGCTGGGCGAATTTCTCCTTTGCCGTTGACTGGCGCATTTGGAAACGGACGGAAACAATGAGTCAGCACGTCGCCCTTTCGCAGGCGCCCGACCACTTCCGCATAGGTGGGCGGCGGTTCGTCAATATGAACCATTAGCGGCAGGCCCGTTTCTTCAGCAACATCCATGGCCACATCCAACGGTGCGATACCAGACGGCCCGCTAGCATGCCGCCCGACGCGAACCTTAATGCCTACGATACTTTCGGAATACTCCGCAGCGATTTCCCTCGCCTCGTGCGCCGCCATCAGCCGCATGTTATGGCTTTCGCCTACCATAATTCGTGAGGAAAACGCATAGATTCCGGCAAAGCTGATGTGAAGATAGGCTAGCATACGGGGGAATGCTGGTTTCAGAACATGTCGCGCAAAACCGGGATAATTTCCGGGTCCTGCGCTGCCAGCATCCACCAGAAGTGTGCAGGCGGACTTTAACGCGTAACTATCAGGATCGACACCAAGGGAAGTACCGCCCCAATAGATATGGGTATGTAGATCAATGAGCCCCGGTGTGACGATAGTACCCCTACCGTCCACAATTTGGGAGTTCGCAGGCACATCTACATCTAGCCCAGCTACCTTGCCGTCTTGGATGACCACATTTGCCACCCGATCAATACCCTGCACAGGATCGATAACACGCCCACCGCGGATCACAAGATCGCCGCTCATGGCAGACTCCTCAGGCCGGTTGAAATTGGTTGTGTCTGCTGGTCTAGTTTAGCATTAGTCATAAAAGCATCCCTTCTTGGGACTTCAGTTCACTCGCATCAGAGAGCAGAATCGAGGTTATCCTAGTCCCTCTGTTTGGGCCTCGGCACATATAATGGTTATAAATCAAGCGTGGGAGCCTGTTTCAGGTTTGTCAAGTATCATTCACCTAAAAGCTTTATTTTGCGATTTTAAAATATCAACCAAATTGGAATTCTTTGATAATCCAATATTTGACGACCCGCGCGCCAGACTGAAATGAAATTGTGGATCATGCGTTCGCAAGGTGGCCGCTGCCAATTAGATGTCCGGTGCACCACTTTCAACAATACGGGCAACAACTGTTGGGATTTCCAGAATCTCTTGCCGCATCTGAGTCTGTAACATGGTGACGTCCTATTCCTGCGAAAGGCGAAGTTCGGCGACGAAATTATAGGTATCACCGCGATAGATTGACTTTGTGAACTCAACAACGCGACCATCGCCAAGGTACGACGTGCGTTCGATGTTCAGACCCGCATCGCCCGGATCAACCTCAAGAAGGTCCGCATTCGCATGTCCAAGGTTGATCGCCGAGATTTTTTGTAGGGCGCGCACAGGGCGCAGGCCTGATTTTGCCAACACCTTATACAGGGATGTTTCGACGATGAGTGGATTGGGCAGCATCCCGAGGGATAAAGAGGCACGTTCGATTGCCATCGGCTTGTCGTCCGCGCGGCGCAAACGCGTGATCCGTGATACGGACTGGTCGGGGGCCAACCCAAGCGCCATGACCTCATCTGGCGAGGGCATAAAGATACCGCGTTCGAGCCAAACACTCGTCGATGTCATCCCACGCCGCTTCATATCTTCGCTGAACGATGTGATCAGAGACAGCGACTGTTCGATCCGGTGCGCATCAGAGGCGACAAATGAACCGGACCCCTGGCGCTGGACGATCAATCCTTCTTCGACAAGCGACTGGATGGCTTTGCGCACCGTGACGCGGGAAAGATCGGTCAGTGTGGCGACTTCACGTTCCGGGGGCAAGGACACGCCGACCTTCAACACGCCCTCGTCTACGCCTTGGCTTATGCGTTGGCGCAGTTGCAAATAGCGCGGCCCACCTTCTGACAACAGCCATGCGTCCGGATTAAGAAATTCTGCTACGTTCATTGTTTTACCTGGCTGCTAAAAGTACTGCATCGCGCGCAAGCATGAACCCACCATCCAACGCCGTCCCCGCAGGGGCGCGCAGGCCCGACAACGTCCCGTCCGTCAGGGCATTACAATAGCTCGCCCCGATGCCGCCTATAAAACAAATCGGATCGCCGTCCTGAAACCCTAACGCATCAAGGCTGGCTTGAATGTAACGCGCACCTTGCATCATCAAAGCATTCGCATGGGGATCATCGGCTTTGGCTGCGGCAATGACAGTTTGTGCAAATGCGCCAAAGTCAGGCGGCGTTGCCGAAAAACTAAAGTTAGAGACTGCGACCGGATCGTTTTGAAACTTTTCAAAAAGATCCAGCGTTAAGTCTGAATCGGGCACTATGCCATCATAACACTCAAGCACACGTTCCATCGCTTTGCGGCCCAACCATGCACCTGACGCTTGATCACCAATGTGAAAACCCCAACCACCGAGGAACTTGATGTCTTTGTTGTTCTGTACCGCCAGAAAACTGCCCGTACCCAAAGACACCAGAAATCCATCACGTTCTGCGAATGCGCCTGCAACAGCCGTCACACGATCATCGGTCACAGTCGTCGCTCCATAACAAAGTGCAGTCTTGATACGTTCGCCATCTGCATCGGACAAAATCCCAGCTAAGCCGATGTGTGCGGTTGCGCGCGAAAGCAAGGCATCTGTAGTACCTGCACTATCTGCGGCTTCTTTCACCGCAGCTTTGATATTTGCGACTGCTCCGTCAAAATCGGCCATCGCGTTCGCAGGCCCACCCTCTGCACGCGCCAAAATGCCACCGAACGCCGTACCAACCGCCGCACGGCAGCGTGTTCCACCACCATCGACACTGATTAAAACGGTTTTAGATAAATCCTTCATACCATACCTTTATAATACCTAAAGCGATTATAGAAGATATTTTTGGGTGTAAGTGTTGTTTTGCGCTAATCTATCCGGTTATATCAAAAAATCGTAGACAATCGGTATTTGAAAGGTCTTACTTATGAAGAAGGAGGTATCGTATGCTGCTGCCGACAACTGAAGCGCTGCCAGATCAAACTCCTGTCGATTCCGTTTCGGCGGAGCAGGCCGCGGCATTGATGCTTGATGGCCACATGGCAGCACTATCGGTCATCACACCCGCGCTGCCCAACATCACCAAAGCGTCGCAGCTTATGACCCACGCTATTAAAGGCAGTGGCACGCTTCACTATGCAGCAGCAGGTAGCTCAGGCCTTCTTGCTCTTGCTGATTGCTGCGAATTGGCGGGCACATTTGGTATTTGGGAAAAGCAGGTCCGCATTCACATGGCGGGTGGTATTCCTGTCAGCGCGGCGATGTCCGGCGATGTCGAGGATGACATTGAAAGCGCACGCGCCGTCGTGGGAGCTGCCACACCAAAAGACGTGTTTATTATCCTAAGTGCGAGTGGCACAACTCCCTTTGCTCTCGCGATCGCAACTGCCGTAAAGGCCGCCGGATCAAAAGTGATTGGTATGGCCAACAATGTGGAGACACCTTTGCTTGACTTAGCCGACGTCCCCATTTGCCTGGCGACTGGACCCGAAATTATAGCAGGATCAACGCGGCTGGGTGCTGGAACCGCCCAAAAGGCTGCGCTGAACATCATGTCGTCCTTGATGGGTGTCCAGCTTGGTCATGTCTACAAAGGCCGCATGGTGAACCTGATTGTGGACAACGAAAAGCTGGTCAATCGTGCGACGCAGGTCGTGGCAGAAATATCTTGCGTGTCGCAGTCCATTGCGGCGGAAGCGCTTACGATGGCCGAGGGCCGTGTGAAGCTGGCAATCCTTCTGGCGAGCGGTGCTGATCTTGGCGCTGCAAATGACCTTTTGACGAAACACGCAGGCCACCTTGGACCGAGCTTGAGCACTATAAAATCTTAACCAACAACAATAGACCACTAGGTTCAGGACGGCACTGTCATGTGTGGACGGCTCCTTTTATGCAAGGGTTAATTTGAGTGACTTTGATGTTTACAGGTTGCGGTCATGTGTCCGGCCTTTTGGTTATGTCAGATTAAACTTGATTGAAGCGGGCAGGGCGACTTTGCAGCGTCTTTGGATGAAAAAAACTCCCCGATCTGGGGTCCATGCACCGCGGTCCTGGGCCCTTGGTCTGTATAGATTAGGCCAAGTAACCCCTTGTTGGAGCGTGGTACCGCTGGGTGTACCAAAACAAGGCACTTGCGTTGTGCTTGTGGGTTGCTAACATATTGTTATCGCAATGATTGCACTCGGACCTAGGTCCTTGGTTAGGCATCGAACCCCTCTTCTGGGCACCACTTTAACCAAGAACCTTGGACCAAGTATCTGATTTGCAAGGAACATGGACGGCGGCTCGTAGCAGTTAAAACTTTAGCTTTATACTCACCTTAAGTTTGGATGGATAAATT
>Ga0209715_1001267_pt1 | contig 20621 bp, 20 predicted proteins | sample COGITO_mtgs_1205_2_FD_184809 | JGI IMG/M metagenome (GOLD analysis project Ga0209715, IMG submission 184809) | Pelagic marine microbial communities from North Sea - COGITO_mtgs_120503 (SPAdes) (version 2) | ecosystem: Environmental > Aquatic > Marine > Epipelagic ... | reverse complement strand
CTGGTTACTTGGCGATAGTCATGATCCGTTGAATTTATTGGAAAAATATTTTTTATCAAATATTTTGCTTGATAATTCCGCATCACCGCTGAGGAAAGCCTTAGAGCTTTCAAAATTGGGTAAATCGCCTTCCCCATTCCTCGGAATTGAGCCCAGCAACAAAGAAATTGTTTTTATGGCTGGCTTAGAAGGTGTTGGGCAAGATAAAGCTAAAGAGGTTGAGGCATTAATCCTTGCAACGCTCGAAAAACTTGTCGTTAAGGGTGTGCCTGAGGACTTAATTAACTCTTCTCTGCATCAATTAGAAATTGGCCAAAGAGAAGTCTCTGGGGGAGGAATGCCCTATGGATTGCAATTAATGCTTGGATGCATGAATGCTTGCATACATTATGACAACCCTATCTCAATGTTGGATCTAGACTCAAACTTTACCAAGCTTAAGGCTTTAATTTCAAAAAAAGGATATCTAGAAGAGTTAATATCAACCTGCCTTATCCAGAATCAACATAGACTTAACTATGAATTAAAACCAGATCCTAAATTCAATGAGAATTTAGAGAATTTCTTTTCCGCAACCCTTAGAAATAAAGAAGAAATATTAACTGATAAAGAAAGGGATGAAATAAACGATCTTGCAAATGCATTGAAAGCTCGTCAAGAAGCTATTGACGACGTAGAAATTTTACCCAAGGTCACGACTCAAGATATACCGCTTAAACGCGAATATACCATCGAATCTTTCAAGGAAAATAATAGATCCGTTTACGAAGTTGGGACTAATGGATTGATGTACTCTGATTTTTTATTTCCCTGCAAAAATCTTACACCTCAAGAATTACTTTTTTCATCCCTATACACATTTATTCTTACTGAAGTAGGCCTAAAGAAAGATTCATACGAAGAAATACAAGCCCTTCAGTCTAGTATCACTGGAGGCATAAGCGCATCTTTTAAACTCCATACCAATAGCCAAGAAACGCCTGGAAAACTATTCCTAAGTATTTCTTCTAAATCTCTAGAAGAGAATTTTGATTCAATGGAAAAACTCATATTTAACACCCTTGAGAATGCAAGGTTTGATGAACAAAACAGGATATTTGATTTATTAAATATTTTTATTGCTAGAAATGAAGAATCGTTAAATCAAAATGGTCATATTTTAGCCATGAATTCAGCTGCTAGTAGCTTAAATAGATTTTCCGCAACAGCATTTCAAATGTCTGGTCTACAAATGCTTAATCAATCAAAAGCAGCTATTTCGAAAATGAAAGATGCAACCGATGCAATTGAGTTAATAGATATTCTGAAAAACATTCATTCAAAAGTTTTACATAGCCCATTCAAAGTTTTTACTGCATGCTCCCCAAAAGCTCTTTCGGATAAATCCATGAAATTTAAAAATATTGTATGTGAAGCAGAGCAATCTCTTCCAGAGCCAATGAATCAGCAAATAGCATGGATCACTGGATCACAAGTTTGCTATTGTGCTCAAGCATTTCAAGGTGTGTCTAGAGAAAACCCTGATGCTGCAGCCTTATCTGTTTTAGCAACAGTCTTAAGAAATGGTTTTTTGCATACAGCAATTCGCGAGAAAGGCGGAGCCTATGGAGCAGGCGCTACAAATGATACTGCAACAAATACTTTTAAATTCTTCTCCTATAGAGATCCTAAGTGCACAGAGACCTTTTCGGCATTTAAAGATGCTATTGAGTGGTCAAAAACATCAATTACTGAGCAACATCTTGAAGAAGCAATCTTGGGGGTTGTATCATCCATTGATAAACCTCTGTCACCAGTCGGTGAAGCTAAAAATGATTTTAATTTTAACTTAGAAGATATCTCAATCCAAGAAAGGCTAGAAATGAGACAGCGAGTTATTAATTGTTCAATTAAGGATTTGATTAGGGTCAGTGAAAAATATCTAACCAAGTCTTCTAAAAAATCTATTCTTGCTGGAGAGGCCTACAAAGAAGAAGCATCTGCATTGGGCTTAACTTTAAGAGAGGTTTAATCTTAAAAAAAGAAAAACCTCTTTTTCTTTAATTCCTTGGCGCATCCCCAGTATTGCTTTTGATACATGTTAGATCTTGCCTGAACTCTATCAGCAACTCTGATTAACCATTGTTTTTTTCTGTAGGTTTTCTTTTTAAACCCACTATAGCCTTCATGATATGCAAGGTATAGTGATCGCGCATCAGTTGCTGAAAAACCTTGATAAAAGCCTTTGCTGGCATACCATCCTACAAAATCAGCTGAATCGCTAAAATTAGTTCTCTTGGCTCTAGAGTTTCCTGTTTCATCCCTGTAATCTTGCCATGTATTTTTTAAAGCCTGAGAATAGCCCACAGATGATGATGGTCTGAACCATGGAATAAACCCTAGTAACTTTTTTCTCTCTGGTTTGATCTTCGCTTGAAAGCTGGATTCTTGATGAATAAACGCCATCAGAACATATGGAGGAAGTTTCCATCTTTTCTCTGACTTGATTGCTGCTTTGTACCAACTTCTCTTTTCTTGAAATATTTCACAAATATTGTCTGGTTTTTCCGGAGGTGAGCTCACGCATGAGGAAAGAACCAGCGTTAAAATAATTAGAAAGCTATGAAAATTTTTTGGGGTCATTTATAAAAGTACTTATATCAACGGCATCTACAATTATAACACCCAGATTTTTTGCTTTTTCAAGTTTTGAGCCAGCATTTTCGCCAGCAATCAGATAGTTAGTTTTTTTTGAAATCGAACTCGTAACTTTTGCACCTTCCGATAACAATAAGTTTTTTACTTCATCGCGAGACATTGGTGATATTTTTCCAGTGATCGCAATTTGCAAACCAAAAAATTTCATATCTTGATTGGAGGTTTCAATATTTGGATTGATGATGCTCAAACATGGAACTAATTTTTCTACTGATGCTATATTTTCAATATTACAAAAATAATCTACGATTTTTGTAGCTACTCTTGGGCCTATATCAGAGACTGAAATTAAATCTTCGAAGGTAGATTGTTGAAATGCTTCCATGCTCCCAAAAACATTGGCTAAATTTCTTGCAGTTGTTTCCCCCACTTCCTCGATGCCTAAGGAGAAAATTAACCTATACAATTCAACTGATGCTGAACGGTCTATTGATTGAATTAAATTATCAACAGATTTTTCTCCAAACCTTTCTAGTTTTTCAAGCTCTTCACGATGATCTTTCAGGGAGTATATGTCAGCAAAGTCTTCTATAAATTTTTTATTAATCAAGGTATACAATATTTCTTGGCCAAGCCCATCAATATCCATTGCCTTTCTTGAAACAAAATGAGTGAATTTACCTTGAAAAATTTCAGGACAACTATTACCGCCCGAGCATTTGATAAAAGGAGTTTTTAAGCGTTCCTCAGTAATTTTTAAGTCAAGAGACTGGTTATCTTTTATAAATTTTTGCGCTTCATAATTACTTGAGAATTTCTTAATAGGTTTTGATTGACTAATATTCATAACCGTCCATTCAGACTGATAATTAAAGACTGTTGCTGACTGACAACTCGGGCATTTCGTTGGAGCTTGGATTGGGCTAGCCCGATTTTTCTTTTTTGGAATAACCTGAACCATTTTTGGAATTACATCCCCAGCTCTTTTAATTATAGCCCCATCTCCAACCCTGGGATCTAATCTTTTTAATTCGTCAAGGTTATGCAGAGTACAGTTACTAACATTGACTCCGCCAACATTAACGGTTTTTAATTTTGCAACAGGCGTCAAAATACCAGTTCTTCCAATCTGGAAATCTATATTTTCAATCTCTGTATAAACTTCCTCAGCTGGAAATTTATGTGCTATAGCCCACCTGGGTGATCTTGCAATTTCTCCAAGTTGTTTTTGCAAAGATAATTCATTCACTTTAAATACAACCCCATCTATCTCAAATGGAATATTTTGTCTTGCTGTCTCTATGCGCTTAAAATATTCAAGACATTCATCAATGGAGCCCACCAATTCATTAAGATTGTTGACTGGCAGCCCCCATGAAGCAAAAACTGAAAATATTTCTTGTAAATCACTAAATTCAATTCCCTGGCATGACCCTATGCCATGAGCAAAAAATGCTAATGGTCTGGAGCTAGTTATTACAGGATCCAATTGCCGCAAACTCCCAGCTGCAGCATTTCTAGGATTTGCAAACACTTTCTCATCATTCTCTTTTGCCTTAAGATTTAAAGCGTTAAAATCAGGTTTTTTAATAAATATCTCGCCTCTGACTTCAAGGAGATCTGGAAAAGAGTTTTTAGATTCTTTCAATGCTAATGGAATAGACCTAATGGTTCTGATGTTCGAAGTGATATCCTCTCCAAGAGTTCCATCGCCTCTTGTTACTCCCCTAGTAAGAATGCCCTTTTCATAAATTAGGGAAACTGCTGCGCCATCCATTTTCGGCTCACAAAAGTAATCTATTTTCTCATTAGTGCCTAAGTTTTTTAGAATTCGATCATGAAAACTTTTTAAATCCTCTTCATTAAAAGCATTAGCCAATGAGAGCATTTGCTGAAAATGTTTAAAAGTAGAAAAATCACTTTCAGGCTTAATTCCAACTCTTTGCGATGGAGATTCGGGAGTAATCCACTCTGGATGCTCGGACTCTATCTTCTTTAACTCCTTAAATAACTCATCATACTCATGATCAGATATTAAAGGCTCATCAAGAATATAATACTCATAATCATGGGAGCGAATTCTTTCTTGGATAGAAATATATCTCTTGTTTAGCTTACTCATTTTACAGAAAGACTTCGCATAGATTTAAGATGGCTAATTTCTTGAGCCCTAGATCTTAAGTGCTCGATCATTTGTTTGCTTAATGGAGCTCTGGCTGAGTCACAAATGCTCGCATGCAGTTTTTCGGAAATGCCAGAGGCTGATTCAAGCATTGTTTCAAATGCTTTTACAGGATCAATTGCTTGATGCAAATCTAAAGCCATCATAAGCACGTGAGTCTGAGTGTCTGAATCGAGAAGACCGGGATTGATTCCACTTGCAATTCTATATATCTCCCTTCCACTTAAATCTCTATAACTAAAAAAACCATTAGCATATTTTGCATCCAAGTTTTTTAACAATGTAAGAACTTGATTCATATCAAAATTTGACTTATCCATTGAAACTAAATTGAAAATGATCAATTCTTGTTCTTGGAACAGGTTATCCTCATCATCAAACCCTAAGGTACCCTGCTCAACCCCTTCTTTAAAGAGCATAGATGAAGAATCGTTTAAGGTGTTTTGAGTCAATTTACGGGTAAATAAAGGCCTAAAAAAAAGATACAAAATAACCAAGAAGAGCAATGCAGCTCCAGACACTAAGATTATTTGTAAATTGCTAGGCATGCTATGAAGCAGCTAATTCAAGTGCTTCTTTTACGTCAACTGATACCACCCGAGAAACTCCTGCCTCCTGCATCGTGACCCCCATCAAATGATCACTTTTCTCCATGGAGATTTTATTATGGGTAATAAATATAAATTGGACCCTATCAGACATCTCTTCAACCATTGCTACAAACCTCGAGGCATTTATGTCATCCAAGGGTGCGTCAACTTCATCCAGCATACAAAAAGGAGCTGGATTTAATTCAAACAAAGCAAAAACAAGAGAAAGCGCTGTCATAGCTTTCTCCCCTCCAGAAAGTTGTGAGATAGTGGCATTTTTTTTACCTGGAGGTTGGGCAGCAAGAGTAATGCCGGAATCAAAGGCATCACCTTCAGTTAACTGCAGAGCTGCTTTTCCCCCACCAAATAATTTTGGAAAAATTTCCTGTATTTTAGAATTTACAGCATTAAAACTTTCATCAAATTTCATTTTAGATTCTGCATCAATCTTTTTGATGGCGCCTTGCAGTTTCTCCATTGCTTCATTTAAATCTTCAAGCTGCGCATCAAGCTCCTCCATCCTTTTGGATTCTTCAGCAATCTCATCTGGAGCTGCTAAATTGATTGCGCCAAGAGATAAAATCTTAGACTGAACAATTTCTAACGATTTCTCTAAATCAGGCAAATTCAGTTCTTTGTAATCTGATTCTTGAAGGTCTTCAACCATGATTCCAGCTTTATTTAGAGCATTTGATGCATTCTCAAGGTTTACTTCAAATGTCCTAAGATCAAGCTTCAAATTATTAGATTTTTCTTCCAGCGAGCGCAGATCTAGTGCTGCAATAGATTTCTTATTCTCAGAGTCTTTGATGGATTCATCTACTACAGACTGTTTCTGTCTAATGCTATTTAGCTCTGCTTCTGCTAGGGAGCTTTTTTGCACCAAAGAAGATAAATCTTTTTCAATTTGAATTTTCTTTTCCTGGACCTCAACAAGTAATTGAGACAAGTTATTTTGTCTAGATAGATATTCTTCTGGAGCTGCAAGATTAATGGAGCCAAGGGCTGAAATACTGCTTTGAATTTCAGTAAGAGAATTTTCTAATTGATTTAAATTCATCGATTGGTATTGCTGGGGATCTAACTCATCAATATTAACTTTAGACTTCTCTAAAATAGTTGATGCATTTTCAAGGTTGACTTCAAAAGTTCTCAGATCAAGTTTTAAATTATTTAATTGCGTTTCAATCGATCTTAGATCAATCGCGGCTACTGATCGTTGCTTCTCAGCGGCTCTAACTCTCTCATCAAAAGCACCTTTTTTTGATTTAATGGCTTCTAATTCTTTGCTTAAAATTTCTTTTTTGGCCAACAGATCAGCTAATTCTTCTTTAGCATTGTGGTCTTTTTCACGAAGTTGTTTGAGCGACTCCTCTAGCCTATTTTTTCTTGTTAGAAACTCTTCTTTTAGATTTTGAGATTGATCAGATGCAATCTTTAATATACTCAGCAAGGAATCTTTAAGCTCCATGGCTTGCTTGGAAATGGAATCTGCATTTGCACCAAAACTTTTTAAACCTTCCAGGATTGCATCAAGTAAATGAATAGCTTTTTCTTTTGGGCTCAGGCTGTCAACATCTGCTTCTTTAGCAACTGCTTTCTGATAACTATCCTCAGCCTGTCGCAGCTCTTCCTTGGACTGAGCCTTTGTTCTTTCAAGGTTCTGTATGGTTGCTTCAACTCTGGCAATCTCTGCTCCTAGAGAAGAGAATTGTGTCTGTGCTAAATCGAGGTCAGAAATTAAAGATGAGCTATCAAGTTGAATTTGATCTACTCCAGATTGATGGCCATCAACTTCAGCCATCTTGGCTTCAACCTGACGTTCAAGGTCATTAATTGAAATTTGTAATTTATTTTTTTGTTTCAATGCTTCTAGAGCTTTTAAAATAGCAATGTTAAGCTTCAGCTCATTTTCTTTGGGGTTTAGAGTCTCAAAAGTAGATTCTTTTTCAACCGCTTTGGCATAACTTTCTTTTGCTTTGGTGAGGTCTGCTTCTGTTTGAGATTCGCTTTTCTTAATATTCTGGAGGTTAGCTTCAAATCGAGCAATATCTGCCCCAATGGAATAAAAGTTTTTTTGAGCCACTTCAAAAGAAGACAAAACAGATGAATGCTCTGTTTTAATTTGATCGATTGTAGATTGCTGTGTTTCAACTTCTGAAGCTTTAACCTTGATTTGATTTTGAAGAGAGGATATTTCTGAGCTCAGCCTATCTTTTTGACCTTTAGCTTGAAGAGTATTTACTACTGATATATTTAACTTTAAGTCTTTTTCTTCAGTTTGAAATTGTTTATATTTCTCTGCAGCATTTGCTTGATTTTTAAGTCTATTGATTAAGCGATTAATCTCATCCCTGATGTCTTTAACCCTAGAAAGATTTTCTTTAGTTTTTTTGATTCTTTGCTCTGTTTCTTTTCTGCGCTCTTTATATTTTGATATTCCTGCCGCCTCTTCAATAAACACTCTCATTTCATCAGGTTTAGCGCTTACAATTTTTGAAACCATTCCTTGCTCAATGATTGCATAGCTCTTTGGACCAAGGCCAGTTCCAAGAAAGATTTCTTGAACATCTTTGCGTCTACAAGTTGTATTGTTAATTGAGTAATTAGATTGGCCATCTCTTGTCATCAATCTTTTGATGGAAATTTCATTGTATTTTGCGTACTCCCCACCCAATTTACCCATGGAGTTATCAAACAGTAGCTCAATGCTGCACTGTCCAGAGGGTTTTCTTAGATCAGAACCACTAAAAATCACATCAGACATTGATTCGCCACGGAGATTTTTAGCTGAAAGTTCGCCAAGCACCCAACGAACGGCATCGATAACATTAGATTTACCGCACCCGTTAGGGCCGACAACAGCTACCATATTTGTAGGGAAAGATATCCTCGTGGGATCCACGAAACTCTTGAATCCAGCCAGTTTGATGTGTTTAAGCTGCATTAAATATATCCTTTACTCATTTTAAACTATTGTTCCTTTTTTAACCATTCGTTAGCATAAAAAAATAATTCATCTTGATTGCCTTTTGAGTACTTTAAATCTTTGGATTTGAAAGCTTGAAAAGCTGAATTATCACATCTAGCCTGCGCTTCAATTTTAATCATGACTTGTTGAAGAAAGGCTGAAGTTATATCAAATCCCCTCACCAAAGAGTGTGATTTATCTAATATAAATGGCCTATCAAGAACAGGAGAAATAATTTCTCTAGCAGCAATATTTACATCAGGCCCTCCAGGAATAGACACAAAAAATTGCAATGATTGCAAATTACAATTGGAGGGACTTTCAATGCTTATTAGAAGTTTTGAATTTGCTAGATCGGGATATTTTGCATCTCTTAAATCAGCTAAAAGGTTAAATATTGGAACTTGAAAGTTCTCTGAAATGAACTGTGCATTTAAGGTTTGAAGCATGCTCTCAGCAGAATCAAATGACTGAAGCTCCAAAGCTTTATAAAAAACCTGAATACCACGCATAAAAGACTCATCTTTTGATGAGGTATTATTTAAATATTGATTGATTAATGAACTGTTAAGCTCTTCATTTTGAGAAATGCTTCTATAAATAGATTCGGATTGATTGGCATGAACCCAAGATCCTATGATGGGGTTACTGGAGAAAAAATTAATAATAAATAAACCGAAGATGAGGAATGTGGTTAAAAATATAATAGATTTTTGATTTGAGAGTGGATGCAATAAATAAGCAATTATAGGTAATAATAAAATTACAGAAACAGCAATGATTATTAACATCAGACTCTTCGCTTAATAAAAAATATTATTAGCATTAAACCAAGAAAGATGAATGGCCCAAACCACAAGAGATAATTGGAGCCTTCAAGTGAAGGCCTATAGTCTGAAAAATCACCAAATCTCTTTGAAACGTATGTTTTTATTTCTTTATCGGTTGAGCCATCACGCACTAATTCATAGACCTTATTTTTTAAATCTCTAGAGACAGGCGCATCAGAACTTGCAATGCTTCCACTCGTGCATTTTGGACATCTGATCTCTGAGATTAACGAATAAAATCTTTTTTCTTGAAGAGAGTCTTCAAATTCATACACCACTTGATTGAATGCAGATGTTGATAAAACAATAAAAGAGAAAAATATGAAGAGTTTTTTGATAATCATGATCCCTGTTTAGCTTTCTGAATTAAAGGAAGAAAAATCGTTTCCCATTTTCTTTGATTCATTTCACCCTGAATATGACCTACAACCTGATTATTAACAATGAGATAGGATTCTGGCGCTCCAGTCACTCCAAGATCAAAAGCTAGATCACCTCTTGGATCATATATAGAAAATAAATAGGGGTTGCCATGTTTTTTAAGCCACGCATTTGCCTTTAAATCAGAGTCTTTATAATTTAAACCAATAATTTGAATGTTTTGCTCAGATAGTCTAGTTAAGAATGGGTGCTCAACTAAACAAGTAATGCACCAACTTGCCCACACATTTAAAATTTTAACTCCATTTAAAGATCCTGATTGAACTGGGTTACCATCTAAGTCATTTAATTGAAATTCTGGAAAAATTTTTGCATTAAAATTTGAAAATTTAATATCTTCATCAACTAAAAGAATCTTGCCAAAAAATATTAAAACAACTATTGGAAGAAGAACTATTAAAAATCTCAGCAACTGATTCATGACACTTTCTTTTTAAAAATTGTAAGCAGCATTCCCAGCACCATCAGAGCAGCTGAAAACCAAATCCACTTTATAAAATAATTAATCTTGAGTGAGAATGTCCAACTACCATTCTCTAGCTGATCACCAATAGTTAAATACGTATCTTTCAAAAACGTTGCATGAATAGATGATTCAGATGTGATTTGGCCTCGCGTGGTATATTTTCTTTTCTGAGGGTTAAGGGAGATTTCTCTGCCATCTTGCAAGAGTGAAACCTCAGCAGAAATAACATCATGATTTGATGCTTTGATAACTCTAATATTATTAAAAGAGAATTCTTGCACAGATTTATCCACTAAAATTGATTGTCCAGGTGCAAGATTGAGGTTTTTTTCATAGCTAAGGATGCTGTTCATAGAAACTGCAAAAAATAATAAGCCTAAGCCTGTATGAGCAATTGCACTACCCTTATTAATAAACTTTTTATTGAATAAATTATTGATGACCCTTAACAGATAGCTAAAAAGGATCAATAATCCTGAAAAAATTCCTATGTAAGCCAAGATAGAAAAAACTGATGTGGTCCACCAAATAAGATACATGGATATCAGGGATAGCGTTACCGGGACTGCTATAGCGGTAAAGAATCTTCTTAAAGGCATTGATCGTTGCCATAATGCATCAACAGAAATCATGATAAATATAGCAGCAATAAGGATTAATGGAGCAAAAATTGTATTGTAATAAGGAGGGCCGATACTAACTTTATCTCCGTTAATAGATTCAATGATCAGTGGGTAAGTAACGCCAAGAAAAATAGAAAAAATACTAGTGATCATAAGTATATTGTTCATGGATAGAAACGACTCTTTGGAACCAGTAACTACTAATTTTGAAGAATTTAAAGCAGGAAGTCGGTATGCAAAAATTGTCAGTGCAAATAATGTAATTAATCCTGAAAAACTTAGAAGATATAGTCCTCTCTCCGGATCATTTGCAAATGAATGAACGCTATCAATGATGCCAGACCTTACGATAAATGCTCCAAAGAGACTTAATGCAAAAATTAAAATACCTAAAAACATCGTCCAGGTTTTTAGAACATTTGACTTTGAAGATGCAAACAGTGAATGCATAAATGCAGTTGCAGCAAGCCATGGCATGAGAGCAACATTTTCTACTGGATCCCAAAACCAATACCCTCCCCATCCCAATTCATAATATGCCCACCAACTTCCGAGGGCGATGCCGATAGTGAGAAAAATCCAAGCAACTAAAGACCAATTTTTTATATCCTGCTCCCATTGCAGCTCAAAATTACCATTAAGCAAATATGCTGTAATAAAGCTAAAAGAAATTACAAATCCCACATACCCTAGATACAACATGGGAGGATGTATGGCCAAAGCAGGATCTTGTAAAACTGGATTTATATCTGCCCCTTCAACGGCTCCGAATGGCAAGATTCTCTCGAAAGGATTGGATGTTAAAAGTAAAAATAATAAAAAGCCTAAAATTATTAGGCTCAACATCAATAAAGTAAATTTTTTTAAAGGGTGATTATTATTCAGCGAATTTATAAATAAGATGCTCCATGCGGTTAAAAACACTATCCATAAAAACATGGAGCCCTCATGAGCACTCCAAATTGAGGTTATCTTATAAAAAATAGGCAATTGAGAGTTTGAGTGATTGGCTATGTATGCGATGGAAAAATCATCGCTGATTGCGAGATAGACATACATGCCAAATGAAATAAAAACCAGCCAGCAAGCTTGATTAAATAACCTCATCGAGAGAGTTAATTGATTCGGATGAATTTTACTAAAAAAAAAGAATAGATTAAAAATTAATACAAGACTTAATAATAAGACAGCAGATAGAGATAAAAAATGTGAAATCTCACCAATCATATTGCAGGCGGATCAATCGATAGCTCAGGAGGCATATAATTTTCATCATGTTTGGCAAAAATTTCTTCAGCCTCAAACATGCCATCTAAAAAATACCCAAGGATCACAACTCCACTATCTTCTTTAAATAAATCTGGTGGGACTCCATCAAAAGTGACAGAGACTTCTTTGATGAAATCAGTGACTTGGAATCTAATGGTTGTGCCATCTCTTGTGATAGATCCATTTTTTACCATTCCACCCAACTTAATTCTATAACCAGGCTTAATGTCTGCTTGCAGCATCTCAGATGGAGTGTAAAAGAGATCTAACTTTGAATTTAGCGAAAACAGAATTAATGAAATGCCTCCTGCAGACAAAAAAAGAATAGTAAGTAGCTTCCAAAGACGGTTTTTTCTAACTTGAAGCATTATTTAATTTTATTTTTCTTTGCACTGTTTTAATTCTTTTTTTGGCAATTAAAAAACTGATCGCAATGATTGAAATGCCAACCAAATAAACTGACCATACATAGATTCCATGGCCACTCATATCTAAGATTTCATTAAAATTTTTAAATTCTGAATTAAACATAATCTGAAACCCATTTTTTATTTTTTTCTCTACTCAATATATAAGAACGGCTGCTTAAAATACCAAGAGAAATTAGCATAAAACCAAGGCCAATTATTGAGATCAATAATGGGTATAACATGGATGGATCAATTGAGCTGCTTCCTGAAACTGAAATTGATGCCGGTTGATGAAGTGTTGACCACCAGTCAACTGACTTTTTAATAATAGGGATATTTACAACTCCAATGATCACCAATATTGACATGAGGCGATCTGCTTTTTCCAGATTTGAAAAAGATCCGTGCAAGGTCAAAACACCAAGATACATAATAAATAATATTAATGTGGATGTGATTCTTGCATCCCATTGCCACCATGTCCCCCAAGTAGGAATTCCCCAAATTGATCCAGAAAATAAGCCTATAAATGTTATCATCGCGCCTATTGGTGCAGCAGATTTTATTAAATACGCTGCTAACTTTACACGCCAAACAATATGCATTAACGCACAAACTGCCATAAAGAAATAAATTAACTCTGCAAAAATTACAGACGGCACATGAAAAAAAATAATTCGATAAGAATTTCCTTGCACTGCATCTTGGGGAGCAAACAATAAGCCCCAGATCCATCCAAGCATTAGCATGGAGACTCCAAGGGTGATAAAAAACGGATAAAGTTTCTCAGTAAGATTTACAAAACTTTTTGGAGAGGAGAATTTATGAATGAATGCAGAGATCACAACAATTATTATAAACCTAAGTTAGTTAATCTATATGTGTTTTTAGAGCTGCCGAGATAATTAATGGCATGATGGCTGACACTATCAACCCTATGCCTACCATCAAAGTGGTGACTGCAACAAAACCATCTCCATATTGAATGCTTCTTATTGCTCTTCCAAGCAAAATAATAACTGGTAACGCAAGTGGCAAAGAGGAAAGCACTCCTAACATGGCTCCTTTATTAATTGATAATGCATTACCAAATGCAAACAAATTAAACAGCAAAAGATTGGAAAGACTTAGCAATAAAAATACCTTACCAAAACTACCAATAGCGACCCCATTGGCAAAAGAAAACAATGCTCCAATAAATGCAATAGGAATTCCGATGAAGCAGACATAGACAAATATTTTAGAAATAACAAGCTTGTAAAAATCTTTCTCTTTTAGAAATTCTTGCTCAAGAGATCCATCCTCAAAATCCTCTTCAAACATACCTTCTGTTGCAACAAAAGCAGTCATCAGCAAAGAGACAACAATAATAGAAAAATAAAACTTATCTAAATCATACTGAGAGATGTCTATACTTAAAGGAAATGCAATGAGAACAAGAACCATCACCAATAATGGCCCCAGCCAAGACTTTAGTTTTTTTGAAAGCTTGAAGGATTCTGCTTTAATAAAGCTAGGCATTCTTTACTCCTAAATCTAAAACTTCACAGTCAATCATTGGGGTGATATGGGATGTGAGAATAAGACCTCCTCCCTGAGATATTTTTTGCGCGAGAAAACTATTGAGCTGATCAGCTGTTGCTTGATCCAAGCCAACAAAAGGCTCATCAAGAACCAGTAAGTCTGAGGATTGAGCCAAGACCCTTATTAAAGCTAGCTTTTTTTGCTGTCCAAAAGATAGACTGGCTGTAAGCTCATCTTGAACATGAGATAAACCAAATTTATTGAGCCATTCAAAAGCATGATTTAGCTCAACACCATTGAATAATAGCTCTAAGTTTTCATTGGGTGTGAGATAGCTTTTTATTGCATTTTTATGCCCTAAATAAGATATTTTTAAATCTGTTTCATATGATTGAATTGAACCCTTAGAGGGAGATGTGATGCCTAAAATAATTCTAAGCAATGTACTTTTACCCGACCCATTGCCACCTTTAATATGTAATCCTTCTCCAGAATTTATCTCAAAAGAAAGATTATGAAAAAGCTTATTTTCATTGATTGAATATGCAATATTTTGAGCTGAGAAAAGCTTCATGCTAGTCTAATTTAAAAGTGATTTTGCCCTTATTGTAAGGGAAGGAAGTGGATTTTGTGGATCTAATCGTAGATAAAATCTTTTAGCTAATTCAGCAAAAGGATTCACTCCGCTATCTCCAAGACCTCCAACTGAAAAATATAATGGCCTAGAGAAAAATATTCCCTGCTCTAATTGAGGAACTTTATTCAACAGGGTATTTATTTTTCCAATGCTTTGAGCGGCTCCTTTAAACTTATTGCCAAAATGATACCAGCCCCAGAACTGATGCTCGCTCCGAGAAAAATATACTAGCTGGGCTCTTGCATCCTTCTTGGGAAAAGCACCTGCAGGAATTAATGAAATAACCGATGAATTAAGCTCAGCAATTTTTAAATCGAGCAATGATGGTAACTCTTCTAGAGACTGAAAGGGGCAAAGTAAGCACTCGACCCCCTCCTCTATTTGATAAGACTTGACCCTCGACAGTCTATCCCTAGAGCCAATAATGATATAGCTGACTTTAGGAAAATGTTCTGACACACCAAATTATTCAGCTTTAACTAATGCTTGATCGATGTCAGCCAGAATATCATCAATATGCTCAATGCCAATTGATAGCCTAATATAGCCAGGACTAATGCCGCCTGAAGCCAATTCCTCTGCATTTAATTGTGAGTGAGTCGTGCTTGCTGGGTGGATTGCTAGACTTCTCGAATCACCAATATTGGCGACGTGATAAAGCATCTCAAGTGAGTTAATAAACTTTTTACCCGCTTCATGACCACCTTTAATCTCAAACCCCAAAAGGCCGCCGCAACCATTTGATAGATATTTATCCGCTCTTTCTTTGGGTAAGCCAGAAGCTACCCCTGGATAAGCCACTCTTTCAACCATAGGGTGCTTGCTGAGGTGCTCTGCAACTTTTTGTCCATTTGCAGAATGTTCTCTCATTCTTAAATGTAATGTTTCAAGGCCTTGAATAAACATGAAGGCATTAAAAGGACTCATTGCAGCTCCCATGTCTCTAAGCAATGTAGTTCTTGCTTTTAAAATATATGCTATTGGCCCTAATGCCTTGACTGCTTCAGTCCAAACTACACCATTATAGTTTGGATCAGGCTGATTAAGCTTGGGTTGTCTTTCGGGATGGGCTTCCCAATCAAAGTTTCCACCATCAACAAGAACACCACCAATAGAAGTGCCATGACCCCCTATATATTTTGTTGCTGAATGCAGAATAATTGCTGCTCCATTATCAAATGGACGACAGATGAGAGGTGCAGCTGTGTTGTCGACAATTAATGGAATGCCTAGGGGTCTTCCAAGATCTGCAACCTCTTGTAATGGAAAAACTTGAAAGCTTGGATTCGGCAGAACTTCTCCATAATAAGCTCTTGTCTTATCATCCGTGGCATCAAGAAAGTTTTGTGGGTCGCTGGGATCAACAAATCTAACCTCTATTCCCATATCAGAAAATGGATTTTTAAATTGATTATAAGTCCCTCCATACAGATGTGATGAGGCGACAAAATTATCACCATGTGTGCATAAATTCTGAATTGCATAAGCTGAGGCTGCTTGTCCTGAGGCAAGACTTAATGCTGCGACCCCCCCCTCTAATTCAGCAACTCTTTCCTCAAAAACTGCATTTGTAGGGTTCATAATCCTTGAATAGATATTTCCTAACTCGCTTAAAGCAAATAAATTTGCGGCATGATCAGTGTCATCAAATTGATAACTAGATGTCATGTGTATTGGAACAGCTACAGAATTAGTTGTCTCATCTTTTCTCCAACCTGCATGAAGTGCAATAGTGGCTGGGTTAGTATATTTTTTTGCGGTCATTTTTTCTCCAGTCAATTTATTAAATTAGTTCAAACTAAACAGACTTACTTTAAAGGAATCTTATTTAGCAATATTTATAAAGCGCATGCAAGCCAGTCAAAATTGCGCTAAGACAATTATATATAGATTTAAAAATTTTTCTTTTAAAATAATTATTGTAGTAAGACTACAAAAAAATATATGAATAAAAGCTTTAGATTAAGCTTTTTTTAAATTTATTGACAATTTTAATAGAATATTTTTCAATTCACTACAGATTTAAAAAAGGATTACAAAATGGCTAAAAAATATGTAAATTTCAGAGTTGGTGGTTCCCCCTATAAAGTTACCGATGATTATTCTGTATGGACCAATGATTTATTGGGCAAAATCATAGCCAGTAAAACGGTAATACAGCCTGGAAAATCTACTGTTGGTCATAGACTGAGTGATTCAGATGTTGTATACATCATCGTTAATGGCAGAGGAATGATGGAGGTTATTGAATACATGAATTCAATGGAAGGTCATGGTACAGATCCTAGTCAGGGCATCGAACATCAGGATTCATTCTCGTTAACTGCTGGCGATGTAATTCTGGTCCAATCCGGGGACTTCGTTAAAGTAATAAATGAATCAGAGCATGATCAACTTACTTATCTAAGAGTCTTCGATAGAGAAGGTTGGAGAATCTAATTTAGCTAGGAGGGCTTGAGTCATTGCTTAACAGCTCAACAGCTTCATCAACTGTATAAGTATTAGTCTCATTTTTACGTAAATTTCTAATTGACACAGTTCCTGCTGCCATTTCCTCTTTACCAATCACTGCCATCAATGGGACTTTTGCATTACTGTGTTCTCTAATTTTATAACCGATTTTTTCATTTCTATTATCTAGCTCAACACGTAAATTAATTGCTTTAAATTTTTCTCTTAAAGTCATTGCAAACTCATTCGCTTCATCAGTTACTGTTAAAATTGATAATTGGATTGGGGCTAACCATAAAGGCAATTTACCGGAATAATTTTCTATTAAAATGCCAATAAACCTCTCAAAAGAGCCAAGAATTGCTCTATGCATCATGACAGGTTGATGCTTGGCGCCATCTTCCCCTATGTACTCAGCATCTAATCTATCAGGCAGATTAAAATCAGCTTGGAAAGTTCCACATTGCCATTCACGACCAATTGCATCAGTCAAAACAAAATCAAGTTTTGGGCCATAAAAAGCTCCATCTCCTGCTTCAACCGTATAAGGGATATCAAGTTTTTTAATTGCATTTTCTAGTGCGGTCTCTGCTTTATCCCAAACTGCATCTGATCCAACCCTTGTTTCAGGTCTGGTTGATAATTTTATATCAAAGGATTCGAAGCCAAGCTCAGTATAAATCTCGGACAACAATGATATAAAGTCAGCTGTTTCCGTCTCAATTTGATCTTCAGTGCAAAAAATATGGCCATCATCTTGAGTAAAGCCTCGAACCCTCATTAAGCCATGCATGGTACCCGAAGCTTCATACCTATGACAGGAACCGAATTCTGCAAGTCTCACTGGTAGGTCTTTGTAGGATTTAAGACCATGATTATAGACCTGCACATGACAAGGGCAGTTCATGGGCTTAAGAGCATTTACTCTTTTTTCATTAGCATGCTCTTCATCAATTTCGGTGATGAACATATTTTCGCGATATTTGTCCCAGTGCCCTGAAGCCTCCCAAAGTTTTCGATCAACAACTAAAGGGGTATTGATTTCTTCGTATCCATTAGCAATTTGCTTGTTGCGTATATAGTTTTGCAAAGCTACATATATAGACCAACCTTTTGCATGCCAAAAAACCATTCCAGGCGCCTCTTCTTGCAAATGGAACAAATCCATTTCTTTGGCAAGTTTGCGATGGTCTCGCTTTTCTGCCTCTTCCAAAAGGTTTAAATATTTTTTTAGATCTTTTTCATTTTTCCATGCCGTGCCATAAATCCGAGATAGCATTTCATTTTGCGAATCTCCTTTCCAATATGCGCCAGCAATCTTAGTAAGTTTGAAAGCTCCGACCTTATCTAAGCTTGGTAAATGAGGCCCACGACAAAGGTCTGTAAAACCGGTATCACCTTGATTATAGAGTTGAAAATTATCTTCTTGCTCAGACTCTTCGATGATCTTAACTTTGTAATCTTCGTTGGTGTCAGCAAAGATCTTGATCGCCTCTTTTTTTAAATGAATCGTTTTAGTAATGACAGATTTTTCAGCAACAATCCTCTCCATTTCTTTTTCAATTTTTGGTAAATCGTCTATAGAAACCCTCTCATCAGATAAAAAATCATAGTAAAAACCATTTTCAATAGTTGGGCCGATGGCTAATTTGGCTTTTGGATAAAGATTTTTTATAGCGCGAGCTAGCACCTGAGCCGCAACTGTGTGGCGCATAATTTCTAGGCCTTCATCTGAATCAATTGTAAAAATAGAGATATTGGCATCCTGAATCACAACGTCACTCAGGTCTCTTTGCTCACCATTTACACTAAACGCAACAGCAGCTTTAGCCAGACCAGCGCCAATCATATTTGCAATTTCAAACCCGCTAACACCAACAGGAGCCTGCTTCTGAGATCCGTCAGGGAGTGTGATTGTGATTTCTTTGCTCATGGTATTGGTCCTTGCGCCCTATTCTAATATTTTTAACTCGAAAGGTATATTTTCAGTAGCACTTTATATTGAACACTCTTTAATTTAACATGAAGAAACGTTTTAATTTACAAAGTTTAAGAGTCATTATGGCAGTAAGTGTTTTACTTAGCGGAACGTTAAAGGATGGTTTAGTCGATCAGTTTTCGGGAATTTGTACTGAGGCTTTTCATGTCACTCGTGCATTTGATGGGTGTCAAAATATTAATCTTACATTGCATGTTGAAGATCCTCATAAATTTGTTCTTACAGAGGTTTGGGATTCAAAAGAGCACTATGAAAAATATTTGGCTTTTAGGACAGAAGATGGAACTGTTGGGGCTATTGGCGAGATGTGTGTTGATGGGCCGAACATAGATATATTTGATATTACAGACGCTTAACACAAGCCTTCTTAGTTAAACGGATATAACAACTCCCTCCTAAGGAGTAGTTCTAGGTTCGATTCCTGGAGAGGGCACCAATTTTTAGGGAAAAGTTTAAAAACAATCCAATGCATCTAAACTCATATGGATGATTAAACCAACTCCAATTAATCTAGTTTTTGAAAAAAAACTCATGGCTAGATAGATACCAATAAACCAATACTGATGGAGAGGATGGAATCCTATGCTGCAACGATTAGCGTCGTAAATTGGGCTCGCCAACAAATGATCCAAGTCAACCAGCATGGTTGCCATCATAAATAAATAAGACAGCTTCCAATTTTCTCTAAAAAATAAAAAAGCAATCAATAAAGGAGAAAAGAAATGTAAAGCTAGGTGAGATGTCATTTAGCTATTTTTTCATAATTAGAAATTTTATTCCTACTTAATAATAGTAATTTCTTGCAACATAATAATTAATATTTACACTGCTAACATCGATCAAGAAATATAGCTAAAGTGATGATGCAAAATTCAGCGCCGAATAGACGGCTACAACGCCCAGCTAAAGATCAAAACCGCCTTATCAATACATTTAATCAAGTGTTAACTCGTCATTTTTTAACTATGGCCATTATTGCAACAATTTGTATTTTCATATCAATTGAGTCATTTGCAAATAGCATCTATCTAAAACCACTAATATCTTCTCCGGTTTTTTATTTTTTTATCCTAACTGCTATATCGTTGTTTTTTATTTTCTTCTATTTAAAGAGAGGGCATAAAATTGAACGGATTCATTTAGCTTGGTTAACATACCTACTGTTTATTTCTGTAGTTGAGGAGATTGCTTTCAGGATGATGTTACCTATTCTGTTGAGCAGCACATTTGGCATGATATCTGCGGTATTATTTAGTAACTTTCTTTTCGCGTACATTCATTATGTGACGCTGCGCTGGAAGTTTATAAATTGTGTTGTTGCTTTTGTAGGTGGCCTAGGACTTAGCAGGCTTTTAGTTAGCACTGAAGATATAGCTATTCTTGTTTTAGTCCATTATTTTTTCACTTTTCTTAATACCCCTCTTCCCCCAGAGCGAAGATAATTTAGAACAGGGTTAGTATTATTTGCAACTATTCCCACTCAATGAGTAATACTCTCTGAAACCCTTTATTTAAAGGGGTTTTAAAAAAGTTTGTATTAACTTTGTATAAGAGAGGTTTCATTTTTTACCCATTGTTGTATGACTATACC
>Ga0209715_1001249_pt1 | contig 20859 bp, 14 predicted proteins | sample COGITO_mtgs_1205_2_FD_184809 | JGI IMG/M metagenome (GOLD analysis project Ga0209715, IMG submission 184809) | Pelagic marine microbial communities from North Sea - COGITO_mtgs_120503 (SPAdes) (version 2) | ecosystem: Environmental > Aquatic > Marine > Epipelagic ... | reverse complement strand
CATTTTCTATCCTTTTAGAGCGGTTGGGAATTCCAATCATCCGCGCTTGGCAGAGCAGCAATCAACCCCTTTTATTTGGGTTAACGCTTTCGACAATGCTTGGGTGATTTGCCCCGCGCCAAGCACCAAGTTTCAGCCCCAAAGCGATCAGCACACCGAAAAGCACCATGCCAATTGCACCGGAGGTAAAGATGACTTGCAGCGCTCCGCCAAAGACCTGAACCCATAGCGCAGCCAGGCCGACTGAAACAACGAATCGAAGGACCGTTGCAACGATTGGCCAGGTCATCGCAGCGGCACCTTGGCTGGCAAAGTATAGGACTAGGCCAACACCCAAAAACGCATAGGCAGGTCCCACAGTTTGTATATAGTCCTTCGCCGCCTGAAAGGTCTCGGCGTCCTCGGTGAAAACCGGTATCCACGCTCCCGGAAAGATTGCCAAAACTAGGCCCACACCACCGGCGATACAGCCCGCCCAAATGCTGCCAATCCACCCGGCTGATTCCGCCCGCGTGATGTTGCCTGAGCCCATGCTCGTTCCTACGATCGTCGTCAGGGCTGTGCCCATAGAGAAGACAATCGGAATCATCAAGAACTCGATTCGGGTGCCAATCCCATAGCCGGCCAGCGCTGCCGCACCGAACTGTCCCACCAATGCGGTCAAACCAAGAATCGTTGCCACCGTAAAAATTGGCGACAAGCTCGCAGGCCGCGCCACTTTTAAAATTTCTTCAAACAGGGTGCTGCTCAACTGAAATTGAAAGCGCCTTAACTTGGCTGGTGTCGAGCTACCCAGCAAGCGAAGTAAAAATAGCATCGACATCACACTGGCAACGCAGATGGTCGAGACCGCGGCACCCATCAACCCGAGCTGGGGTAGGCCAAACCAACCTAAAATTAAGCCTCCAGACAACGGAATCTGAATCGCTGCACCTAGAATCATGATCATGGCCGAAAAACCCATTAGCCCCATGCCCCGAAACACGGCGCTCAGGCCACTGGAGAGCCACACCGAGGCACCCCCCAAAAACAATATCCAGCAATAGTCAGCGGCGAGCTCCAACAGCTGCGCCTCTCCGCCAAGGAGCACAAGCAATTCGCGGCCACCCAGTGCAAACAATATAAGAAAAATCAGGGCGCCCATTAACGCAAATAGCAAGGCATGCCAGATGAGCTGTTCGGCTTTATCACTTTGGCCAGCACCCAAAGATCGCGCAATCGAGGCAGAAATCGCTCCGCCAAGGGCACCGCCAGACATGGTTTGCATCAGCATCAATAACGGGAAAACCAACGCCATGGCCGCCAGCGCCGAGGTCCCGAGCTGCCCAATGAACCAAACTTCAGCAAGGGTCACTGCAGCTTGAACCGCGAACGCGAAGGTACTGGGTGCCGTCAGCTTAAGGAGCACCCCATTGAGCGGCGCTTCAAGCAGCCAGCGCGTTCGATTATCCATTGTGATAGGTTCTCCTGTTTCTACTCAAGGTTAGATTCGCTGAGCGGGTTCTCGTAAGGCAATGAAACCAAATGAATCAGAGGGTGGGACAGGCCATTGTCTAAAAGACTATTAAGCATATGGCACCACTGTTTTTCGAACCCGCCGCCTTTGAGCTCAGTGGATGGCCAACCAAGCCAGGGTAGCAGTGCCGCCCATTAAATAAAGACCGGGCAAGCGCAACAATTGACGATGTCCACCTAACCCCAGCCCTAAAAACATCAAAGCGCCGAGCGCGTTGATGAGAATCACCGGATAGGCCAGAAGCTTCATCGACAGGTTCGTGGCAACCCAAGCAAGCGAGCCTCCTCCAATCAGCAGGAATATCGTAAACATGTGCCAGCTCACGAGACTCAAAGATTTGCCTAGAGACACAAGGTCACTCGCATTGATATTGCCTATATACAGTCTGTGACCTAGGACACCATGAAAAAAGGCGCCGAACAGCGACAACAGGGCCGCACTTGATAACAACCAAATTTCCATGATTTGTCCGAATGAGACTTGCGAGATTTGATATTGCATCACATACTTTAATTATGCAAGTAACTATTAAAATAGCCATCCATGCAGGGGATTTAATCCGCTGGTCGTCAAAACAGCGTTAAGATTTCCCCGCGTTTGGCGAGGCGTGAAAGCGGGCTGCAAAACGTTGTGCTGATAACCTAGGCCTGGATTATCGAAACACGGGGCTGGGCCTCCGGCATTGGCGCGAGCAGTCCGGTCGCCATGAAGATGGACGGCCATCTATATGCGCTCAATGCGACAGCCATGTCTGAAAACCAAGTGCCCGTGCTGACTGCGTGGCAGCAAAAATATACGCCGCTTTATCCGCAGATGATGGCTGAATTTCCAGCGCCTGAAGAAGCTTTGACCACCGCCGTCGTTTATGAATTGTCACGTCGCCAGCCGCCCTGACTAGATGCGTATTACGGGCCTTCTATCCCTCAGCGTTAATACTTGCAATCCGCGGAAATCGCCCTTTACTGCAAAGCCTATAGATTGCCTCTAGCCATTTGAGATCAAGCTTTGCGCGATCAACTCTTTCATAATTCCACTGGCGTCACCATCATCGAATTTACGGTGCACAAATCACCGGCCAGATCGCAAAATATGCCTATCGCGAGCTGCTAAAAATGCCCTGGTTTGCGCAAGCCTCCGCAGAATCTTGACACTTCAGGGTAACCTGCATGCCGGCTATGAAGCAGATGCCATAACCACATTTGGTGTCATCAATGCGAAATAAAACCGTTGCAAAAGTGCTACATTAGGGCAATCCGCAACGTATGCCTGTGGTTATCATTATGAGCAAATACAAGATCGCCATCCTTTTATTGAGCATTTTGCTTATTCTCTCAGCGCTGATGGTGGATAACCGACGCTATCTCGCTGCGACTTTCATGGCTCTCAGCGCAGGAGAGCCGCCTCCTCTACTTGAACCCACAGACGAACTGCCAACGACGGTAAGGCCCGATGATTACTTCACTATTGACGAGATTGCGCCGAACACCTTTGCTATTGGAGAACCGCGTTACTACCAACAGAATTACAGCTATTTAGTTGTTGGCAACAAAAAGGCATTACTGTTTGATGCCGGACCTGGCATCAGGAACATCCGAGAAATAGCAGAATCATTAACAGATTTGCCAATCGTATTTCTACCTTCGCATTTTCACTTCGATCATGTGGGTAATGGTATTGCGTTTAAAGAACGTGCGGTTGTCGATCTTCCTTACTTACGTAATCGAGCTGTGGGTAACCAATTAACTTTTGCAGAAATGGAGCACTTGGGTGCTATCGAGGGCTTTGAAACGCCAACTTGGAGCGTCGATTACTGGTGGAAACCCGGAGATGCCATACCGCTGGGTGACAGAGAATTATATGTCGTTCACACGCCAGGGCATTCTAAAGAATCTATCTCACTATTGGATAAAGAGAATCAACTGCTATTAACCGGAGATTATCTTTATACCGGTCCTCTGTATGTGTATTTTCCTGGCGCAAGTATGCAGGATTATCTCAACACAGCGAGCAACTTGCTGGCAGAAACACCCGCTCTACGTTATTTCGGTGCTCATCGAATTGCTCCACCAGGGCCACCTGAATTATCGCAACAAGACCTCACGGACCTGAAGAGATCGCTAGAACTCATTCGCGACGGGAAACTTCAGGGTGAAGGTTTATGGCCAACTCAGTACATCGTAAATGAAAACATCACAATATTGGCAGATCCTCGATACCTGCAGGACTGGACCGAATAGATATTTTATCAGGGCAGTTTGAATCGAGAAAATCCGATGACCTAAGACCCTTAAAGAGGCTCGGCAAATCTAACGCATCGTCCTAACGTTACGATATCGGCTTCCCAAAAGTGATCCACAAAAAATTTCCTTAAAATTTTTGAGCCGAATTTCGAAGCCACATGATAATGATACCGGCCGGCACCATACCAATCAGCAATAACTGCCAGGCTAAGTTGTAACTACCGGTTGTATCGTAAATGTTCGCGGCAAACACCGAACCCACTGCACTGACCGCAGTAAAGGGCCCCAGCAACCCCATAACTTTACCGAACCCGGCAGGCCCAAAACGGCTTGAAATAATGGCGCCTAGCAGCGGTAGAAACGCGCCAGTTCCCACGCCCAGAATACCCGCGATGACCAACAGTGTTGTATAGCTCGGGGCACTGAGCATCAGACATACGACAGTGGTGATCAGCGCTACGGCAATGAGAAACAGATAGCGGTGGTCCCACTTATCGGCCTGTCTTCCGAAGAACAGCTTGCCACCGATCATGGTCACTGCCATCAGGGATATTAATCCAGGGGTCATTTCCCTGGCGACCCCCAGATCAATTGCGAAGGCGGCGAGATTCGCTTGTACTGCGCCCTGCGCAGTCAGCAATGGGACAAATGCACAGATCACGACCCAGAAGTTTCGCTCCTTTAGAATGCCCATCGTGGTCCACGCTGGGAACACGGGCGCGGATCCACCCTGGCCGTGAGGGATGAGGTCGGCTTCAGGCGCAACCCCTTTGTCAGCTGGCTGATTGGCCACAATCAACCACACCACTGGTATAACGACCATGACAATCAGTGCGGCTAACAGCAAATGTGTGGTGCGCCAACCGTATGCCGAAAATAAAAAGCCAACCAAAACCGGCAGGATGAATCCGCCTATCGACGTGCCGGTGGTGGAGATGCCTATCGCGAGACCGCGGCGCGCTGAGAACCATTTGGCGGCCAGGGTCTGTGCCGCCAGCGGACCAGCCAGCAGAATGCCCAATGGAATTAGCGTGCTGTAGATAAACACGATGTGCCATATCTGGGTCGCGCGGGCGACGGCCACGAAACCAACAGCGGCGATGATCGCGCCTGCGGTTACGAGCCATTTGATCGAGCGCCGATCCATCGCGTGACCGACAAAAGGGGACATCAGGCCCTGGGCTACCATCATGCCTACATTAGCCCACATAACGTCGGCTAGATCAGCGCCAAACTCTTCCGCCCAGATTGGCGCCCAGAAGATAAAAGAGAAAAAGGTCAAGCCGAACAATATGGCCTGAAAGGTCATCCCTGCTCCGACAATATTCCAGCCATAATACCAGCGCGGCGAACTCGCCATTGGTCGTGGACCCCTCTTGGTTATCTGTTGTTACCACAAAAAGTTGCTAAGTGTTCTTCCCAGCCACGTACAGTGTAATTCCAACGTCTGAGATAGCGGACACTTTTTTTGGGTGCAATGCTGCCCTTCATGAATTCGACCATGTCTGGACCAGCAGTCGCCCATGAACAGATTAGCCAGAACAACACCTACACAACATGAAAGCCAAATCTTTAGGGTCGATCGATTCATGCCGCCATGACAAGCAGACTGAGGTTAACGCCGGATTAACAACGGGTCACGCTATTGCCCACGCAGCAGAGAGGCGGGCTGTAAATGCAGGCGACGCATGAGGTAGTCAGCGCCCGCGTAGAGACAAAGGGAGCTGACGCCGAACGCGGCAGCCACCGCTGGCCAGATTGGAAACTCAAGTGGCAGTCGCAGCTGGAAGTGCAGCAGCGGCAGCGCGATCAGGATCCCGAGCACCAACGCAAAAACCGAGGTAACCAGCGCCAGCAACACATACTCTATGCTGAGACTCACCCGGATGGTGCTGAGGCGCGCGCCGATGGTGTGCAGAATGGTCGAGTAGTAGACCTGCCGCGAGCGATGGCTTGCCATCACACCCGTTAGCACCAGCAGACTGACACTGAACGCCACGGCCGATACCACGGCCAGTCCAGCAACCACTTTGCCAAGCAGGTCTTTCGCTGTTGCGACAATAGTCGCGGTGCGTACCGACACGATGTTCGGTGCCAGCCCCGCAATCTCGTTCTGTGCAGCGACGGCGTTTTGCGAAGGCATGTAACTGGCCCCAACATAGCGCGAGATGAATGGATCCAGAACGCCATCCGACAGAATGGCTTCAAACCAGAAGCGCGTCTGCAGCCCCTTCTGGCGGAAGATACCGGTGAGCTGGGCTTCCAGTTTCTGCCCGGCAATATCGAACGTCAGCATGTCACCTATTTCGAGGCCAATCTGGTCGGCCTCACGGTCTTCCATTACCACCCAGGCGCCGCTGGCAGCCGCATCTTCAGGCCACCAATCGCCACGCACCATCGTAACACCGTCAATGTTGCCCGCGCGATAGGTCAGTTTGTGTTCGTCCCGTGCTTCACGCTGCGCTTCCAGACTGCCGCCCGCATCCAGCGAGGCGGAATTGATGGCACTGAGACGGCCCTGCACCAGCGGCGCCATATCTATCCGCGCGGCATCGTGGCGCTCAAGAATCCGGCTCACGGACGGATATTGATCCGGCGCCACATCGTAAAGCACGAGGTCCGGTGATTGTTCTGGGACGGTTTCGGCAATGGCATCGAGCAAAGCGGAAATAAGAATAGTGCAGGCCACCAGCAGGGTCAGGGAGGAACCCAGCGTTAGAAGAGATACGCGCAACGCAGAGCCGTGGCGATGCAGGTTCGCGAGCGCCAGATGAAGCGCGAAGTAGCGCCGCGTAGGCGCCTGACCCTCCATCCGCAGCGCCAACCGCCTGATCAGGCGCACAATGCCATCGAGCATGACAAGCAGACACAGCACAGCGCCGACAAACGAAGCAGCGAACATCGGGTCGGGCAGCAAGATCAACACCATCAGTACGATGAGCGCCGCGCCGCCAATCGCAGCCATCCACCAGCCGCGGGGTGTGCCCGTCGCAACCCCATCGAGACTGCGAAATAGGATGGCGGGGTCGACAGACAGGGCACGCCCGATGGCGGGCGCAGCAAACGTCATCGCGATGAGCAGACCGAAGATGCCCGCGAACACACTGGGCAGGAGCGCGCTGCCGAGCATCATCTCGACTCTGACTTGCGTTTCGATGAAGAACGCGCCGACAGAGGACAGCAGCAATCCCAGGATCGCCCCTGCGATGCAGGACAGACAACTCATGATCAGGATCTGCAGCAGGTAAACCAACGCCAAAGGCTGATCTCGCAGACCAATGGAACGCAGGGTTGCGATGGTGCCGAGCTTGCCCTGCAGATAGGCCTGCACGCTGTTGAAAACTCCGAGGCCGCCGATGAACAGCGTGCTGAAGCCGACAATCAGCAGGGCTGAGCCGGCCTGTGCCAGCCGCTCGCCGATGCGGTCACTGCTATCCACAAACGTGCTTACCTGCCAGTCCGTGCCTGAAAACGCTGCAAACAGATCGCGCTGCCAGGCGCTCAGGTCCATGTCGGTGCGCACTCGATATTCGTATTCCACGCGGCTGCCTGGGCGCAATAAACCCGTATCAAGCAAGGCCTCCTCGGAAATCATGACCGGGCTGCCACGCCAGCTGGCAGTAAGACTGCGGTCAGGTTGCTCGGTGATCAGCGCACGAACCTCGAGCTCAAGCGCCCCGATCTCGACCACCTCTCCAATCGAGATATTCAAGCGATCTGCAAGGACCGGGTCCATGGCGAGTCCAAAACGGCTGCCCTGCATACGGGTCACGTCCGTCAACGGCACAGGCGGATCGAGGGTCAATGCACCGTAAAGTGGGTAATGTTGATCAACGCTCTGCACCTCTACCAGTTGGAAATCACCCGCAGCGGTGCCCATCATCGTGTCCAGTTCGATCAGCAGTGAAACCTGCCCGCGCGCCTGCATCCAGCTGATTGCTGCGGCCGGTAACCGCGCGCGCGATTCCACCTGCAGATCACCACCGCTGATCTGCCTGCTGTCCGCCTGCAGACCCTGCCAGACCTGTTGATACAGGCCACCGGTGGCGGCGACCAGCGTGACTCCGAGTACAAGGCACGCGCACAACACCCACAGCGACTGACCGCTGCCGCGCAGATCCTGCCAGGCGAGCTTAAGCAGGAAGCGCATGCACAGGGCCTTCGACAAGACAGCCGCCGTCAAGGCGTAATTGGCGATCGCAGCGCGCCGCCAGGGCATTGTCATGGGTCACAAGCACAAGGGTGCTGCCCAGAGTGTCATGCAGCTCAAAGAGCAGATCGCTGGTGGCCATGCCCGTGTCTTTGTCCAGGTTGCCGGTTGGTTCATCAGCCAGAATCAGCGGCGGCGAATGCACCAGCGCCCGGGCGATTGCGACACGCTGCTGTTCACCGCCGGAAAGCTGCATCGGGTAGTGTGACTCGCGATGAGCCAGACCCACTCGCGAAAGAATTTCCCGAGCCTTTGCATCTGCGTCGGCATCTCCTGCAATTTGCAGCGGCAACGCGGCATTGCCCAGGGCAGTGAGGCTCGGAATCAGATGAAAGGATTGAAAGACGATGCCCATGCGATCGCGGCGCAGATCCGCAAGTTCATCAGCAGACAGTGCGTCCAGCCGTGTACCCAGAATCTCAATGTTGCCGTCTTCGGGGCTATCCAGCCCTGCAAGCAACAGCAGCAGCGTAGTTTTACCCGAGCCCGACGGCCCAACGACGGCGACACTCTCCCCAGCCTGAATGTTGAGATTGACGTCCTTTAGTACCGTAACCCGGGACTGCTCGAGCGGATAGCTCATCTGAATGTTCTTCAGCCAAATCATGTTTCCAGCTTTTCCATCTCTATTTACTCAATCACCTCTGGTGTTACGACGCATAATGTAAACGTTGAGTTAAAGCCAGACGCCTAAAATTTGAACCCGGCAACGGTCACCCTGTCGCCAGGAAATTCTGTCGTGGCGCAGCGCCAATCGCTGCTGATCTATTATGAAGGCGATTGAAGGCAGGATTTCCACTAGTTATCAGGGCAACATCGACAGTGCACTGTGCCGCCCAACTGCTCCAAGCATACCTCATCGCACCTAGATGGGGGCTAAAAAACCGTCTGTCAACGCTATGACAAACCGACAAATGTCTTTTGACGTGGACCACATTCCAGAAAGATCAATTCTACCCGGACTACCGGGTCTGCAGACCCTCCTTCTTAAGTCGCCACAGCAACACATCGAGCCTGTTCTGGCCATGTCTGGGGTCGTGTTGTCGAATTACTCGGGCTACTTACGTGCGGCTGTCCGCATGTCCATCTTGCAAATTCGGAACTAGTAAAAATATGCTTACTCGTCGCGAATGCCAGTAAGTGTTTCCGACTCGACAAACAGACGCTTGGCACCTTCCCCATCATAGGCCCATGGCGCATAGCCATTTCGAGGATCATCCTGCATGACGGGCTTTGCGATCTGGCAGTTGGCATATCGTCGATGGAGTTCGAGTGTGAACCATGCATTCGCCGTCTTCGACTGGGCATAGGCGGCCCAGGGGGGTTGCGGCCGGCACGGCAAATATATAAAGTAACTTGGCAACTATTTGCTGTGCACGACTCTTAGCGTCGGTATATCCATATGCAGATTTCCCGAACCAAAAAGATAAGCGAGTCAACCATGAAACCATTTCGCACATACGCATCGAGGTGTTTTGCTCTCGCGACGCTGCTGACATTCCAGTCCACCGCGCTCGGAGGACTCATTGAGGTTGACAGCGATACGGACGGAACCAGCGTTAACCGGGATGGAAATTTCAGTTTCACTGACGGATACGTCCAATTATTTGATTTCAACTATCTCTCTGGGAGTCTCACAGCAGTCGATGTGCAAATTTCCCACACTAAGACGCTAGAATCGTTCCCTAATGATTTCAGTATCATTTTTTTACTCCAAGGTACACCGGCGAACGTAGCGGTAGCACAGATTGGGACAAACGGAACCGAAATCGGGGCATCCACTAAGCCAACTATCGACGGAATGCAAATCGGCGACACCGGGTTCTCCTACGGCGTCAATGGGGGAATCGAAAAATATTTATCAGGCGGGTTCACGAGATTGTACTACGGCAGCAACGTAGGAGCTCAGAACTCGGGAACGCTCGAGCAGCTTTTTGACATAACATCACAGGGGACTCTGCAAATACAATCGGGCAAATCAATAGTGACGACCGAAACGCGTTTAAACGAGGTTGATGCAGCCAACCTCTCAGCATACTACTTTAATGGGTACACCGGCGGACGCATTCTATCTACCCAAACACAACCAAGCGGCAGATGGCAAGGAACGATTGAGTTTACAGCAACAGGCGGGACGAATGCCGTACCCGTAAACGCGCCAGGGACGTCAACGATGGTAGCGTTGGGCATGTTGACACTCCTCGGACTTCGACGCCGACACACAAACCGCAACGCATAAACACTGCAGCCACTCCGGTTACTAGGACAACAATAACCGAGACAAACCCGAGCCGGTCAATTTGGTCATTAAGTGCACTTGTTGTCATAGTTGATTCCTTTTGTCGGCTTTATTTTCGTCTAGTGTAGATTTGCGCAACTCAAAGCCCGGATTCATCTGCGGAGTAAATCACCCAGAACTTCTTTTAGCCGTCAGTTTCAAAGATGCCCTTCCACTCCTTAGGCACCGTGACCGCCTCACCAGCATGCACGACCTGCTTTGTTCCGTCCTGGTTAGTCAGCGTAATGCTCCCTCGGATGAAGTACATGAATTCATCCACTCCGTAGGGCTCGGCTACCGCGATGCGCGTTTTGCCGGAACAATACGTACCCGAAGAGAACTTTTCGTCGCTAGAAATTAAGCTTGTGACATCGCAGGTAATGTGGCCATCCACATGTTTGGTTGGCGTAGTGCCAGCAAAGATCGACCCATTTCCAACCAAAATCGAGCTACTTTGACACAGGGGATTGTATCGTCTCGTCGTCAAAACAGCGTTAATATTTCCTATCCTTCAGATTCCAACCTGCAAAATCTGCACGGTTGGAAGCCATCCTGCGCCTCCCTATATCCGACCAGTTTGGACTGAGAAAATCCGATGATCTCAGCCACGCGAACCATCATCGGGGCTATTGGTCATTGCCTCGAGCCATGTACGTACGATTCCTGTGACTCGGGTGTCTAGCTCTTTGGCGCTTATGCCGATGCGCTTGGCAATCGGTCGGCGAAAGATCCGGTAGCCTCGAGATAGCGCCGTAAGTGTTGCATGCAGGGCTTCAAGATCATGATCACGGTGGATGTCTCCATCGATGACGTCCTGGCGCAGGCGGCTGATTGCACTCTCATATTGTGGCATCGGGTCGACCGAGTCGTCGCCATCCAGCACAAGTAAAGCCCGCAATTGGCTGTCGTTTATGGTGTTTTTTGCACGAAAGACATTCGATCTGCGCTCAACAAACGGCACATTCCGTTTGCTGGCAACAAGGGAATCGACGACAGCATCGAATCGGCGGTTGATTGCCGTGCGCAGCAGTTCCTGTCGAGAGCCGAAGTAGTGGTAAATATTCCCGCGATTGACCCCTGCTCCTTCCGCCACTTCCCTGAGATTAAGTCCAGCTAGAACGCCCTTCCTGCGGATGAGTTCCAGGGCAACGTCGATCAGGCGTTGTTCGGTTTCGGTCCTACTGCGCTTTTTCTTCGCCGTCGTTTCCTGTTTCAGGCCGTGGGTGGTCTTGGGCTGCGCCATCAATCAGTCCTTTTAATCACGGTACTTCTTTGCTTGCGAGGCACTCATGCGTCGGTCATAATCCTAACCACTTAATTATCATTATGCTAATTAATTTTGTTAAAACGATAACTTATGCTAAAGCGGTAAGAGGGGAAGGCAGTTTGAGAATGTTGAGCCGAGCCAGAAACGAATGGATCGTAGTTGCAATGATGTCTGGGCTGGCAGTAGCGTTGACAGCTTGCGGGGGTGATGATCTGCCGGATTTAAACCAAAGGCCTGCCGGATTCGGGGACCCCTTGTTCGCGACGGATCACACGATTATCGACCGCAGAGTCGAAGCAGTTGCGAATCCGGATCGCAACGCCTACTTCGGCGACCTCCACGTACACACGACTTACTCTTTTGACGCGTATGCGTTTGGCACGTTAGCCACGCCTTACGATGCCTATCGTTTTGCGCGGGGCGAAGCGATCAAGCATCCCGCGGGCTTTGACATGCAGCTGGATGAGCCGCTGGATTTCTACGGAGTCACGGATCACGCCATGTTCATGGGTGTCGCACCGGTTGCGGCAGACACGAGCAGCGATTTCTCCAAGTATCCGTTCACCGAGGTACTGCATGATCTGAACACTCCAGACAATATAGATCGCTGGAGCTTACCGAGCCGTTTAGGCAGCTTTGGTGGTTTGTTAGCAGGCCTGATACCTGGGATTGCCAGCGGAGAGATCGACCCGGAAGAGTCACTGACGATTACGCGGCGCGCATGGGCCGACACGATCAATGCGGCGGATATGTTTAACGAACCAGGCCACTTCACAACTTTTGTTGCTTACGAATACACGACCAGTTCGGACGATCGAGGCAACCTCCATCGAAACGTTGTGTTCAAAAGCAGCGATCGGGTCCCTGAGGTGCCTTTCTCCCGAGTGCACTCAAACAATCCCGAAGATCTCTGGGATTGGATGGATACACTACGCACGGCAGGCGTGGAATCAATGGCGATCCCACACAACTCCAATGGTTCGAACGGACAGATGTTCAAGCTCGTCGATTGGGCGGGCGATCCCATAGACGATGACTACGCAGTGCAACGAATTCGCAATGAGCCGCTCGTAGAAATCACCCAAGTCAAGGGAACATCGGAAACCCACCCCGCGTTGTCCACCACCGACGAGTGGGCCAACTTCGAGTTGATGGAGTATCGCGTCGCCACCAGGTTACCCAGTCAAGCGGAAGGTAGTTATGTGCGCGACGCCCTGCGCCGTGGTCTGGCGCTCGAGGGACAAGGCATCACAAATCCGTATGCGTTCGGAGTGATCGGTTCAAGTGACACACACACGGGTGCCGCTCAAAACGACGAATCCAATTTCAGCTCCAAGCTGGGCATCCTGTCTGCGGACGCGCAGCTGCGTGGCTCAGTGCCATTTGGCACCGTTGACGGCCTGCTGTTCAACACGGTCGCACCCCAAGCAATGACAGAAGTAGACGGCGAGACGTTTATAGGCGGTGCGAACCCTACCTATGGTGCATCGGGTCTGGCAGCGGTATGGGCAGAGGAAAACACCCGCGAGTCGATCTATGCCGCGTTTCGACGCAAAGAGACCTTTGCAACTTCCGGCCCACGCATGCGGCTGCGGTTCTTTGCTGGATACGGCTTCCCGGATGATCTGATGGAAAAGGCCGATGGCGTGGCAAGCGCCTACGCCACCGGGGTCACGATGGGTGCAGATCTCTTGCCAGATTTATCTGCAGCAGAAATAGGGGGTGTGCCTAAGTTTGCCGTCTGGGCGCAGGCAGATGCCAACAGTGCACCCCTGCAGAGACTACAGATCATCAAAGGTTGGATCGACGAAAATGGCGAAACCCATGAAGCCGTCGTTGATGTGGCCTGTGCCGGCGGGGTTGAAGTAGACCCAGTCACCCAACGTTGCCCAGACAATGGCGCGAGTGTTGATTTAAGTGATTGCAGTTTCAGCGCTGAGACGGGCGACGCAGAAATACACACGGTCTGGACCGACCCAAACTTTGATGCCAGCCAACGAGCGTTTTACTACGCACGTGTGTTAGAGAATCCCACCTGTCGCTGGAGTACCTGGGACGCCATCCGCGCTGGCACAAAACCGCGCTCTGACCTGGCGGCGACGCTGCAGGAACGGGCATGGTCTTCGCCAATCCAGTACGTGCACCAAAAGGGAGGAGCCGAATGATGGGGGATCGTAATTTGTATTTGCTTGTACTGGCGATCCTCGCCGCTGGATGTGGTGGTGGCGGGAATCAGCCGACAGAAGCCCAACGTGCTGCCTTAGCCAAGCCGCTCTTCGAAACCGAAAACACGATTGTTGAGCGCGGGAATCAATCAGACTCTGGCCAGTCAAATGGCGACAGGCCGGAGGCCAACCCGCACCGGAACGCTTACTTTGGTGATCTGCACGTCCACACCAAATACTCGTTCGACGCCTTTGCCTTCGGCACGGTCGCCTCACCCGACGACGCCTATCGCTTTGCCAAAGGTGAAGCCATCAAGAACCCCGCGGGGTTCGACATGCAGTTGCGCGAACCACTGGATTTCTATGGTGTTACCGATCACGGCATGTTCATGGGTGTCGCGCCGGTTGCCGCAGACACGAGCAGCGATCTCTCTACGTACTCGTTTGCCCAGGTTGTGCACGATTTGAATGCACCAGACAACACGGGGCGTCTGAGCATCCTGGACCGGATGCGTAGCTTTGGCCTTGCTCGGGCATTAGCCCTTGCGATTGTTGATGGGGAGATTGAGCGAGAAGAACCCCTGGCAATAACCAAGAGCGCCTGGGCAGATTCCACCAGAGCGGCCGATATGCACAACGATCCGGGTCGATTTACCACGTTCGTTGCTTATGAATACACTACTGCATCGGATGATAATGGCAGCCTGCACCGCAACGTGGTCTTCAAAGACAGCGATCGTCTGCCCGAAGTACCTTTCTCGCGGATGCACTCCAGGGATCCTGAAGATCTATGGGATTGGATGGATACACTGCGCGAAGACGGCGTGGAATCCTTAGCCATACCGCATAACTCCAACAAGTCCAATGGACATATGTTCAAACTCGAGGATTGGGCAGGTGACCCCTTCGATGATGAATACGCAATCAAGCGCATCCGCAACGAACCGCTGGTAGAAGTCACACAGATCAAAGGCACCTCGGAAACCCATCCTGCTCTCTCCACCCGTGATGAGTGGGCAGGATTCGAGTTGGTCAGCACTCGCGGGATAGGCATGGGAATACCGATGCCCAGTAAACCCGAAGGCAGTTATGTGCGTGAAGCGTGGCGGCGCGGCCTGGAATTGGAAGCTCAAGGCATTACCAATCCCTTTGCCTTTGGCGTGATTGGTTCCAGTGATACACATACAGGTGCCTCACAAAATGACGAATCGAACTTTTCCTCTAAGCTGGGGCTTCTATCTGCAACGCCCGATCGGCGTGGCTCGGTGCCCTTAGGAATTGTAGATAGCACACTGTTCAGCATTCTCCCTGGGCAGGAAGTGGTGGAAGTCGACGGCGAGAGTTTCATGGGCGGCCAGCAACAAGAGTTTGGTGCGTCCGGTCTGGCAGCCGTCTGGGCCGAAGAAAATACCCGCGAGTCGATCTACGCAGCGTTTCGGCGGAAAGAAACCTTTGCGACTTCCGGCCCACGGATCCGAGTTCGCTTTTTTGCAGGGTACGGTTTGCCAGAGGACTTGCTGGAAACTACGGATGGTGTGGCACGCGCCTATGCCAACGGCGTGACCATGGGTGCCGATCTAACCCCTGATATTTTAGGGACGCACCGTGCACCAACCTTCGCTGTCTGGGCACAAGCCGACGCCAACAGCGCTCCCCTTCAGCGACTCCAGATCATAAAAGGATGGATCGACGCATCTGGTGAAACGCATGAAGCCGTCATCGATGTGGCCTGCGCAGGCGATGTGGCTGTGAATCCGGCTACCAAGCGCTGTCCGGATAATAGCGCCACAGTGAATCTGAGTGATTGCAGCATCAGTGCAAACACCGGCGATGCGGAACTCCGCACAGCGTGGACCGACCCGAACTTCGATGCCAACGAACACGCCTTCTATTATGCCCGGGTACTGGAAAACCCAACGTGTCGGTGGAATACCTGGGATGCGATAAAGGCTGGTACCAAGCCTCGCTCTGATCTCGCGGCTACGCTTCAGGAGAGAGCCTGGTCTTCGCCGATTCAGTACAGGCCTGCAATCGCAGCAGAGTAGGCGCGCGACTGGACTCCAAAATGTTGCGAACGCGGTTGCGTTTCTCGCCGGTGATGTTTCACAACACATTAACGGCGTGAATTTACAGGTAGACGGTGGATTCCTCAAGCGGGTGGACTATTAGCACACATGCCAGCAATGACTTAGTGGACGGGATCGCCCAACTATCCGTTAGCATCTAGGTTTTGAAGCACTTCCACAATCGGGTTTTCAGGGTGAGTGTAAGGCGTTATCCATCCCCAATACTGCTTCCACACCTCTTCAGCAGCGAGGCCGTCTCCTGTCTCGATGTGGCTAATGACAAGCTCGTGGTAACCCAAAGCCTTTTTGCACACTTGTAGTACTTCGGTGTTTTGATCTATCGCCTCTATTTCACCACTCAGCGCGCTTGCGACACCTTCATGAATCTCGTGTAGTACTTTTGCAGCCAGTGAAAACGCATCGGTAGTCGTGGGGAGAATAAAGAGAGTCGAGGCAGGATTAGTCGCGCGAACGTAATGACAACACCAGCATCACCAAACCCAGACCCGCAAAGACGAAGTTTGCGGTGGCACCTGGAGGTGTTTCTAACGTGACAACAGGGTTCGTCACACCAATCGCGAATCGTCCAACATACTCCGCCACCAGGAGTAGGTACATAAGCGGCAACAATGTGCGCCACCGCCACAGCACACCCACATAGAGAAAGGCCAGTAACAGCTGGGATAGACCCCAAAGCGCGAACCCTCGGATCACCGCGTCCGCTGCTTCCGGTGCGTAGGTGTCCAGCGGGATCGTAGCGATCGATTGAGCGCCACCGTCGCTCAGAAAAATATGGACAAGACTCCGACCGAGTGTGATGGCCGTGATGGGAAAGAATAACCACAGGGCTAAACGGTGCCCGCGATAGTTGTTGTCGATGTGGGATGGGAACAAGCGGTCGATCAAAGTATTACACCAAAGCCAGCAACACGGCGGTTAACCAGAGAGTGATCACCACCATACACGTCAACATTCATTGAAAAACATACTCCTCAAAGACGCGCAATGACTGAGTTCAGATCGAGTTCGCCTTCTCGAGTCTGCGCCCCTTCAGACATGAAGGCAGCCATTCGCTCTTGTGCCTCGCTGGTGCCGCGCAACAAATTAAACTGATGAGCTTCTTCCAGCAATGCATCTGTAGGATCTTCAAGCGCTGCATCAATGGCAAGCTTCGCTGACTGGATTGCTGTTTTTGGGAATGACGCGATGCGTATTGCTATCCGCTCAACTAAATCGTCCAGCTCATCCGCAGGTACCGCGCGATTAATCAAGCCGTACGCTTGCGCCAGCTCCGCTGAAAAATCCTCACAGGCCAGGGATATCTCCAATGCTCGCGCGCGACCAACTAGATTTGGCAGACGAGCCGAGCCACTGCCACTGGGCAGTATCCCGATGGCAACCTCAGGTTGACCGAGCGTCGTACGCCCGATGGCTGCAAACCGCATATCGAGTGACCAGAGAAACTCACTGCCTCCACCGCGTGCAATGCCCGCAATCTTGGCGATCGTCGCGATGGGCAACTTCCTGAGCCTTTCCAGCGCAGCTACATAAATGTTGAGTTCTGTGGGCCGCTCGGTGATGTCGGTGGGCAGTTGTCGGATCAATTCAACGTCTGCATGCGCGATGAAAAAGTCCGGATCGGCGCTTTGAAAGACGGCCACGTGAATTGACGTATTCGCTTCGAGATCTTTCGATAGCTGATCAATCTCTGAAATCATCTGCATGTCGAGCAGGTTGATCGGTGGATGATCAAAGGTCACCCAGGCGATGCGCCCGTCGATCTCAACATTCAGGGTCTCGAACTGGCTCATGACCTCTTCCTCATCCTCATCAAGTTGTTGCAATGAAATCAATAAGGCGTCTGGCCACCTCCGGACCCTGGCTTTCCTGGATGAAGTGGCCCGCCGGAATTCGATCGTGCGGAAGTCCCGCCGCTCCGGGTACATTCTCTATCAGTGTATTCTGCGTTTTTTTCGATCCGACCAGCATGTCGAACTGGCCGAACACCGTAAGGAAGGGCTTAGTAAATTGCTTGAGCGCATCCCAGTCCTTAAGGCTCCGCTGTGTATCTATCATCGACCCCATACTGGGCAACGTGCGAATGCCTGTCATAAAGATCTCATCAGGAAACGGCGCATCATAGGCCCGCGCCTCATCATCGGTCAGCTCTATGCCACCAAAATCGCGCCGTAGGTTATCGCTGGCTTTGAGCTCAGGACCGGTCAACGCATAGAGCATCCAGGCGTGAAAGAACTCGGACATGTCCTCGCGGATTATGCCTTTCGCGTTGCAGTCTGCTCCAAAATCACCAAAGGTCCTGATCTGGGCATCCGGATCTACTGGATAGTCTTCGCGATTAATTCCTTGTGGCACATTGAGGATGGGATCTGGCATGAGCCAGAGTGCGCTATTGGAGATCATGACTCGCCGGAAGTACTCTGGATGCTGTGCCACGACCATAAGGCTGGTGAACCCACCCCAGTCCTGGCCAAAGAGCGTAATGTCCTTAAGCTCCAAGGCATCGATCATCGCCTTCCACCATCGGGCATGGGCATAAATGGTGTGTGTGTGAATGTCTGTTGGTTTGTCGGAACGGCCCATGCCGATCATGTCAGGCACAATCACGCGATGCCCTGCTTCAACAATTAGTGGGATCATCTTGCGATACAGATACGACCAGTCTGGTTGACCATGCAGGAGCAGAACGACCTGCCCATCTTTTGGGCCTTCGTCCACGTAGTGCATTCGTAATCCATCTACTTCGACATAGTTCGGCGAATAGGGAAAGTCAGGTAAGTCTGTAAAGCACTCATCCGGCGTGCGCACAAATTCACGGCCGTCAGCGGTTTTATGAATCGTGGTACTTTGAATGGGGACATTCATGACAAATCCACCTTTTCTGGTACCAGTTTGCCCAGCATCTTCTGACAACTCGCCAGGTTGTCGACAAATCCTACGTGTACCTTCATCGCCTGGGTGTGGTTAGCCAGTGCAGGCCAACGGTCAGCGTAGGCAGAGGACACCACAAGATCGAGTTGCGTGAGTTGCGCCCCAACCGCAAAGTCTGCTATCGACAATTTGTCAGCGACAAAAAACTCTTTGCCATCAAGCATCTCTTCCAGGTAGTCGAAGTGGCTTGGCAAAACTTCCTGATAGGTTCGTGTTGCCGTCTCCATGTCAGAGGCTTGACCAGAAAATCGCGGGAACAGGATCGGACGAAACAACTTCATCCCCAACGGCTGAGCGAGTTCAGTATCGGCATATTCTTCCAATGCCGCTACCCGTCCCGCATCAAATGCGGTGTCGCCATACAAACCTGCATCCAGTTTACGATCCAGATACAGACAGATGGCTGAAGAATCCGCGATGGTCCCGGGTACACCTTCGCGGCCAATGCTGCGATCACGCAGCACAGGAATCCTGCGCGCCGGGCTAATTTCACAGAACCAGTCGGGCATGTCCATGATGTTGATGTTTTCGAAGTCGTAGGCCACGCCCTGAGTTCTGAGCACAGCTTCGACTTTGCGAACAAATGGAGATACCGGAGTACCGTAGATGACGAGATCCGCCATGATTCTTCCAACCAAAGTGAGCGCGGATGATAACTTGATTATTTAATGCTTGCCATTATTATACTTCGAAATGAAAGCAGCTAAATATTTGAGCCTGGGGGCGTGCCTGATCATTCTGGTTGGCGCAGGTTATCTCGGCTATTTCCTGAATCAGGTCGCGCCCTTTGCATCAGGCTTTGCCGCACACGCCTTCTGTAGCAATCTCTTCATAGCAAAGCGCCAATTCGAAGACATCGAACAGTTTGACCTGCCGAGCGAACAGCAGCTATTAACCCGCTCAAGAATCGACGGCAACACGGTCACCACCGATTTCGGTATCTGGCCTATCAACTACACCAGCGTCTCGGTTTACCGTCCGGGACTGGGCTGCGGTCAGTTGGCAGGCGGCAACCTAGCGGATCTCGAAGGACCGGCATCAATTGAACGCGTGCTACCAGAGCGACAGCCCGACACTTTGGCATGGCCAGCGCTGAATACCACAGGCGTCAATACCCAACGGCTCAACGACGTGCTGGATCGCGCATTCAGCGATACGGCTACGAGCTATGAAGATCGAAAAAACACGCGTGCCGTGGTGATTTTCTACCGTGATCAGTTGATAGCGGAGCGCTATGCGCAAGGGTTCGACGCCACCACGCCGCAGAATTCCTGGTCCATGACCAAAAGCGCCACCAGCGCCCTGCTTGGTATTCTGGTGAGAGATGGCCGCCTAAACCTTCGAGATCCTGCACCCATTGCTGAATGGCAGAACCCGGACGATCCCCGCCGCCACGTGACCACGGAGGATTTACTCTTCATGGTCAGTGGTCTCGAATTCAATGAGGGCTACGAAAACGATCCCGTCTCCGACGTCAACCGAATGTTGATGAACAGCCGCGACCTGGCAACATTCGCTGCGTCCTTTCCGGTGACCGCAGAACCCGGCACCCGCTGGGCATACCAGACCGCCAGCTCAGTGCTCCTGGGTCGGGTCATCCGCGATACGCTAACTGACGACGATGCGTATTATCACTTCGCACAACGGGAACTATTCAACCGCCTTGGCGCCAGACACAGCCACTACCAAGCCGATGGCGCGGGTAACTACGTCGGTGGTGCGTTCCTGTACGCACCCCCCAGAGACTGGGCTCGATTCGGGTTGTTGTACCTCAACGATGGCGTGTTCGCTGGAGAGCGCATTCTGCCCGAAGGCTGGGTGGCGTACTCAACCACCCCTACCCCTGCCTCCCTCGAGGCTCGTGCATACGGTGCCCAATTCTGGCTGAACACACGAGGTGAAAATCAGTGGATGCCTGCAGTACCTGAAGATGCCTATGCAGCGCGCGGTCACTACGGCCAGTCCTTGATCATCATCCCCTCAAGACAGCTGGTTGTCGTACGCATGGGACAGACCTTTAATCCTGGTGCGTGGGACACAGAAGGGTTTCTTGTCGATTTGTTCGACGCCTTACCGAGGAATTAGGTATGACTGAAATTCCCGCCATCAATCATTCAACACGCTGTTTGGCTCTACTGCCGTTTCAATCTCAGCGTCAGAGATGTTGA